>WNFC01006777.1_pt1 | contig 19283 bp, 19 predicted proteins | sample 5400541 | NCBI WGS metagenome assembly WNFC01 (sample SAMN13153342, study PRJNA577476) | soil metagenome | isolation source: 120 cm saprolite under Douglas fir tree site 2 hole 2 replicate 1 | place: USA:California | collected 2015-04-18 | reverse complement strand
CGTCCACCGCACGCGCCGACAATCCCAGCCCAGGAACAGGCTTCTAGGATGCGCTGGGCGGCTAGGAGCAGTAGCGCAGGACGAGGCCGATCGCGTTGGACGTCAGGTGCTCTACGTGCGCCGGACGCCGGGGAAACGCGGGCACCTGCGCGATTTCTATGCTCAGGTTCGCCGCGCCCCGCCGCCCGCCGCCCATACATCGATCTGATCAACCCGATGGGTCGGTCCCGTAGGCGCATCGCCCGACCTCCACGGGACTTGGCGATGATCGCGAGGAGGGACGTCGACGGAAGACGCATCAGTCCGACCTCCATCAAGATCCTGTCGAGGCTGGAAATTGGAAAGGTCGATCTGGCACCGGCGGTTGAACTCGGGGTGGGCTGCGCTCTGCTCCGCGTAATCTCTTGCGTGGACTGGGAGGGTGGGGAGGGGGGGGCATAAAGGGTGTCAGTCGGATTCGAGTGTGGCTTCGTGGAGGGGGCATGATCCAGTTGACTCGGATGTCGTATGGTCGGAGCCGGGCCGCGGCATTGGCATTACCCAGGCAAGAGGGCAGGCCTGTCGAGCGCCTTGTAAGAATTCGTAATGCCGTGTATGGCGACAATAGAGTAGTGGTGGCCACGCTGCAAACAAACTTGAACATGCATCACAATACAAAGCCCTCGATCGTGATGTGGCCGTTTGTTCTGCTGTTGTAATATCCCCATCGTCGGGTAAGGGGGAGATAGGAACACTTCGAACTTGAAGTGGCCCGCAGCTGAACGGCACCGATCCGATTTTGTCCTGAAGGAGTTGGCTACATAGTACTGTGCCTCACCTATGCCTCCATGAGCCCCATCTGGTAATCCAGCGTCGTGCCTGAGCAAGTTACTGGATACCGGTTCCTGTACTTGTCCTGTGTTGACGTCCACACTGCTTCCTCTGCTGTAGCGCGCTAATCATGGAGACGGATTGATGGTCCCTCATCAAGTTGGCTGTGCAAGACAATAATGAATACCGTCTATGGGCGTGGACGTGGATAAGCTTACGGCCGAGTGCGACTGTTGGAATTTCAAGTCAAACTGCCGCCGGCGTTGCCAAAACGCGCCCTACGAGTGCACGTGATCCACTCCAAGCTGTCGACCCGACCAGGCAGCTCACCATGACCGACATCACTCCGATGTCCTATTCTTTCCGGGCCCCGCTACTTGACTCAAGAGAAACTAGGGTCACATCTCTCCTGTTCTTGTTACGATTAATATTTTTCATCTAATATCGCCGGAGATTCACCAAACCAAAGTCTTAATATGTCCACCTACGACGACTCGGACCGAAAACTGAACTCCTCCATGCCTGAAATCACCTCGGCTGGGACAACCTTACACACAGGGATGTGACCACGCGCCATCTCTGTCGCGGCGATGCACGTCGTGGTGATCATGAATGACCTACAGTATATTTGAGTTTCATTACTTAGTAGTTGCCTTTTCTATGCGGCGTAATGTTAGTAACGAGATGCTTTGAGTTAGTATTGTAAGGGCGACAGGTGAAGAGTAGAGACGAGGTCCAGGAAGCCCGAACAGCGCTATGAATAACGAGCGGAAGATATCATACGCCGTGGGGAGTCGCCCAGCCCTGATTTGTTGTTGTTGTTGTTGGGTTCGATCGGTACTGGCAGTGGAGCGCGGGGCCTGTAACTCAAACAATACGTATGCGCGCGCAACGCGCAGAATAGCTTAGATACATCCATCAGAATATCAGTTTTAGGGCGCACAATAAGTGTAAATGTCGACTGCAAAAGGGGGAGACTCAGATTCAAGTTGATGCCGTTCAAGTTGTTTTCTGAGAAAATGCTGAGCGATGTCACGGTGCCGACATTACAGTAATCGGATGCACAAGAGTGCACTGCAGCTGTGTATCATTGAATGTGACGAAGGTTGGCGAGGTAGAAGCAGGGTATGAGACGGGGATCGTAAGACCAAAGGTTGTGCCCAGACGTCGAGACGCTCGAAACCCTCCCAAGGATAGTATAGTAGTCGTAGGACCCCTTTCAAGACTAGTGGGGAGCTTAAGGCCAGGCGGCGCTGAAGCGTCTCCGATATGTCGAACGTTCAGTTGAACATTCAAATTCCTGCCGCTCGATGGTCCCTGCATCTCTTTCGCTCGTGGCTCAGACCGAACCACGGCCACACAACAATTCGACGGTGAGTCGTGCGGAGGCAATGAAGTTTTGTGATGTCCATTGATTCAATGTTTCGAGTCTGCGCTGCGAACCAATGAGGTGAGTTAGCATGGGAGGGGCATTCAGTTTGTCGCACCCACCGTAGCCTTTGCTGTGCGGTTCAAATTGTCGGCGCTATGCGGGGACCCTGAAGACCAAAGGACCCTCTCCTTGACGTAATCTTTCTTCTTCGACTGAGCGCGAGCTTGGAGTGATTTCCCTAGCAATTACAACAACCCCGAGCTACTGGCATGTGTATTACGTCCTTTGCCCTTATGACAGAGAGGTTTGATATATCATACTTGCCAGTTTTGCGCTGAAGGATCGATCAATGCACGAGGCCGATACGTTCTATCTTGGGCGCCTTCAGGAATCAGGAGATTTTTTTTCCCGGGAACGCCGAACGCCCATGACGCCCTGCTTGGCGCAACACGCAACCTACAATGATACATGAGAAGCTGCGGGAGTGCGACAAATCACCGGGACCCCTTAATTACTCTCCACTTCGTTTTGTACTCGGTCAGTAAGCGCCCATAAGCAAAAAACCACCGTGCGCAAAGAGAATTCGTGCGCCCAGAGACTCGGAACCGCATCGGGCTGGGATTTTCCCTCCCCTCCTATTGACTCTTTTTCCTTGCGGAGATTCCTAGGATGGATATACTGCAGAGCCTTTCAAATTCCCAGAGAACATGAGGTGGTCCAAGCCAAAATAGGCGCCAGAATGATCAGGAATGGCATTATCAAAGTGGGTCCCCCAGGACTCTGATGGGCGTTGCCGCCTCGTGTGGACCCTATATCACGTAGTCATGCCCAGTTGTATGAGAGCAGTAATTTGTAAGGGAGGCAACACTGTGTTGGGAATAAGGAGCCGAGGGTACATGGTATGAAGCTAGAGCATGGGAAGTCCGCTGGAGTCCACGGCATGGAATCGTGCAGTACCCGGTCCGGCGGTCCTGGACCCTCACTTCGGGACTAGCCGCACAAACTGCCCTACCACTACACTAATTTTGCTCGTTCTTTTCTACCTTGACCAAGTCTATCATTCCTTTAGAATACTGCCTGAAATTATTATACAAGACTTTCCGTGGTTACTGCGTCTCACTCCTTCTCACCAGCTTCACTCAAATAAACTGCGTGCCTCCAACGTTCTGGACCTGATACCGTACTGCCTGCGGCATTATCTGAGAAACTGTGCCATCTACGGAGAGTAGAGCACCGTACTGGCAGTATTAGTGGCACTCTCGAAGTCCAGCAACGTGTGTGGCATGTACACCTCGGCAATGGTGATGATGGTGCCCACCACGAGTAGCTTTCGATGAGCCATGGGGAAGCACAGTAGAAACAATAGAAGCAAACTCTGTAGATCAGCCGAGAACTCTGATCGGCGAGAAGGGAGGAAAATGAAAGTACATACTAACAGAATAACGAGCACGCAACTACGTAGCCCTACGGATCGTACAAGAACAATCAATGATCTACTACTTCTCTTCTTCCATTCGCTGCTCCACCTTGGACACCACAAAAAAAAAGACGTCATACATATTTAGTCAGAATGAGCCAGTGGCTCGAGTGACACCCACTGCTAACGTCAGCGCAGCTCAAGCTTGGGCGAAGCCAACAGGGACCTGAGCTGAGCCGAGCAGTGGCATCGCCACCTCAGACAGACCCGAAACCACGGGCACGTCGGACGCCAACATCTGAGTCAGTGCCGCCGTCTTGTATTTCGGCAGAATCTTCACAACGCGTGTCTCCTTCACCTCGGACCCACCCTTCCCGAAGTACCTTTCAGACTTGAAGGACCAGTGCACGTATCCGACCATCCAGTCCATGAGGCCATCGATGTACACAGCAACGTCCTTGTCGGTCTGCTCGTCCCAGGACGGCAACTCCTTCTTGTTCTCGGTGAAACGCTCGTGGGCTTCCTTGGCCTTGGCCCAGACGAAGTCGACGGCGGCTTGCACGTCCAGGTTGTCCTGATGCATGACGACGGTGATCATATTGCAGGTCTGTCCCTTGGATTGTTCGACGTTAAAGGAAAGGAGATCCTGATATATTCTGTAAGAAACGTCACACATAACGACTTGTTACACAAAACCTACGTTGCACCACGTCTTGAAGTCGTTGGCCGCTTCTTCTATGGCGGCAACTGCAGGGTGCGCCATCACTTCATCAGGGATATCAAGCTTGTATGCGTCTGTAAAATAACACAGTCAATGAAAACCCGCTGATGCGGTCAATAAAATTATTCTCACATTTGATCAACGAGAAGAAGAGCTTGCAACCCGAGTTATCGCGACGCGATACAATGTAATCATCCACGGTGGGGAGAACACCCGTCGTGCGATCGATAGTCTGCTGTACCAAAGACTGGCGCCAGGAATCCATGGCCTTGATGATCGAGTCGTTCGTCCCAGGTGAGGCAGTGAGAAGGATGCGCTTATAAACGCTAAAAAAAATCACGTCAAATGGGATTCACCTAGGACAGTTATCAAGCATACTCTCGGGTCATCTTTCCGAACGTATCCATGGACTTGAACGTATGAGGCTCGCGCATTGAGCCAATAACAGAGCGGGACACCGCCTCCATCATGTGATGGTCCACCTCCTCAGCGAGGTCGTCCAACGAGTAACACATGTTGATGAAGTCGGTGCATGCACGGAGCTCTGCCAGACCAGCACCTGGATACGTGGTACAAACCAGCAGCCCAACGTTTGAAGCGAGCAGGTTCTTGACAACCGGCTCCTCGATGTGGACGCCATCAGAGAGCCACTGCTTCGCTTCGGCCGCCACTTGCTCGTAATGAGGGCTGACGGGTTTCGGAGCCTGACAGAAAGAGATAATATCAGGGAGGATGAACATGTTGGAGTGCGCCATTGTGCTGAAGAGACTCAGAGGCGATAACAGATGGAGGAGTGAGTTTGAGAGAATATGGACGCAGGTGCGGTTTAAATACACCAGCCAAAGTCTAGTTTCTATCTTGAAGTCTGCCATGCGCAAACCAAGGTGCCATCCCATGAGACGATACGGCGATGATCGGGCAGGGCAGGACATCTGAATAGTTGGATACTCCAACGCATCGAACTTAGTCCTAACTTTGAATAGAATAGTTCTTATCATCTAATTGACTTTCTGCCACAAACCCATGGTTCAACAGCTCTCCTGTGGCTTCCAGTGGCTGGTAAATCAAGGGTCTCGACGGGGCTTTGGCGTCTGTTGACAACGGACGTACTGCATAAGCCAAGTAGTCAGACACTGCTTCAACGGTCTTCAGTAAGCGATTCGATATTCAAGAACCTTGCAGTCTGGCTGACCTTCATCTGCAAGAGCAGGGGTTCAGACCGCGGTCACACTGGCATGGCGTGTTCGCAATTCTTAGGTTAAGCGCCACGGTCGGTCCCATAACCTCGCCGATCTTTCTGCCACAAACGAGGTAGTTAGATAGCCCCAACAGTTCGTATTTGGCTTGTATATCAAAGGCCTTGTTTATTGTTATGCTACCAACCAGGTTGTTAGATAACACTCCGATAAATTGGATTTGGCTCCTAGATCAAGGGTCTTGTCCTTTTTATCCAAGGCCATCTGTTTCATAGACTCCGAGTCTCCGAGTCAGATTCCGTGGATAACTATCGGTGCAGATCACAGTCTGCGCGGACTCACAAAGCCGACACACTCTGCAGTGAGAAACTCGAGAGCCCACAGAGTTACATCAGACTGAAGCGGTTTCCACCCTCGTATTTTTCTGTGATTCCTTGCCTTGCAGAGATTCCTCGGGCCGATATATGCGGTAGCATAATTCAAAGACAGACTTAGTAGAGAAAAAGAGGCAACCAAGGTGTAAGGTCCCCGCCTTCTGATGGACGCCCATGTGCACCAGGGGGACACGCGCGAGCGCTTGTCAGGTCTTCCATGATTTGCTGATGGCCAGAATCTATACACTTTGCAAATCAGACTGAATGGTTGATAACAGTATAAGTTCGTTATCAGCTACAGCCTGGGGAAGGGTACGTATCCATAGGACTACGAATGGGTCATGAGTGAGTTACCTCCCACGGTCTATCAGATATATCAGATCTTGACTACTCACGATCACGAGATTAGCTGAAACCTCACTCCTCGCCGACTCAGAGGAGATGACCGTCACAGTAACCAACAGTAGTCCGCCTCATTTGCGGAAGACGTTAGCGAATGAATGTTTTCCGTGAAGTTCACATCGTTTGAGTCGTTATGCGCATAAAATTTTGCTCCTTCTCTCACCTGTCCCACCCCTGTCCCAAGTTGGTCTTAGCCTTGGTCTTAGCTGCTGTCTGCCCCAAATGGTTACGTTGATACCAATCCACAACTTTACCGGGAACCAACTCTGTCACCGTCTTATCAATACATGCGACCTGAGTGTTACTTTACTTACCCGAGTTACTTCCAAGTTCAACAAGCTCTGCTCAACCTGGCGACTTGTGGGGTCTGACAATGAACGTCATCCTTTTCAATAAAAGTTGCTTAGCGATGCAAAGTGAGAAACATTTATGAGTGTGAAGCCTCAGTACTTGGAGGGCGGGGATATCACCAGTTTGATCGCTCCTGTTGTGGTGCGGCTCTTTTGATAGCGACGGAAAGTAGACCAGATCCCATTATTAAATGCTGTCATTTGATTTCTGCCCCACCTATAACTGCGATACATTTTCCTCTCTGATACTACCTGGTGAAAGGTATGGACGCCGACGAGGAGTGCAGCGGAGCGAAGCCGAAGATAGGAGTGCCGCGAGACACGAGACGAGAAGGCGAGCGAGCAATGGAGCCGAGGACGAGATAAAGGCGAATGCAAGTCAGGATACTCGCTTTTCAGGCCACACACGAGGGAGATGAAGAGGCAGAAACGAGAATTTGATTCGGTACGAACACATTTTTGTCATCTAGGAGTGGAAATTGTAAGAAACGGTAAGTGGTAGAATATAAGAGCAAGTCAATATCTTCGTATGGATCAGGGGAGATTACGGGCAGAAATAACAAGCTCGAGAGGAAAAAAGACGAACCGAGGTGTACGGAATGTTTGCGAGGTAGGGAGATTGGAGATAGAAACCGGAATATGGGCGTCATGCGGACTCGGCGCGCTTGTTGTAAAGCTGTACTTTATCAATTAAGCGGAACAAGCGAAAATCAAGATAGTACCGTATTTTGGAGGCCGAGACGATGAAACAACCCCTGGGGGGTGAGAGAAATTTGAGTCGCGCAGAGGCACTCCAGCGGAATACGATTCCGCAATGGAGTCCACGGGGCCCGTGCATCTGGGTGCATCAGCGCCTGCGTCGCGCTTCATCGTAACTCCGCTCGCGCTCTCTGACATCCGCTCCCCACACGCTCCCCCTAAATCTCCATCACTACTTGTCCTATGACCAGGACAATACACATGGGGTGGACACAACCCATCTGAACGGTTGCCAGAAAGACGATATCAGCTAAGGAATACACCTCGGAAGAGAGACAAATGTAGGGTGGTTGCCCATCGAGTTTTGGAGGCAGCGGGATCCAGGCGTAGTACACGCCTCAAACTCATCACCAGATTGCCAAAAGGAATTGTGGGTCAATCTAAGGCAGTGATCTGCCAAGTGAGACTTGGGGCTACAAACGCACCAGAAATTTACCCTCAATTCAGACGGCACGGAGCGTCCAGTAGGAAGACAGTACAACTGCGCAGGTCCAGCTGCTTTGGATCGAGGAAAGTGCAGAGGTAAGTGGCACAAAACTGGTGGGATGGAGACGTAGGAGAGGCCCACGACATCGGGAACCGCGAGCGGCTGCGATGGCGGGGCGATCTCTTGATTCTGAGTCAAGTCGACAAGAACTACAGGTCCCGCGCTTTTCCCACGTGGGAAGAAACTACGGGGGTCATCCGTGTACTCCGGTGCTGGCCATGCAACGCTAGCTCAAAAGCTGGAGAGACTCCGAAGCGATGGAGACATCCCCCATAACGGCCTCCTCCGACCACTGTATTTTCGGGTACCACGACTCGCTCGACTACAAGAACCCACCTCCGTAGAGCCTCGACGTGGCGGCAGAAAAGCTGAAGGCGAGGACAGGAGAACTGCAGGGTCCAAGAAAAGTACAGGGCCGCTGCCTGAAGACCGCAAAGGAGGTCAGATACCTGTTTAGGCGGATTATCAAGGAATTATGCCTGAACTAGAAGATAACCCCGAAAATGCGGATGGAGAACATGAGGACTGAATGCACTGGCAGGTACTGTCACAGACGTAGACGTATCTCTTCTCGATTCTCCTCCTTTCCTTGCTCGTGGCGTTACTTCCCGACTTGCTCGTTTCTCTCTCACTGAATATGGCTCGTCTAAATGTCAATCTGTATTGCTGTGTCTCGATTACGTACTGTAGTTTCCCCGTCACCCTATCGCCGACAGCAAGAAGGGTCGGACTCGGACCCAGTGGAACTGGCAGGAGCTCCGCCAGAACGATCACAGGAGCCGCGTTTACATCAGGGAAAAAGGAGCAATGTAGGTAGGAATAGAGCCAACTGGCCTATGGATAGATGAAACGTGGATAGGAAAGCTTTTGAATACATGTCTCGCACTGGCATGCTATTAAGTACAAGATTGAGTATTCGTTCTCGTTCCGCGGTTTCGAGTCGGAGGAAGGAGGACAACTCAACTAAACATGGGATCACGTGCCATATCTAAACCAGATCTGAACGTTCCCCGAACTTCCCCCTTGCTATCTCTCGTTCTCGTTCGCGTATATGCATCCTCATCAATTTTGTCTCTTCGCCAAGCTACCGTCCGACCTCTCTATGTGGTGAACTAGCTTAAACATTATTTCCTCTTCCTCAGGACATGCATTTCACTATCGAAAGTTGTAGTTCGTGCGCGCGTGAGTGGAGTTATTGGTCGCCCCAAGGACAAAATGTTGACAAGTCAAGTCAGATAGTCGCTTGCTCGTGCCACAACACGGCCACGTCCAGCGCTTAATCCAAACTTACGCCCATCTGTATTTACAGCGTCTGTATGCGTGCGAAGACCATACGTGAGAGACGGTTGAGGCAGGGTTGAGGCAGTGTACTGCCCTTCGCCTCAACGCTTTACTACCCCAACCGTCTAGCTATCATTTCCTCACAACGAACCAACACTCCTTGTTAGGGTCCTGTTTCTTCCCTATATGTGACATGGACATGGATGACCGGTTGGCATCCACTCATTTTCGGCCACTTTTCGAGTCTGCATTGCGGACATATGCTAAGAAGACGGGCATAATACTGGCAGAACATCCATTCTCCTTGCAACTCCGGGATTGCAGCTCCGTAGAATCCATTATCGCCTTTTTGGAGGACCAAATACTACCGTCTAGTGATTTCGGAGGAAACGATAGAATCATGAAATCGATCAAGGGCACCATTTCAATCCTTTTCACCCTTTCCGCAACCGCCGCCCTTGACTGAGCCACCGGTCTGGTATGTCAGAAGGCGCTGATGGCATGTTCCATGTCCAAGTCTCCAACGGTTTTTCGCAGATATTCTCACCTGAACGTGCCATACACGCTAGTCTCGCTATCCTACTTGCTGTATGTACCTTCTTTGCTTCCTTACGTGTGTGTCTTTGTGACGTCCAGGTATATCAGACGGCCAACGGTATAGAAGCCAATTACGACACCCTCGTTGACTTGCTCGAGTCGATCGAACACTTTCTTCTGCGCATCGATATAAATTCCTCATACAACCGCCTTGGACGAGATGGTGGTCAAGATAATCATGGAGTTGCTCTCCGCACTCGCTCTGGGAACCGAGGGGCTTAAGCAGGAACGATCGAGTGAGCCCATTCTCGTTGAAGTGTGACTGCTACCTTACTCAATGGAACGCAGCGAGATTTAGAAAGAAACGTTTTGGGGAGAAGGCAGTCGAGGCCGTATTGCAGAGGTTGGACCGACTCATGCAGGACGAGGCTCGCATGGCCGCCGCTGAGATTCTCAAAGTCGTCTATAGTCTCGTTCAAAATATGAATGGAGGCATGGACAGCGAGAAAACGCGCTCAGCTTCACCCATCAAATGTTGAGCATCCTTCTCCTTTGGACAATGAACCATCTGTCGGGGGTGTCCAGGAAGCTCTCGATATATTTTGTTGACGATAGCGAGCTAGTTCCATGTCTGACTGAGCATCAGAGGTCCTACATAAAATGACGTTCGACCAGAACAAGTCGAAGCGTGAGTTATTTTCTAACCTTGACATTGCTGACAGGAAGCACTGAGATTGGCTGGCAGGTGACAAACTACAGGGAGATATTCGAAATTGGCTCTCTCCCCTGACCCATGGAAAAATCACCACACTGCTTGCGAGTCGCACTACGAAGGGACGGCGGCGTGGTTCATCAAAGGCGACATGTTCTCGGAATGGAAAGTATCCGGACTGAGTTCCCTTCTATGGGTCCATGGGAAACGTGAGTTGCCGTCTGGTGCTTATGCTCTCGCAGAGGTTGATGGTTTCCATCCTCGTAGCGGGGTCAGGGAAGAGCGTACTTTGGCATGTTAAAATTAAATTTCTACATTTTTGTGTTGAGAACTTACGGTGTCTGCCAGTTCCGCAATCATCAAGGAGATCGAAGCAATACGGAAATGTGGGCTTGCATCACTCGCGTTCTACTACAATGACTTTAGGGACGATCAAAGAAGGACCTGCGTGGACTGCTCTAATCTGTGCTATTCCAGCTTCCCGACCAGTCCGATTCATAACCACGATATCCTTTCCACTTTCTATTCAGCACATCGCTTCGGTACACAAAGTCCCAGCAACGATGAACTTGCCCACTGTTTGAAGGACTTGTTTGAAATCCCAGGACAAGCTCCGGTTTATCTGATTGTAGATGCCTTGGACGAATGTCCAAATACATCTGATCTGTTGTCTCCTCGCGAGAAAGTCTTAATGTTTTTGCAAAGGCCTTTTCGGCTCAAAACTCCCGAACCTGCGTATATGCGCGACTAGTCGGCCCGGGGTCGACGTCAAGCTTATCCTCCAACCCTTAACTTTCCATTCTGTTTCCATACATGACGAGAGCGGACAAATGAAGGACATCGAGATAAATCGACCGTCTACTCACATAGAAAGATGCGAAGATGGAAGCCGGAGCACAAGCAGCTCGTCATTGATGTCCTAACAAAGCAGGCCGATGGCATGTAAGACATGGTACCTCTTTTCATCACGACACTCTCATAGCTCTACCATAGGTTCAGATGGGTATATTGTCAACTCAGCTACCTCGGTGACTGTCTCCTAGGGCGCATTCGGCACGCTGTGGGCGAATTGCCAGACACACTCGATGGGACATATGAACGCACGTTGCGGGAGATTAAGAGTTCAAACCGGGAATTTGCCCGACGGCTTTTCCTATGTGTCACCGTGACTTCCCGCCCGCCTCGAGTTGAGGAACTGGAAGAATTTCTCGCATTCGATTTCGAGGCCGGACCAATTCCGAAATTTCGCGAGGATTGGCGCGTGGAAGAGCCATTAGAGGCTTGCTGTCTCCATGCACCACATTACTCGCCCTTGTCAACGTGAACAATTCCTCGGTCATACAATTTTCGCACTTCTCGGTGAAGGGGTTCTTGATGTCTGCCCGCTTTGCCGAAAAACGTGACACTATTTCGTGCCGTTACCATGCTTCCATGACACCGGCTCATACTTTCGTCGCGCAAGCATGTCTGGGTATTTTCGTGCACCTGGATAAAAACGTTACCGAAGACGTCCTGAAGAAATTTCCTCTCGCGGAATATGATGCCGAGCACTCGGTTGAGCATTACGAGGACATGTCGGCAAATGCCGAAGAAGGGATAAAACAGTTATTTGACAGAAGTAAGCGACATCTTGCGGTTGGGTCTGGATTCACGAACCAAATTGGCGCCAGCGGCGATACCCACGACCTGAAAGGCCACCGCCAGCCCTCAGAAGCCCCATACTTTATGCCACTTTTTGTGGCTTCCCCTCCATCGTAAAGCATTTGGTTATTAAAAGCCCCCAGGATGTGTATTCTCGAGCCCTCAACGACAGGTCGACTCCATTACATCTGGCGTCACGAGAGGAACACGTGGAGGTCGAACGCCTGCTCGTTGAGCACGGGAGACGACAGACAGCCCGGGATAATAACAGGTCGACTCCGTTGCATCAGGCGCGAAGCGTGGATCTCGCACGCTTGCTTCTCGAGCACAGTGCGGACGTGACAGCCCAAGACAACCATGGGTCGACTGCATTGCATCGGGCTGTGCAGAAGGGAAGCGTGGATCTCGCACGCTTGCTCATCGAGCATAGCGCGGACCTGGAAACCCAGGACAAGAAAGGGTGGACTGTATTACATTTGGCGGTGGCGGAGGGAAGTGTGGATCTCGCACGCTTGCTTGTCCAGCACGGCTCGGACGTGAAAGCCCAAGACAATGATGGATCGACTGCATTGCATCGAGCGGTGATGCAAGGAAGTGTGAAGTTCGCACGCTTCCTCGTCGAGCATGGTGCGGACGCGACAGCCCGGGACCACTACGGGTGGACACCGTTGCATTGTACATTGCAAATAGAAAGCGTAGATCTTGCACGCTTGCTCATCGAGCGTGGCGCGGATATGGCAGCCCAGGACAACAATGTTGGTTCCATTGTATGGGGCGGATCACGACCCTGGTTCCGATGTTTCATTCCCTAGTTCCCCGTTTATTGTTCATGTGGGTCTTGTTCGTGACTCATTTGATTCCTAAATGTACCCCTATCCCATGTATTTAATTAAGCACAACAAAACAAAGAAGAAAAAGCCCCCCATCGTCCTTCCACACCTCTCTAGGTGTTGTCCCACATTCTTTTGCACGCTCAGTTTACTTCCCGCTCGAGATCTTTCCCTGTGGCAACGCGTGCTCTGCTGCACCCCCAGTCCAACCCATAACACAGTCTTTATGCCTCGGGTGTCAATGGTCTGGAAGGGTGTAAAGCGACGCTTGCAGGCTGAATGGCTGTGGGCTGATACTGAGGTGGAAGCGGAGGTAGAGGAGGTGCTTGAGTGACCGCGGGCTGAAATCGTGCGGCCGGAATACTAATGGCCGGTGAGTAAAGTGTAATGGTGGTGGGCACGAACTTGATATTGCGCCCCACGGACTCGGAGACACTATGCTTCTCGGGCCAATACATGCAATGAGCATGTGTGCTGTCCCGATCATAGCCCACCCAGCGACCTTCTATAGCCCGTGCGTCAAGCTTTGAGCCCTTTCCAGAGTGGGGACAACGGGTCTGGGTACACACTGACAAGCGCTCAAATCGCTCAAAGCTTAACGTGCGGGCCATAGAAGGTCGCTGAGTAGGCTACGATCGGGACAGCACACACGCTCATCACGTGTATTGGCCCGAGAAGCACAGCGACAATGGCATCTCCGTAGAGTGCAATATCGAGTTCATGCCCACCACCATTACACTTTACTCACTGGCCGTTAGTATTCCAGCCCCACGGCTTCAGCCCGCAAGCGTCGCTTTACCTCTTCCAGACTATTGACACCCGAGGCACCGAGCGAATCAGTTCCGCTCCGCACCGAACCCTATCCGGTCGCCACCGAGAGCGGCGAAGAAGAGATGCCGGAAGAAGAGGATATCATTCCGGCTACACCGGCGTCATCACTGGTGCATAGGCCGACAAACAATGGGTGGACTCCGATGCATTTGGTGGAGCAGAGGGGAAGGCTGGACTTCGCACGTTTGCTCATCGAGCATGGCACGGACGTAACAGCCTGGGACAACAACGGGTGGAGTCTGTTGCTTCGGGCAGTGCTGAACGGAAGCGTGGGTCTCGGACGAAGCCCGTTGAGTACGGCACGGATGTGACATCCCAGGATCGACACTGTTGCGCGTCGAGCATGGCTCCCAGACAAGCGCGATCGACTCCGCCGCATCATACATCTCTTTCTGAAAGTGCAGCAGTCGATCATTTCCTCGGTAAGCATGACGACAACCTGAACATGGTAGCCCCAGGTCATGATGCAGATCCGGCAGCCCACAACGTAACATTAGTACTAGTAGCTTACTATTGTACGGTCACTGCCAGGCCATACTGACAGTAAGAGCCTCATTGTGATACTAGTAACATCATAACGAAGATGATGATAAGCCTTGAAGCTTGAAGCTTGGAGCTTGAAGGAGGCCCGTGATTCAATTAAACCCACATTTAGGGTAAGGCTCAGGCACAGGGGAAATAGTCACGCCACGACCAAGGTGAGGCGGTACACTGCCCTCATCCCAACCCTTGTTTAGCTATCGTTTCCTCACAAAGCACCGTCATATTTCTTCCCTACACGTGATATGGGCGACCAATCGTCGGCATCCACTAGTTTTCGGGCACTTTTCGAGTCAGCCTTGCAGACTTACGATAAGATGACGGGCATAACGCTGGCAGAACATCCATTCTCCTTGCAACTCCGGAATTGCCTCTCCGTCGAATCCGTTATTGCCCTTTTGCAAGACCAAGTAATAACGTCTAGTAATTTGAGGGGAAGTGATAGAATCATGAAATCGATCAAGAGCACCATTTCAATCCTGTCCACCCTTTCCGCAACCGCTGCCCTTGACTGGGCCACTGTTCTGGTATGTCAGAAGGCGCTGATGGCGTGTTCTATGTCTCTAACGGTTTTTCGCAGACATTCTCACCTGAAAATGCCGTACACGCTAGTCTCGCTGTCCTACTGACTGTATGTACCTTTCGTTGCTTCCTTACGCGTGTATCCTTGTGACATCCAGGTATATCAGATGGCCAACGGTATACAATCCAACTACGACGCACTCGTCGACTTGCTCGAGTTGATCGAACACTTTCTTAGGCGTCTCGCTATCTATACCTATATACCTCATGCAACTGCGTTGGACGAGATGGTGGTTAAGATTATAATGGAATTGTTCTCTACACTCGCGCTGGCGACTAAGAGGCTTGAGCAGGGAGGATCAAGTGAGTCTGTTCTCGCTGATATGTTGCGTTACTCAATGGAACGCAGCGAGGCTTCAAAAGAAATGCTTTGGAGAGAATGAAGTCGAGGCAGTACTACAAAGGTTGGACCGACTCACACAAGATGAGGCTCGTATGACCGCAGCGGAGATTTTCAAAGTCGTCTATGGTCTTGTCCAGAATATGAATGGAAGCATGGACAGTAAGAAAACGCGCTCAGCTCCACCCAACATTTGTTGATCATCCCTCTTTCTAGACAATGAACCATCTGTTAGTGGTGTCCAGGAAGCTCTCGGTGTGTTTTTTCTTGGCGGCGAACTTGAAGGACTAGTTTCATGTCTGACTGGGCGTCAGAAATCCTACACAAAATGGCATGCGACAAGAACAAGTCGAAACGTCAGTCATTTTCTAACGTTGGCAGTGCTGACAGGAAGCACTGAGATTGGCTGGCAGGCGATAAATTGCAGAGAGATATTCGAAATTGGCTCTCTCCTCCTGATCCATGGAAAAATCACCACATTGCTTGCGAGTCGCACTATGAAGGGACGGCGGCGTGGTTCCTCGAAGGCGACATGTTCTCGGAATGGAAAGCATCCGGGCCAAGTTCCCTTCTTTGGATCCACGGGAAACGTGAGTTGACGTCTGGTGCCTACCATTTCATAGAGGTTGATAGTTTTCTGTCCTCGTAGCTGGCGCAGGAAAGAGTGTTCTTTGGTGCGTTACAATTTCTGTATTTTGGTCTCGAGAACTTACCGTGTCGGCCAGCTCGACGATCATCAAGGAGATCGAAGCGATGCGGAAATGCGGGCTCGCATCACTCGCATTCTACTACTGTGACTTCAGGGAGAATGAGAAGAGATGGTGCACAAAGTCCCAACGACGATGAACTTGCTCACTGTTTGAAGGACTTATTGAGACTCCCAGGACAAGCTCCGGTTTATCTGATTGTAGATGCCCTGGATGAATGTCCAAAGACATCCGATCTGTTCACCCCTCGCGAGAAGACCCTAATGCTTTTGGAAGACCTTATCGACTCAAAACTTCCAAACCTGCGCATATGCGTGACTAGCCGGCCCGAAGCCGACATCAAGGTCGTCCTCGGACCTTTAACTTTCCGTTCTGTTTCCATACATGACGAGAGCGGACAAATAAAGGACATCGAGAACTATATTAAATCGATCGTCAACTCTAAGAGAAATATGCGAAGATGGAAACCGGAGCACAAGCAGCTCGTCATTGACGTCCTAACAAAGCGAGCCGATGGCATGTAAGCCACTAATACCTTAATTCATCACGACTCCCACATATAGCTCTGTTGTAGGTTCAGATGGGTATATTGCCAGCTCGGCTATCTCGGCGACTGCCTTCCAGGTCGTATTCGGCATGCTCTGGACCAATTACCAGAGACACTCGATGGGACGTATGAACGCACATTGCGGGAGATCAAAAGTTCGAACTGGGAATTTGCTCGACGGCTTTTCCTATGCGTCGCAGTGGCTTCCCGCCCGCTCCGAGTTGAGGAACTGGCAGAATTTCTCGCATTCGATTTCGAGGCCGGACCAATTCCGAAATTTCGCGAGGACTGGCGCATAGAAGAACCATTAGAGGCCGTGCTGTCTACATGTTCCACGTTGCTTGCCCTTGTCAATGTCAACGATTCCTCGGTCATACAATTTTCGCACTTCTCGGTGAAGGAGTTCTTGACATCCACCCGTTTTGGCGAAAAAAACGACACCATTTCGTTCCGTTACCATGTTTCCATGACACCCGCTCATACCCTCGTCGCGCAAGCATGTCTGGGTATTTTACTCCACCTCGATGAAAATGTCACCAAGGACAGCCTGAAGAAATTCCCTCTCGCGGAATATGCCGCCGAGCACTGGGTTCAGCATGCCCGTTTTGAAGGTGTGTCGGAAAATGTAGAAGGGATGAAACAGCTGTTTGACGGAAGCAAATCACATCTTGCGATTTGGGTCTGGATTCACGAACCAAATTGGCGGCAGCGGCTATATCCACGAGCCGAAAGGCCGTCGTCACCCCTTGGAAGCCCCTTACATTATGCTGCATTTTGTGGCCTATACTCGGTTGTAATGTTTTTGGCCATTGAGCACCCCCAAGACGTGCATTCTCGGGGCTTCGATGATGAGTCGACTCCACTACATCTGGCGTCACGAATGGGACACCTGGAAGTCGCGCGCTTACTGGTCGAACACGGTGCGGACGTGACAGTCGAGAACCAATATGGGCGGACTCCGTTACATTGGGCTGTTCAAGACGGAGGCTCGGATGTCGTACGCTTTCTCGTCGAGCACGGTGCGGATGTGACAGTCCAGGATTACGACGGGTCGACTCCGTTGCATTGGGCAGCGCGGGAGGGAAGCGTGGATATCGTACGCTTACTCGTCAAGCACGGTGCGAATGTGACGGTCCAGGACAACGATGGGTGGACTCCGCTGCTTTGGGCAGCGCGGGAGGGAAGCGTCGATGTCGCACGCTTCCTCCTTGAGCGAGGCGCAGATGCGACGGTCAAGGACAAGTATGAGTCAAGCCCATTACATTTGGCAGTGCTGGAGGGGAGCGTGGATCTCGCACGCTTCCTTATTGAACACGGCGCAGACGTGACAGCCAAGGACGAGCACGGGTCAACTCCGTTGCATTTGACGGTGCTGGAGGGAAACGTGGATCTCGCACGCTTGCTCGTCGAGCACGGCGCGGACGTGAATGCCCGGGACGAGGATGGGTGGACTCCGTTGTATCAGGCGGTGCAGGAGGGAAAAGAGGATCTTGCGCGCTGGCTCGTAGAGCATGGTGCTGGCCGTGATGGCCCAGAACAACGATGAACGATGGGTCGACTGAGTTGCATTTGATGGGAAGCGTGGATCTCGCACGCTTACTCGTCAAGCACAGCGCCGATGGGACAGTCTAGTCCATCCGCGGGTCGATTCGGGTCCAAGCACAAGCACAGGTCGACTCCGTCGCATCAAGCACCATATGCTGAAAATGTGACAGTCAATCGCTTTCTCGTCGAGCAGGACGCAAACAAGATGACCCCGGGCTATGGTGCAGATCCCGCAGCCTACAACGCAGCATTAGTAGGACGACGTCATTCTCTTGTGTAGTTACTGCCAGGCCGTACTGATTGTAATACGTAAAAGATTCTTCATGGTCGAGATTGTTCCGCAGCGCAGACGATAAGGAAGACCTATGTGATGTACCGAGTGCCGTGTTGTTAGATGCCTGAAAACGCGACTACGTGTTACAGACCAAGACTATCACAGTTGTCCAAGTAGACAGCCCTTCTCGATTTCAAAGTTTGGCCTTACGTACTGAATGAAGCAAGATAGCTGACCTTCCAACAAAGGGAAAAAGCAAAGTGAATTGGGCGTTTATTGATCAATTCAAGAGGTCATTGTATGAACCGTGAACGTCCCTAGTTGCACCAGTCTTGCACCACGGACAGTTCAAGATACCGTGACCGCCGAACGCATACTCAACGATAAAAACAGGACATTCCGTCAACTCCTACAAATGACCACGCCCTCCCACGTCGCTATCCATCGTCCTCCTTGCCAGCTCTATCAGCTACAGCCACCATTCTTCAAAGGTGCCGGACGCTGGACAGCGACAGTCTCAGCGCTGCAGCCCACCGGACGTCCGATGATCGGAAGGGACCAAGTTACGATCCAACCGACATGACCGAGCTCAGGCAACCTCCGCGACCAGCTTGATATGAGAACGAACCGTCCGGTTGAGTTCCGGGTTGTGTATGCGGGAATTGCCGCGCGAGAAGCGGATGTTTGATTTGGGATCAGCAGCGTGTCTTCGCTCCGAGCGACGGCGGACAAAGAGGTCCAGGAGGAGACGTCCAGTGGTTAGAATCTCGACGGGTAGCGCACGCGAGGGCACTGTAGAGCGCCCAGGACCTGGACGAGACGGGCCACGGTTACGACATTTAGGCGTCGGTATTGCCGTGAGACCTTGACAGCAATGACAGGAGCCACAGCGCACTGATACTGGAAGGCTGTAGGCTTTTGATTACACAGGCAATATAAGAACTCCTATATCGCCTGTGTAATCAAAAGCCTACCACCTTTGAAAGCATGATTTTCCTAAATTGATCACTTTCAGATGATGATGGGAG
>WNFC01004312.1_pt1 | contig 19286 bp, 14 predicted proteins | sample 5400541 | NCBI WGS metagenome assembly WNFC01 (sample SAMN13153342, study PRJNA577476) | soil metagenome | isolation source: 120 cm saprolite under Douglas fir tree site 2 hole 2 replicate 1 | place: USA:California | collected 2015-04-18 | reverse complement strand
GCGATCATCGCGCATCTGATCGGGAAGTACCGGCTGGATATCGACGACGCGCTGACCGGCGAACAGCGCAGGATGGATTTTCTCGTCCGGCGAATGCTCGATGATCTCTACTGGGTCATGTCGTATTCGCGGTGGCGCGACCCGCGCTTCTGGCCGCTGTTCCGCGACGAGATCCTGAGGACGCATCCCAGCGTGACAGCGGCCGGGCTGGAGGCGGCCCAGCGCTACAACTTCGAGCGATACCGCTACCAGGGGATCGGGCGTTTCGAGCCTGAGCAGGTCTATGCGCGAGGCCTGGCCGACCTGCAGGTCCTGACCGAGTCGATCGGCGATGCCGGGTTCCTCTTCGGCGCGAAACGGCACAGCGTCGATGCCGGCATCTACGGCTTCCTCGCGAATATCCACTTCTACAGGATCGAGACGCCGCTGAAGATTTTCCTATCCTCGCAGCCCAACCTCGTGCGCTATTGCGAGATGCTGCACGAATCCGTGACACGCTGACCCGGCGCAGTTACCGGCGGCACCCGTCCATCCTCGCGCACGCTCCGCGACGCGGTCGGCGGGTGCAAAGCCGCTTTCTTAAGGAGAGCCGACGTCAGCTATAGAGCGATGTCCAGTGGCGCTGCCAGGCGCGCTGCTTGTGGCTGTTGACCACGGCAATCGGTGCCGCCAGGCCGAGGATGCTGTCATCCTCTCGCCATACCAGCCCGGCATCGTCGAGGAACCCGACCGTCGTCTCAATCTCGCTCGTCGGGCGATTGGTCTCGCGCGCCAACGCCGCGAGCGTCTTCGGATTGCGATCTGCTGCGAGATAGATGCGCGCCTGCGCCGGCTCGAGCAGCGTCTCGCGGCATTTGTCGAATCGGGTATCGCGCATCAGCAGGGAATCGCCGATGCTCTCCCACGACAAGAAAACGTCCCGGTCGCGATGCTGCTTCTTCCAGTGATCGACCTCGATGATGAGCGCGCAATAGGCCGGCGCGGCTTCGGGCTCGAAATCGAAATAGCGTTCGAAATAGTAGCCGTAGCGATCGAGACAGAATTCGGTGCGCTCGATAAACGAAGCCGAGAAAAGACTGTCATAGCAGCGGTGATGGCGCGACTCGGCGTTCGGGACGAAGCGGCCGGGATCGGCTTCCAGCGGCGCGAAGCGGGTGACGATCGTTTCGGTGCGCGTCACCGGCGGGGTCAGGTGGAACAGCCGGGGCATCTGGTCGATCATGCGTTGGTACCAGGCCGCCTTTTCGCCCGGCAGCCCGAAGAGGATGTTGTAGTTGATCTGAATACCGTGGATATAGCCGAGCTTGAGCATGTTGACGTTCTGGATGCCGGTGACGCCTTTCTTCATCAGGCGCAGCACGTTGCTGTCGAAGGATTCGATGCCCGGCTGCAACTCGGTGAAACCCGCCGCGGCGAACGCCTTGATGCGATTTTCGTTCTGATTGGCCTTGACCTCGCACTGCAGCTCGTACCGCGGCTCGACCTCGGCAAGCTGCGGCAGCAGAGTCGAGATGTAGCTGTGCGGCAGGATGTAATCGGAGAAGCGAAACGGGCTGTCGGAGCCGTAGCGCTCGCGCATGGTGGCGAGCATCTTCAGCACGGTGGCGGGCTTCTTCGCCCGGTAGCTCAAGGTCTCCTCGTCGATGCCGCAGAATACGCAATGCTGCTTCTGTCCCCACCAGCAGCCTCGCGAGCTCTCGACCGGCAGGACGCTGGTCCTGATGGTGATGCGGTCCTCCGATTTCAGCGTCGCGATCTCGGAAAACCAGTCGCTGTAGTCGGGGTCGGGGCTGTCATCGACCTCGAATTTGTGGCGCGGCTTGCCGATCGGATCGTCTTGCGTCAGGACACCGGCAATGCCGCTCAGCGACATGCGCCCGACCGAGGCGTTGGCGAGGGTGGAGATGATCGGCTCACCGTCGCCCACCGCGATGGCATCGATATGCGGGAAGGCGCGCAAGATCTCGACGCCCGGCGGCCCTTCCAGCGCATAGCCGCCGAGCACGATCTGCACCTCGGGGCATTTGCGGCGAATGAGCAGCGCCAGCGCGACCGCCGCCAGGGTCTGGTCGAACATGCACGTAAAGCCGACCATGGTGGGTCTATAGGCGAGGATTTCCTCTGCGCAGCGGGCGAGATAGGGCGGGACGATCTCGTGCCGCAGGCGGATGACCGCCCGGCCGAGATCGGCGGGGTTGTCGAAGGCGACGTCGGCGTCCGGGTTGTGATGGGCGTAGCAGCGCTCCATCACGCACGCGATCTGGTCCTGGGTGAAGTCCTCGTCGAGAATGCCGGTGAAGGCGAACTCGTTGAGGCCCCAGAGCGAGGCAATCTGCTGATAGGCGGAGCCGGTGACGTGGCGGAGCAAGCCGAGATTGGCGTGCCATATCCGCGAATCGATGCCGGCGCGCGCGAGCTGTGCCTTGAGGACGGCGAGCCCGAGCGAAGGCTCGCCGACCGGCGCCCACGGCATGCTGACCAGGGCGACGCGCGGTTCCACCCGTGCTACCTCACCGGCCTCTTCTTTACCGGCCTTTTCTTTTTCTTCGTCGGATCGGGGTTCGATTTCGCGCGGCGCCGCGCGGCGGCCTCGCGGATATCGTTGAAGGGGTCGCCAAGCTTGACCATGCCGGATTCGTCGACGAGGATGCGTGCCCGCGGGTCGACGACCGAACTCACGATCGCCGTCGTCACCGCGATCGCCACCACGCTGACCGATATGACGGCAATGGCTGCGCCGACGGCGGCGCGAGTGCCCGCCATCCGCGCCGCGACATCGCCGAGCACCGCGAGCGCTCCGCGCGAAATCTTGAGGTCGAGCTTCTTGGCGACGGCAGAGGGGTTGTCGAGGAACTCGCCGACGTAGCGGCCATCGGCGATCACCTGGTTATAGACATCGAGCACTTCGCGCGCGGCGCGCCGCGGGATATCGGCGAAGCGCCGGTCGTCCTGCCACATGGGCAGATCCGAAATGGCGTCGAAGGCGGCTGCGATCTCGTCGCCACGGCTGATGACGCGATTGAAATCAGGCCATTGCGCTTTGAGCATTTCACGCTGGAAAACCGATTGCTGGAAAGCGAAATCCGGCTTCATCGTGAAATCCTCCCGTTGCGGAATCCCTCTTTGCGATCCGGTCGATGGCACGCGCGAACCGCTGCGCCCCCCAAGGACAACCCCGTCAGTGACGCTGATAGCTCGTCGGTTAATCGGCTGAGCGAGTACGAGAGCAGAGGGCCAAGAACGGTCCACTGCATGCGACATGAAGCCGCAGCCTTGCATAGAAAACTCGCGCTCGCAAGGCCGCGCTTGTCTCTATCTTTCGCTGTTCCGCGGGGCAAGCCGACCACAGCGGTAGCGCGGCGAGCGGTCAAAGAGTCAAAATTCCAGCGCCGGCCCCGCCAGCCATTCGGCGCGCGTCGCCGCCACCATCTCGGGCTCGAAGAATGTGGCGACGCGGGCCCGGATATGCGCGAGGAGCACGGGGTCGACCCGCCGTTCCGACCAATCGGGGCTGGTCGCAGCGGCGACGCGCCAGCGCACGCACCACATCATGGTGCGCAGCCAGGTCAGGCGCCGGCTGACCGCCAGGAGAGGGCGCAAGCGGGCGGCCTCTTCAGGTCCGACATGATCGAGATAGCAGCGATAGAAGGCGACGATCTCGTCGCGCGACAGCACCCTTTGCACGTCGAGATCCCAGGTCGTCGAGGTCGGCAGGCTGCAATGCGCGAGATCGATGGCGGGCGAGCCGTAGAGCGCCTTTTCGAGATCGACCAGCACCGCCTCGCCAGCCGCGCGTTCGCCATCGGCGCGCAGGATGAAATTGCCGGGATGGGTGTCGGTGCCGACCAATGCGATCGGCTGGTCGGCAACTGGCGTGGCGGCGGCAAGACGGCGCGCCCAGGCGAGCTCGGCGAGGAGGGCGCCGCGCGTCGCCGCCGCCATGCCGTCGGCCTCGAGCGCCGGCGCCTGGCGCTCGATGACGGCGAGCGTCCCGGCGATCGGCCCGCTGCGCGAATGATCGGCGAGCGGCGGCCGTTCTCGCGCCGGCGGCAGGTCGAGGGCGTGGAGGCGCGCCAGCGCAGCGGCAAGTGCCGGCAGATCGTCGGGCAGGCGCGGCGGCCGTCCGGCGATCGCCTCGACGAGGAGGGCGCCGCGGGGGAGGTCGCGATCGACCGGCAGCACGGCGTGCAGGCGTGGCGTCACGCCGGAGGGCTCGGCCCGGCGGAAGCAAGCTTCCTGGTAGGCAAGATTGCCGACCGGCGCCAGCGCCCATTGCGAGAGCTTCGGCACGCGCAGCAGCAGCCCGTACCGCTGCAGCAGATAATGCGCATGCGCGACGCCCTTCTCGCGCATCGGCAGGATGTCGTCCGCGCGCAAGCCGGGCAACAATCCGGCGGTTGCCGGATGGCGCGCCAGAATGGCGGCGAGTGCGGCAGAGGCGGGACGGGTCGGATCGTTCGGCAAGCTGCACCATCGCAACCGGGTCGGTTCGGCGCGGCTTTTGGCGGGACCGGGCCGGTGCGCTAAGGTGGCGGCAACGGGATTATTGTCAATGTTTTCGCCATCGCCGTTTTCGCCGTCGCCGTTTTCGCCATCGCCGTTTTCGCCATCGCCCGGCCCGCTGTCGGTATTTGTGGAGGCGCCGCTCTCGATCGTCATTCCAGCGCGCGACGCCGGCGTCTTCCTGCCGGCCACCCTGGCGGCTGTGGCGGAGGGGCGAGGCTGCGGGCTGGTTCGCGAGATCATCGTCGTCGATGGCGGCTCGCGCGACGACACGGCGGTGCTGGCGCGCGAATTCGGGGCGCGTCTCATCGCGGCGCCGGCCGGGCGCGGCACGCAGCTCGCTGCCGGCGGTGAAGCGGCGTCGGGCGCGTGGCTGCTTTTCCTCCATGCTGACACCATTCTGCCGCCGGGTTGGCCGGCCGCGGTCGCGGGATTTCTCGGCGCCACGGGCAATGCAGCGCGGGCCGGCTATTTCGCGCTGCGCTTCGACGACGAAGGGTGGGCGCCGCGGCTCGTCGAACGCGGCGTCGCCTGGCGCTGCCGCTGGCTCGGTCTGCCCTATGGCGATCAGGGGCTGCTGATCGCCGCCGTGAGCTATCGCGCGCTCGGCGGCTTCCGGCCGCTGCCGCTGATGGAGGATGTCGATCTCGTGCGCCGCATCGGCGGGCGCCGGCTCACGCTGCTGCCGGGGGCGGTGACGACCTCGGCGTCGCGCTACCGGCGGGACGGTTACGGCCGGCGCATTCTGCGCAACCTCGCCTGCCTCGCGCTCTATTATCTCGGCGTGCCGCCGCGCCTCATCCTGCGGCTCTACGCGTGAGAGCGCGGCGGCATCTCGTCGTCTTCGCCAGGACGCCGGTGCTCGGGCAGGTCAAGCGGCGGCTGGCGGCCGATATCGGCGCGCTGGCGGCGCTGCGCTTCCATCGCACGGCCACCGCGGGCCTCCTCCGCCGCGTCGCGCGCGATGCTCGCTGGTGCTGTTGGCTCGCCGTGACGCCCGATCGCGCCGCCGCCGGGCCGCGTCTATGGCGCGTGCCGTGCCGACGCCTGCCGCAAGGGCGCGGCGATCTCGGCCGGCGGATGGCGCGGCCGTTCGGCCGGCTGCCGCCGGGCCCGGTCGTTCTCGTCGGCTCCGACATTCCGGCGATCGGCGCTGCCGATATCGGTGCCGCCTTCCGCCTGCTCGGCGAGCACCATCTGGTATTCGGTCCCGCGCGCGATGGCGGGTTCTGGCTCGTCGGTGCCGCGGCGCGGCGGCTGCCCCGCGGGCTCTTCGCCGGGGTCCGCTGGTCGACGCCGCATGCCCTCGCCGACACGCTCGCCAACGTGCCGCGAAGCTGGCGCGTCGCCCGGGCGGCAACGCTCGAGGACGTCGATGACGGCGCCACCTATCGGCGCTGGATCAGTTCCACTCGGATCTAGGTTGAGCGCAGATGCTCCTGCAGGCGGGGCATCAGCTCGACGAGGTTGCAGGGGCGGAAGCGGTTGTCGAGCTGGTGGACGAGGATGCCCTCCCAGCCATCGCGGCAGGCGCTCGGCGAGCCGGGCAGGGCGAAGAGATAGGTGCCGCCGGCGACGCCGCCGGTCGCCCGGCTCTGGATCGTCGAGGTGCCCACCTTCTGATAGCTCAGCATGCGGAAGAGCTCGCCGAAACCGGCGATCTCCTTGTCGTAGACCTGGTGAAAGGCTTCCGGGGTCACGTCCCGCCCGGTCACCCCGGTACCGCCGGTCGCGATCACGACGTCGATCGCGGGATCGGCGATCCACTCGCGCAGCTGCGCGACGATGCTCGGCTGATCGTCGCGCACGATGCGGCGCGCGGCGACGCGGTGACCGGCAGAAGCGATCAGCTCGGCAAGGGTGTTGCCGGATTTGTCGTCGGCCGCGCTGCGGGTGTCGGAGACCGTGAGCACGGCGATGTTGACGGCGAGGAAGGGACGCGATTCATCGAGACGCGGCATGGCGAAGCACCTGATCCGGCCCCAGCCCATCTGACGGGCCGTCGAGAGCGGCATAGACCGGCCACAGCCCGGCGGCAAGCCTGTCGAGATCGGCGATCGCCTGGCGCAGGCGCAGGCGGTAGACCCAGTAATTGGTGAGGACGCGCTGAGCGAAGACGCGGGTCTCGCGCGACGGCAGGCTTTCGAGGAAGAGCAGTGGGTCGTCGCGGTATTCCGGCCGGGCCCGCCAGCGCAGCATGGCGGCCGGCCCGCTATTATAGGCGGCGGCGAGGAGGATGAGGTTGCCCCTGATCTGCTCGTTGTCGAGCAGCTGGCCGAGATATTGCTGGCCGAGCGCCAGATTGACCGCCGGGTCGCTCAAGGCTCGGTCGTTGACGATCGAGGTCTTGGCAGGCGTGCCGCGCTTCGTCAGTGTGATGCCGCTGCGCACCGCCATCGCCTGCGCCGTTGCCGGCATCAGCTGCATGAGGCCGACGGCGCCGGCGCTGCTCTGGGCATCGGGCAGGAACTGCGATTCCTGGCGGATCAGCGCGAAGACCAGCGCCCGGTCGACGGTATAGCCGCCGACGGGCTGCCAGCGCGGCACCGGGTAGAAGGCGTGATCGTGCCGCTGGCCGTCGACATCGGCCAGCATGGCCGAGAGCTGCAGGCTGAGCGCCGGCATGTTGCCGCGATCGGCGATCGCGACGAGCGCCGGATAGAGCGTGAACGGCGCACCATTGGCCAGCGTGCGCAGCTCGAGCTCGGCGGTCGCAGCGGCGCCAAGCTGCAGCAGGGCGAGGGCGCGGCGCGCCGCCGGAATTCCCGTCAAGGCGTTGAGGTCGATATCGGTGAATTTCTCCGGCTCGAAATTGAAATAGGTGTCGCGGCCGAGCATGCGGCTGGCGAGCAGCCCGTAGAAGGTGCGCGGGTTCTCCGCCGCGAGACCGAGCCAATAGAGGACGAGGTCCGGGCGATGACCGCGCGCATGGACCCGCGCCGCCCAGAACGCGGCAGCGCTGAGGTTCCAGCGTGACAGGCCGGGCAGCCTCGCGAGCGTCTCGAAATGGCTGCGCGCCTCGCCGAGGCGTCCGAGGCGCCACGCCGCCAGCCCGGCATCCCAATGCGCAAGCGGCCGGAAGGCGGTCGTCCGCGCTGTCGCCGCCAGCAGCAGCGCCTTCTGGCTCTCGCCGATGAAGAGATAGCCCTCGGCGACGTCGGCGCGCGCCTCGTCGTAATCGGCATCCTCGAAGAGATGCCGGGCATCGGCCTCGCGCAGGCGTTCCTCGGCGGCGGCCGGCTCGCTGCGCGACAGCCGGCGGATCTCGAGCTTTGCCGTCGCCGCCACTTCGGACGCCGCGGCGTGCGCCGGCGGGCGTAAATCGGCGGGATCGTCGACGATGCCGCGGAGCGCGACCGGCGCCCCCTCGGGCTTGGCCGGCGCGCTCGTCCCGGCCGGCCGCCGCTTGGTCGCGAGGACGGCGATGGCATGGGCGGCGGGATGGTCGGCGTAGTGCGCGAGCCAATCGCTGAGCTCGGCGAATTTCGCCGGGTAGCGCCGGTGAAGGTAGCGCTGCGACAAGAGGTGGCCGAGCAGGAGCGGGTCTTGCAATGCGGCAATCTCGCCGTCGGCTGCCGCCCAGCGACCCTCGTCCTGCAGGGCGATGATGCTCCGATAGCGTGCGACGTCGCGGGCCGAGAGAATGGCCGGCAATTCAGCGGCGCGCGCGGCCGCGACATCCGGCGGCAACGAGGCCGTCTGAATGGAATCCGGAGCCGCGAGACTGGGCGCGGAAGCGGCGAAAACTGCCAACAAGAGTGCAGCAAACGTCGCTAAACATCCGTTAATTAACCAAGTCCTCGCGTGGCTGATTGAGTTCTTTCTTGCCACCATTGAACGAGTCAGTAGAGCACTGACCAGCAGGTGGCAAGAAAATTATCGTCGGAGCCCGGTACCCCAAAAGGGTTAGTTCATCAGTTCTTGATTATTTAGGAATAATTAGGGATTTCATTCAGTTTTTCTTGTATCGTTAGTAGATCTCGCCACGTTTCTCTTTTGCGCTCAGGACTCCGCAAGAGATAGGATGGATGATAGGTCGCGATCGTCTTGACCGGCTCGGCGAGCCCGGGGATCACGAGGTCGAACCATCGGCCGCGCAGCTTGGTGATGCCTTCGCTGGTCGCCAAGAGGGTGCTCGCCGCGGTGCCTCCGCACAACACCAGTACGGCGGGTCGGACGAGCGCGATGTGGCGATGCACAAAGGGCAGACAGGCGGCGATCTCGGCAGGCGTCGGCTTGCGGTTGCCGGGCGGCCGCCAGTAAAGGACGTTGGTGATATGGGCGCGCGAGCGTTCGACGCCGATCGCCGCCAGCATGCGGTCGAGGAGCTGACCGCTGCGGCCGACGAAGGGCTTGCCGAGCCGATCCTCCTCGCCGCCGGGCGCCTCGCCGATCAGCATCAACCTGGCATTGGGGTTGCCGTCGGAGAAAACCGTGTTGGTGGCGGTCTGACGCAGCGCGCAGCCCTCGAACGCCGCCACCGCGCGGGCGAGCTCGTCCAGCGTCGCGGCCGCCGCGGCGCCGGCCGAGGGGGCTCCAGCCGAGAAGACCCCAGCCGCGGGCAGTGGCGTCGCGCTTGGTCGCCGCCCCGGAGCGGGGGACAGGGCGGAGGGGGTGCCGGCGCGGGCGGTATCGGCGCCTTGAGCGGGCGATGACGGCGCCGGCCGCGTGCGGTCGAGCGCAACCTCGCCGATCGCCTCGTCGGCACCCATTTCGACGTACCAGCGGAGCAAGGCCGCCCAGCTCTGCGTATCTGTCATGATGCCGCGATTAAGAGCGGCCCGCCTCCGGCGAGGCAAGCTTTCTCTCCCTCGAGCCTCTGTTAGCGGGCCGCTGCCATCGCGTATATAAGGGGCGGCAATTTTCGCCAGAGCCGCCAACGCCCGGAGCGCCGGACGCGGGAAAGGATGCATGCAGCGCGAAACGATGGAATACGACGTCGTGATCGTCGGGGCCGGTCCCTCGGGGCTCGCCGCCGCGATCCGGCTGAAGCAGCTGGCCGCCGCCGCTTCGCGCGAGATCGCCGTCTGCGTCATCGAGAAGGGCTCCGAAGTCGGCGCCCATATTCTCTCCGGCGCGGTCTTCGAGCCGCGTGCCCTCGACGAGCTGATTCCCGACTGGAGGGAGCGCGGCGCGCCGCTCAACACGCCGGCCGCCGAGGATCGCTTCGTCCTCCTGACCGAGACACGCGCGATCCGCCTGCCGACGCCACCGCAGATGAACAACCACGGCAATTACGTCATCAGCCTCGGCAATCTGTGCCGCTGGCTCGCCGGCCAGGCCGAGGCGCTCGGCGTCGAGATCTATCCCGGCTTCGCCGCCGCCGAGGTGCTCTATGACGACGCCGGACGGGTGCGCGGCGTCGCTACCGGCAGCATGGGCATCGGCAAGGACGGCCGGCCGACCGACAATTTCCAGCCCGGCGTCGAGCTGATCGGCAAGGAGACGCTGTTCGCCGAAGGTTGCCGCGGCTCGCTGACCAAGACGCTGTTCGAGCGCTTCAAGCTGCGCGATGGCGTCGATCCGCAGACCTTCGGCATCGGCATCAAGGAGCTCTGGGAGGTCGAGCCGGCGAAGCACCAGCCCGGCCTCATCAGCCATACGATCGGCTGGCCGCTCGACAGCGCGACCTATGGCGGCTCGTTCCTCTATCACCTCGAGAACAACCAGGTCGCCGTCGGCTTCGTCGTCGGGCTCGATTACCGCAACCCGTTCCTCAGCCCGTTCGAGGAGTTCCAGCGCTTCAAGACGCATCCGGCGATTCGCCCGACCTTCGAGGGTGGGCGGCGCATCTCCTACGGCGCCCGCGCGCTCAACGAAGGCGGCTTCCAGGCGATCCCGCTTCTCGACTTCCCCGGCGGCTCGATCATCGGCTGCGCCGCCGGCTTCCTCAACGTCGCCAAGATCAAGGGCAGCCATACGGCGATGAAATCGGGCATGGTCGCGGCCGAGACCGTCTTCGCGCGGCTCGGCGGCGCCAAAGTCGATTATCGAAGCGCCATGGCGGCAAGCTGGGTGTGGGACGAGCTGCGCCGCGTGCGCAATATCCGGCCGTCCTTCCGCTGGGGTCTGTGGGGCGGGCTTGCCTATTCGGCGGTCGACACCTACCTGTTGCGCGGCAAGGCGCCGTGGACGATGCATCATCATCCCGACCATCAGCAACTCGACAAGGCGGCTGATGCGGCGCCGATCGTCTATCCGAAGCCCGACGGCAAGGTTAGCTTCGATCGGCTCTCCTCAGTCTTCATCTCGAACACCAACCATGAGGAGAATCAGCCCTCGCATCTGCAATTGAAGGACCCCGATCTGGCGATCTCCGTAAACTATTCGCTCTACGATTCGCCCGAGCAGCGCTATTGTCCGGCCGGGGTCTATGAGATCGTGTCGGAGCCGGCGGGCGGCGGCAAACGACTGCAGATCAACGCGCAGAATTGCGTTCACTGCAAGACTTGCGACATCAAGGATCCGCGGCAAAATATCAACTGGGTCGTACCCGAAGGCGGGGGCGGACCGAACTACCCGAATATGTGAGCGTTGCCGGCTGCGGCGGCGCAAGGAAAGGGACGAGATGGACAAGGCAAAGGCGGGCAAGCGCCAGGTCTCGCGACTGGCTCTGACGCTGATGGTCGTCGCCGTGGCAGCGTGCGCCGCGCCGGGCGATCTGCCCTCGGCATCCGGCGTCGCCGTGGCGGGCGAAGCGGGCGACAACATCACCGCTTCGCTCGGCAGCTATCTTGCCGGCAGGCACGCCCAGCACGAGCGGGAATACGGCGCCGCCGCGCTCTATTTCGGCCGCGCTCTCGCGCAGGACCCCAACGACTACGAATTGATCAACAAGACGTTCGTCTTCGATACCAGCGAGGGGCGGATCGAAGAGGCGACGCGGCTGGCCGAGCGCATCAACCATTTCGACGCGGCGTCGCCGCTGCCCAATCTCGTGCTCGCCGTCGCCCGCCTCAAGGCCGGCGATTATGCCGGCGCCGCCGGCTTCGTCGACGCGCTGCCCAATGACGGCATCCACCGTCTGGCGACGCCGCTCATCACCGCCTGGACGCGGATCGGTCAGGGTCGGCCGGAGGCCGCGAAGGCGCCGCTGGCGAAATTGAAGGAGGTGCAGGGTCTAGCGCCGCTCGTCGATTTCCACGAAGGCTTGATCGCCGACTATGCCGGTCGAATCAGCGACGCCGAGGCCGCCTATCAGCGCGTCATGCAATCCTCGACCCGCTCCAACTGGCGGACCGTCGAGACGCTCGGCAGCCTCTACGAGCGGAGCGGCCGGCCGGAGCAGGCGCATCAGCTCTATCAGCGCTTCATCGGCGAGAACCCCGATAGTGACATGGTCATCGTCGCGCAGGCGCGGCTGATTTCGGGCGGCGATCCGGGGGCGCGCGTCGCCGGCCCGGCGGACGGCGTCGCCGAGGCCTTGTTCGATATCGCCAGCGTCCTCAATCAGAGCGAGACGGCCGATTTGTCGCTGATCTACGGCCGCCTGGCCGTCGATTTGAAGCCGAACTTCCCGCTCGCCTCGCTGCTGGTCGGCGACATTCTCGAGACCGAGCACCGCTCGGCCGACGCCTTGGCGATCGATCGTGCGGTCGACCCCCATTCGCCCTATGGCTGGGCGGCACGGTTGCGCGCCGCCTCCAACCTGCAGGCGCTCGACAAGACCGATGAAGCGATTGCCGAGCTGAAGGCGATGGCCGCCGAGCGACCCGATCGCACGCAGCCGCTGATCCAGCTCGGCGACATTCTGCGCGGCAAGAGCCGCTTTGCCGATGCCGTCGTCGCCTATGATCAGGCGCTGGCGCGGACCAATAAGCTCGACTCCCGACACTGGGTCGTGTTGTACAGCCGCGGCATCGCGCTCGAGAGATCCGGCCAGTGGCCGCGCGCCGAGGCCGATCTGCTGCGTGCGCTCGAGCTGCAGCCCGAGCAGCCGTTGGTGCTCAACTATCTCGGCTATTCCTGGGTCGAGAAGAGCCAGCATCTCGGCGAGGCGATGGGCATGATCGAGCGGGCGGTGCAGCTGCGCCCGAACGACGGCTATATCATCGACAGCCTGGGCTGGGCGTTCTACCGGCTCGGCAATTTCGCCCAGGCCAGCCACTATCTCGAGCACGCCGCCGAGTTGCGCCCGGAGGACCCGACGATCAACGACCATCTCGGCGACGCCTACTGGCAAACCGGCCGGGTCGTCGAGGCGCGCAATCAATGGCGCCGCGCCCTGCAATTCGGCCCGGAAGCGGCTGAGGTGAAGACCATCGAATCGAAGCTCGACAAGGGCATCAACAAGGCCGGCGCGGCGGGAACGGCGACGCAGGGCGGCTGATCCGGCCGTCCCTCGGCGTCACGCCCGCGAGGGTCATGCCCGCGAGCCTCATGAGCGACGATCGCGCCGCGCCGATCCGCATCGCCGCGCCGGCCAAGATCAATCTCTACCTCCACGTCGTCGGCCGCCGGGCCGACGGCTATCACGAGCTCGACAGCCTGGTCGCGTTCGCCGATATCGCCGACACGGTCACGGTGCTTCCGGCGGCCGGCCTGTCGCTCGCCATCGACGGGCCGTTCGCCGCCGCGCTCGCCGACGCGACGGAGGACAATCTCGTGCTGCGCGCCGCCAGGCTGCTGGCGGAGCGCTGCGGGGTCACGGCAGGCGCGGCGCTGCGTCTCACCAAGCGCCTGCCGGTTGCCAGCGGCATCGGCGGCGGCTCGTCCGACGCGGCGGCGGCGCTACGTGGGTTGCAGCTTCTCTGGAAGGCGGCGGCGACGTCGGAAGATCTGGCGGCGTTGGCGGCCGCGCTCGGCGCCGACGTGCCGGTTTGCCTGATGGGCCGGGCCGCCTGGCTTGGCGGCATCGGCGAGGTACTCGCCGCCGCGCCGACGCTGCCGCCGGTCGCCGTCTTGCTCGTCAACCCGGGCATCGCGCTCTCGACGCCAGCGGTATTCAAGGCGCGGCGCGGTGCGTTTTCACCGTCCGCACGCTTTGCCGGGCCGATCGCCGATGCCGGCGGATTGGCCGAAGCGCTGGCGGGACGGCGCAACGATCTCACCGAGGCGGCGATCGGCCTCGCCCCGGCGATCGGTGACGTGCTTGCCCGGTTGCGCCGATGCGAGGGCGTGCTGCTGGCGCGGATGAGCGGCAGCGGTGCGACGTGCTTTGCCCTCTTCGCCGAAGAAGCGGCGGCGCAGCATGCGGCATCGCGCCTCCGCGCCGAGCGGCCGGATTGGTGGGTGGCGCCGGGGCGGCTCGACGCCGCACCAGACCGGCGTCAGGGGTGAGCCGCCTTACGGCTGCGCCGCCGGGGGCGGCCCGGCGGCGGCGGCGCGCAGCCGGTTGAGCAGGGTGATGCCCGGACTGCCGTCGACCGGTAGACCGACATCCTGCTGGTAGCGCTTGATGGCGGCGACCGTCTGCTCGCCGAGGAGACCGTCCGCCGGTCCCGGATCGTAGCCACCGGCGCCGAGCAGGCGCTGGATTTCACCGATGATGCCCCGAGACGCCATGACGGACGACGCGGTGATGGGCGAGGCGGCGCTCGGCGAGGCGGCGCCCGGCGCCGGCGATCCAGCCGGTGTCGGCGTCAGCAGCAAGCCGTCGGCGTCCTGGCGTGCCACCGCCGTCAAGTGCCGGGGCAGGCGCGCCGCCAGGCGGCTGTAGTGACTCTCCGCCTCGTTGAGCGCCTCCGGCGAGAAGTCTCGCGCCAGTCGCGCCTTCGCGTGCTGTGCCTCGGCAAGCCCCGCCTCGGCCGCGAGGCTGTACCAGCCATAGGCGATGTCATTCGAGCCGGCGACGCCGTCGCCCGCCTCATAGCGCGCGGCGAGCATCGCCTGCGCTTCGGCGACACCCTGCTCGGCCGCGCGCCGCAGCCAGCGTGCCGCCTCCTCGGCATTGCGCGGCACGACCTCGCCGGCGAGGTAGAGCGTGCCGAGCCGCAACTGCGCGACCGGCTCGTTCTGGTCGGCGGCGCTCTGATACCAGATCACCGCCTCGACCGCGTCGCGCGCGAGGCCGAGCCCGTGCTCGTAGAGGATGCCGAGATCGTACTGCGCCGCGGCGACGCCGTTGATCGCCGCCTCGCGGAACCAGGCGGCGGCGCGCGCGTAGTCCTGTATCGCCCCGTCGCCCTTGGCGTAGCGGAGCGCCAGCTCGTACTGCGCGCCGGCATCACCCCCGGTGGCGCGCGCAAGATACCATTCGGTCGCCGCGCGCGCGTTGTCGAGCGGCCCCTCGGCGGGCGGAATAGCCGCCGGCGCGGGATGCTCCGGCTGGTGGGGCGGCGAGATCACAGCGGGTCGATCGCCGGCGCGCCGCGCACGGCTCGCATCGAAGAGAGCAACTGCGGTTGCGACGAGCAAGATGGCGACGATCGCCAGCGCAGCGAGCAGGGTCGGGGACAATTTGCGTCCGGCGAGCGGGGCGGCAAGCTCGCTCGCCGCCGCCCCGGCGGGATTGCGCGGCGGCGGTCTGTCAGCCATCCCGGGGATCATAGAAGAATGCCGCCCGCGTGTCCCCCGGCTCGTCCGCGGGATCGCTGTGGGGGTATTCGCCCTTAGGTTTATTGCAGAGACTTAGCCTGCGCGGCCGGCGCGACCAATTGCCTCGCCGTTCAAGTCTGATTGAGTTTGTGGAGACCGGTTGGATATCGCTAGAACATGCCGCCGAAAGCCGACTCCTTCAACCGGGTCAAAACGATGATGGTCCGCTCATGCTCACTCGCCGATCTTCAGCCTTACCGGGCGGCGGGTTTACGTCGCCGGCCATCGCGGCATGGTCGGCTCGGCGCTGGTGCGCCGGCTCGCCCGCGAGAATTGCGAGATCCTTACGGCGTCGCGCGCGGAAGTCGATCTCAGGCGCCAGGGCGATGTCGAGTCCTGGCTCGCGGCGCAGCGCCCCTCGGCCGTCTTCCTCGCCGCCGCGACGGTCGGCGGCATCGTCGCCAACGACACCAGGCCGGCGGAATTCATCTACGACAATCTGGCGATCCAGAACAACGTCATCGAGGCGGCACGGCGGGTCGGCGTCGACAAGCTGATGTTCCTCGGCTCCTCCTGCATCTATCCGCGGCTCGCGCCGCAGCCGATGGGCGAGGAGGCGCTGCTCACCGGTCCGCTCGAGCCGACCAACCAGTGGTATGCGATCGCCAAGATCGCCGGCTTGATGACTTGCGCCGCTTATCGCCGGCAATACGGCTGCGACTACGTTTCGGCGATGCCGACCAACATCTACGGTCCCGGCGACAATTTCCATCCGACGCAGAGTCACGTCGTCGCCGCGCTGATCGGCAAGATTCATCGCGCCGCACGCGATGGGGCCGCGACGGTGGAAATCTGGGGCAGCGGCAAGCCGCGCCGCGAGTTCCTCTACGTCGACGACCTCGCCGACGCGGTAATCTTCCTGATGCAGCACTACTCGGCCGAGGCGCATGTCAATATCGGCTGCGGCAGCGACGTCACCATCGACGAGTTCGCACGCCTCATCGCCGAGGTTATTGGTTATCGCGGTGGCGTCGTCCATGCGCTCGACAAGCCCGACGGCGCCCCGCAAAAGCTCCTCGATGTCGGCCGCATCAACGCGCTCGGCTGGACGGCGCCGACCTCGCTGCGCGACGGGCTCACGCGGACGTATCAGTGGTATCTCGAGCATATCGCCGATGCGGTGCCGGCGCCCTAGGCGCCGCCCGGGGCGCGGTTGCGGCAGCAGGGCTTTGCCGGTAAGGTGCGCCGCCTCCGCACGGCCGGGGGTGCGGCCGCATATTTGCACTGGTGGGGCGTAGCCAAGCGGTAAGGCAGCGGATTTTGATTCCGCCATACGGAGGTTCGATTCCTCCCGCCCCAGCCACACGTCCCCTAACTAATTCAATAGTTTAATTCTTTTCGTCCACTCGCAACCCGAAATCGGCTGCCGGCCGCCCCGGTAGTCCACGACGGCCGTCCACAACCGGCGTCGTGGATCGATTGACGGATGAGATGGCGAAAGATTATTTGCGTCTGGACGGCGGCCGATATTGCTTCCGGCGTCGCGTCCCCGCGACGCTCGTGCGCATGATCGGCAAGGCCGAACTGGTCAAGACGATCGGTCACTGCGATCATCGTGAAGCACAGACGCATGGCGCAATCAGACTGAGGCTCAGAACCGCAAGACCTTCGGGCTGTTCATCGAGATTCTTGCCGACCGCCCTATCCGTCAATACAGCCGGCAGGATATCAGCCGATTCTCTGCGACGATCCAGAAGCTCCCGGCCAAATACGGACAGGCGAAAGCGTTCAAGAGGATGAACGTACAGCAACTTGTCGCCGCGACGAGCGCAAGCGACGGAAAGATCACAGCCCTCGCCGGTGGAGCGGTTGGGCACCTGAAGATAAACCGCGCCGTCGCAACACGTACGACACGCTCGCCGAGAGCTACCTCGGTATGCTTTACTTGGCTGCCATCAGGCTTTGGCTCAAGTTTATACTAAGGGGCAGCCTTGGCCAGCGAACGGGCGGAGCGAAGGCTCACGGCCATTCTGGCGGCCGATGTCGCCGGCTACAGCCGGCTCATGGGCGTTGACGAGGAAGGGACGCTCAAGCACCTCAAGGCCCACCGCAAGGCGCTCATAGATCCGAAGATCACCAAATACCGCGGCCGTATCGTCAAGACCACCGGTGATGGCATGCTGGTGGAGTTCGCGAGTGTGGTGGATGCGGTGCGCTGTGCGGTTGAGGTGCAGCAGGGCATGGCCCAGCGCAATACGGACATGCCTCATGATCAGCGCATCGAGTTTCGAGTCGGCATCAATCTCGGCGACGTGATCGTCGACGGAAAGGATATCTATGGCGACGGCGTGAACATCGCGGCTCGACTTGAGGGATTAGCCGAGCCGGGCGGTATCTGCGTCTCGCGGACAGTTCGTAATCAGGTCCGCGACAAGCTGCCCTACGCCTTCGAGGACATGGGCGAGCAGAGCGTCAAGAATATCGCTCGGCCGCTGCGGGTCTATCGTGCGCGCCTTGACGCTGCCGGAGCGACGACCGCCGAACCCACGCGATCGGCGCTGCCTTTGCCGAAGAAGCCGTCCGTCGATCGCGGTGCTGCCTTTCCAGAACATGAGCGGCGATGCCGAGCAAGAGTATTTCGCTGATGGGATCGTGGAGGATCTCATCACCGCGCTGTCGCACGTCAAATGGCTGTTTGTCATCGCGCGAAACTCTTCCTTCGTCTACAAGGGCAAAGTCGTAGATGTGAAGCAGGTGGCGCGCGAGCTCGGCGTGCGCTACGTCCTAGAAGGAAGCGTGCGCAGGGGCGGCAGCCGCGTGCGCATCACCGGCCAGCTCATCGAGGCCGCAACCGGCAGCCATATCTGGGCGGATCGCTTCGATGGCGCGCTCGCAGACGTTTTCGATCTGCAGGACCGAGTAACCGCGAATGTGGTAGGTGCCATTGAGCCGAAGCTGCGAACCGCCGAGATCGAACGGGCGCAGCGCAAGCCAACAGACAGCCTTGATGCTTACGATTTGTACTTACGCTCCTTGCCGCATTTTCATGCCCTGACAGTCGCGGGCAGCGACGAGGCATTGAGGCTGCTGCGGCGCGCGTTCGAACTCGATCCGACTTACGCCTTGGCGGCGGCCATGGCCGCTCGGTGCTATGCTTATCGAGGCGCGCAGGGGTGGGCGGCCGACTTGAACGAAGAGGGGGACGAGGCCGTTCGATTGGCGCGCGCGGCGCTCGATGCAGATAGCGACGATCCCGAGGTGCTGCACATGGCGGGGTTCACCCTGGCCTATGTCGGTGGCGACAACCAGTCGGGATCGCTTCTTATCGGGCGGTCGCTGTCGATCAACCCCAACTCCGCGCAGGCGTGGAGCGCCAGCGGTCACATCCGAGGCTGGGTGAGAGATCCCGACACCGCTATCGAACATTTTGAGCGGGCGATCCGTCTCAGCCCTTTCGATCCGCTGCTCTCGACCTTCTATGGTGGCATCGCCATGGCCCATTTCGAGGCGAAGCGCTACGCCGCGACCGTGGAGTGGGCGGACAAGGCCGTGCGGATAGGGCCGAAATTCCTGCCCGCGTACCGCTGGCTCGCAGCCGGCCTTGTCCGGTTAGATCGCCTTGAAGAGGCGCGCACCGCGGCTCGGCGCCTGATGGCTTTGGATCCCGGCGGGACGCTTGCGGAACTGCGGAGGCGCCGGAGTTCGTTCAACACCGGTTTGCTGGACGACTACCTCGACGGCCTGCGCAAGGCCGGCTTGCCGGAGTGATCGGTACCTGACGCAATGTTGCGTAAAGGAACGCGATGTCGTTGATCGTTCAATTTGCCCACAGCGCCTACGTGCTGGTTGCCACCTGCGGCCGATAAGGGACGGCCAGCAAGCGCTACGCGGCCTTGAGAATACCGTGAACTTCCCCGACACTGAGACCGGCCTCATCGGCGATCTTGTGTATCGTGAGACCAGCAGCTTGCGGACGCGGTCCTCGACGTCGGCGCCCAAGACGCGGGCCGGCTATGATCAAGACAACGCAATGCAACGTCCGTGTTCCGGTTCGCGATCATCGCACTGCTGCTTTTGCTCGGCATGTCTGTCGCGCAGCGCCTTCCGCACCCGCTCGAAAACCTCGTCGTTGAAACGGAGGCTGCCGAGCACCTTCGAGAACTCGGCTCCGAGCACGCCCCGATTCGAGCACGCGCCGACATTGCGGTGTGTCCGTCCCGGCCGGTCAACGCTTTGTGTTGGTGTTCGGTCTCTTTTCGAGGTTGCATCTCGCGGCTAGGTGCAGCGTCGGATACATCCTGTCTATC
>WNFC01002648.1_pt1 | contig 19289 bp, 15 predicted proteins | sample 5400541 | NCBI WGS metagenome assembly WNFC01 (sample SAMN13153342, study PRJNA577476) | soil metagenome | isolation source: 120 cm saprolite under Douglas fir tree site 2 hole 2 replicate 1 | place: USA:California | collected 2015-04-18 | reverse complement strand
ACTGGCGTTGAGTACGTCAACTTCGCCTTCATCACGAAGAATGGGACACCGCAGCCAAACTCACCCCCTAACCCGGTGAATTCGACTCTAAGTACCTTCACACCCGATCCTAATGCCGACCTGTTCATGAACTCAGGGGATAAGTTGGCAGTCACGATGCACGACACTGCGCATGGCTTGCAGATCGTCATCAATGACCAGACCGCCCATCAGAGTGGTTCCATGACGGCCAGCGCTGCGAATGGGTTCGGTCAGGTGTTGTTCGCACCGTCTCCCTCGACCGCGTGCGTCAACATTCCCTACGACTTCCACCCGATGTACAGCACCTCGTCAGAGAAGACCCGCGTGACGTGGGCAGCACATTCTTACAACATCGCGTTCTCCGATGAGATCGGGCACTTCGACCTCTGTACCACTGTCTCAGGCCCTGGCGGAAATTGCACGGGACAGGAGGGCATCGCCAACGACCAGGAACCTGCCGATGCCGACGACGTAGTCTGCCAGCCTGCCTCCGCATCGCTGCTTGTTCAGGTGACTGGCTGCGTCAACCCTGGAGCTGCCAGTCAGGGATTTGACGGTACCCCCTATCAGGCGCTCTGGCCAGATGGTAATACTACGTTGCGCCCAACCCCGATCCAGTTCAGTAGCCCCTTGACCGGAAAGGGCTATAGTGTACAGTATAGCCGTTCGGCATTCGAAACGGACCTGCCGCGCATCGAGAATAATCCGCCGTGCGATCGCTTCACTGGTGCGGGCTGCACGCTGATTCCGACGACTGATGACCTGGCTCCAGGAGGCGGCTTCCAGCCCGCCGTCTTCTACCCGTTCTATAGCATAACTAACAAGAGTGGTAAGTGCCTCTGGCAAGAAGGCAACCACATCCCGGGGAGCAAGAATGACTTTGGTCAGAATGCTCAATACGGGACGCTGTTGAATCTGACCTATACTGCGTTGGGCGGTGGTGGAGCACCGACTACCCGGTATAACGATTTCCGTGGCATACTTTCCAAGAATCCTTGTAATGCATAAGGCAGACTGAGCCTTTCGTCTACAAACTGGATTGAGAAAGGGGCTGCTTCTTACTGAGAAGTGGCCCTTTTTCTGTGATTTTATTCTGGATGGTGGAGTGGTAATGAAACCAAGGGTAATCTGGCACCACTCTCGAAGTGTTCTGCAACAATTTTTAGATATTGTCTTCCCTTCACGTTGCGCTGGTTGCCAGAGAACCGGCCATGTGCTTTGCCCATCCTGCATAAATCAGATTAAGCCTCTTCCCTCTCCATTCTGTCAGCTTTGTGGCACCCCATTGTCTCCTTATGGCGTTTGTAAAAATTGCCAGTATCATCCCCCGAAACTTAGCGGGCAGCGAGCTGTAAGTCTTTATCAAGAGCCCTTACGGGGATGTATTCATGGGCTGAAATATGATGGAAATACACGGCTTGCGGAACCTTTGGGCCTGCTACTGGCTCAGGCTTATAGACGCTATGGCCTGCAAGCTGATACGCTGATTCCCGTGCCCCTGCATAGTGAACGACAGCAGCAACGTGGCTTTAATCACGCCTCATTGTTAGCTGAAGTCTGCTCTGCGAATTTGGGGGTTCCGATGAATGATCGCATTCTGGTACGCCACAGGGCAACGGTGGCGCAGGTAGACTTGCATCCGAGGGAGCGTTATCAAAACGTTGCAGGGGCATTTGCCTGTACATCAGGATCTGCAAGTGGTGCGTTGTATGGACGTAGAATTGTGATCATAGACGATGTTTCAACGACCAGCGCTACATTAGAGGCATGTGCAACGCCGCTGTTTGCGGCTGGCGCTAAGGAGATTTGGGGGCTTGTGCTGGCTCGGCCGATGGTATAGGGTAAAGGTTATCTACGAGGCAGATAGAACGGTGTGTTATAATAAGGCCAAAAATGAGTCAAGCAATGGAAAGCTCATTAGATGAGCTTAAACCGCTTACGTGATATAAGAGAGGAACTCCCATGTCTACTGGTGGGAAATGGTTGAGAACCAGTTTTATCTGGCTCATATTGGCGCTGGCGCTCGTGTTGATAATTGTGGTGTTTTTTCGACCGTCGTCTGATACGACCCCGGTCAACGTGTCCACGATCTTGAATGGCATCAAGACGGATATGGCTAAAAATCAGAAGGATACGCTGTCGGTCTCTACCAATGCTATTACGCTTACGCGAGGCCAGAACTCAACTAAAGAAGTAGCCAATATCAATGATACGTTTGATATAACGAAAGTACTGAAAGATAACGGCATTGATTATACGAATAGCCAGTTGTTGGTGCTTCAGTATGAGCCTCCCAGCGCGTTGGGCTCATGGCTGGGTATTCTGGGAGGACTGATCCCCTTTATTCTGATCGGTGGTCTGCTTTTCTTTATGATGCGACAGGCCCAGGGTAGCAATAACCAGGCGTTGTCGTTTGGTAAGAGCCGGGCACGCATGTTTATGGGTAATAAACCTACGGTGACGTTCGCAGATGTTGCGGGGGTAGAGGAAGCAAAACAAGAGCTGGAAGAAATCGTGGAGTTTTTGAAGTTTCCCGATAAGTTTGTTGCTCTTGGAGCGCGCATACCCAAAGGGCTGTTGCTCGTTGGGCCGCCTGGAACGGGGAAGACGTTGATTTCACGAGCCGTGGCCGGTGAAGCTGGTGTGCCATTCTTCAGTATTAGCGGTTCCGAGTTTGTGGAGATGTTTGTTGGGGTTGGTGCGAGTCGTGTGCGTGATCTCTTCGACCAGGCTAAACGCAATAGCCCTTGCATCGTCTTTGTTGATGAGATTGATGCGGTTGGTCGCCAGCGCGGAGCAGGACTGGGTGGTTCACATGATGAACGCGAGCAAACGCTGAATCAGATTCTTGTAGAGATGGACGGCTTTGACACGAATACAAACGTGATTGTGATTGCTGCTACGAACCGTCCTGATGTGCTTGATCCGGCTTTACTGCGTCCAGGACGCTTTGATAGACAGGTAGTGCTAGATCGTCCCGATATTCGCGGACGCAGCGCCATTCTACAGGTGCATGCTAAGGGCAAGCCTCTGGAGACAAGTGTCACATTGGAAACACTGGCGAAGCAGACACCTGGATTTTCGGGCGCTGATCTTGCTAATCTGTTGAATGAGGCGGCAATTCTGGCTGCCAGGCGTAACAAGCGCAAAATCGGTATGAGCGAACTCGAAGAGGCGATAGATCGTGTTGTGGCAGGTCCTGCTCGCAAGAGTCGCATTATTAGCGAGCGTGAAAAAGCTATTACCGGGTATCACGAGGTTGGTCACGCTCTGGTGGCCCGCATGCTTCCCAATACTGATCCAGTTCACAAGGTTTCAATTGTAGCGCGTGGGCAGGCAGGTGGCTTTACTATGTTATTGCCGGCGGAGGATCGCTACCTGTGGAGCAAGCCGCAATTTGAAGATATGCTGGCGTATGCTCTGGGTGGGCATGTTGCCGAGTTGATTATCTTTGGCGAAGTGACGACCGGCGCATCGAATGATATTGAACGCGTGACAAAGATTGCACGCTCGATGGTGACTGAGTATGGTATGAGCGGTCGCATTGGTCCGATGGCTTTGGGACATAAGGACGAGCTGGTGTTTCTGGGTCGCGATTTTGGCGATCAGCGCAACTATAGTGAGCAGACTGCGCGCGAGATTGATGAAGAAATTCGCCGTATCATCCAGGAAGCATTCGATAAGGCGTATCATGTGCTACAACAAAATAAGACGCGTCTGATCATGATAAGCGAGCGTCTGATACAAGAGGAGACGTTAGAAGGCCCTGTTTTCGAGTCGCTCTTCAATCAGCCGATTGACAATGGCCAGTATGAGTCACCATCTATTCTGGCCGGTATGCCTCATTTAGATACTTTGGGAAGTTCTGAGCAGGGGCTTTTGCCTGAGCCAGACGTATCGTATCCGTTGCCTCCACAATTGCAGCCACCGTATAGTAATGGTGAATGAATGAAAGAGAGCTGCCCTCTGTACTCTCAGAGAGCGGTAAAAGTCTAAGCTTCAAGGGCTGTTTTCATACGTTGCAGTGCGGTCTCGATTCGTTCTTGAGGTGCTGTTAATGATATGCGAACATAGCCCTCGCCAGCATCTCCAAAGTTGGTGCCGGGTGTGATAAAGACTCCTGTCTTGTCAAAAAGCCAGTTAGCGAATTCACGAGCTGTAAAGCCTTTGGGTATCGCAGCCCAGACGTAAAGCCCTGCTTTGGGACTTTGGGTAGGCATTCCAAGGGCGTAGCATCCGTTAGCTAGCAAATCGCGGCGACGCCGATAAATAGCATTTCGTTGTTGTAGCCATGAGTCTGGTAATTGCATTGCTTCAATGGCCGCGTACTGGATGGGACGGAACATGCCGCTATCGATATTGCTTTTTAAACGTCCAACGGCATTGACAATGTCAGGATTTCCAACCAGCATGCCCACGCGGAAACCGGCCATATTGTATGTCTTGCTCAGGGAGTGCAGTTCAACGGCAACCTCGCTTGCTCCAGGTACTTGTAGGATGCTGATGGGGCGATACTCGTCAAAGTAGACTTCGGCATACGCCATGTCGTGAATGATGGCCAGGTTATAACGGCGAGCAAAATCGACTGCGTGCTCAAAAAAAGCCAGGTCAGCACATGCGGCCGTGGGATTATTGGGGTAGTTGAGCCAGAGTAAGCGGGATTTTGCCAGTACATCTGCAGGAATATGCTCCAGGTCTGGTTGATAGGCGTTTTCTTCAAGAAGTGGCAGCTTGTATGGTTCTGCTCCAACGCTGGTGCTTGCAGTAGTATATACAGGGTAGCATGGATCGGGAATCAGCGACATGTCTCCAGCATTGAGGATAGCCGTTCCTACATAGGCAAGACCCTCTTTTGAACCAAGGAGCGGAAGCGTTTCTCGCTCAGGTGTGAGGCGAACGTCAAAGCGCTGCTTGAACCAGGCTGCGAATGCCAGGTGCAGGGCACGCATGCCGAAATATTCGGGATAGCGGTGGTTTTCTGGATCTTTTAAAGCAGCGGACAGGCGATCAATGACTGGCTGTGGCGCGGGTAAGTCGGGGTCGCCCATTGAGAGGTTGATTACGTCTACGCCTGCCGCTTTGCGGTCGGCTATTTTCTTTTTGGCGTCTGCGAAGTGGTAGGGTGGCAGGTTATTTATCAGGTTGGATAGTTGCACTAAGATACTCCCTTGGGTATTTATTTACTCCATCGTTTCAGCTTCGTACCAGTTTTTGCCCATTTTCATCTCGACTTTGATGGGGACATCGAGCTTTGCTACCCCCTCCATCATGGTCTTTACCAGGTGTTTTGTGCGATCGAGTTCTTCGACAGGAACTTCGAAGACCAGTTCGTCATGTACCTGGAGAATCATGCGCGTCTTCAGATGCTTCTCCTCGATGGCATGCTGGATACGAATCATAGCAATCTTAATCAGGTCTGCATTTCCGCCCTGGATCGGCATATTGATAGCTTCTCGTTCAAGCGCCTGTCTTTCATTGTGAGATAGACCGTGCAAATCAGGGAAAAAGCGTTTTCTGCCAAAAAGTGTGTTGACATATCCTTGTTTGCGTGCTTGATTGAGTGTGCTGTCAACGTAATCTTTAATGTGTGGGAACGTTTCATGATAGCGTTTGATAAACTCAGATGCTTGCACGTTGGTCATACCAGTGATATTGGCGAGGCCAAAGGCCGATTGCCCATAGAGGACAGCATAGACTACAGTTTTAGCCAATCGCCGCTGATCTTTAGTCACTTCAGATACTGGTACATCGAAGAGAGACGCTGCTGTAATTGTATGAATATCTTCATTCTTGCTGAATGCTTCCACTAAGCGTGGTTCGTGCGTGATATGCGCGAGGATACGCAGCTCGAACTGCGAATAATCGGCAGTGAGCAGGACATAGCTAGGATCAGCGATGAATGCACGCCGGATTTGCCGTCCAACTTCTGTGCGCACAGGAATATTCTGGAGATTGGGATTACTCGATGAAAGTCGTCCGCTGGATGCCGTTGTCTGGCTAAATGACGTGTGTACGCGCCCAGTGACCGTGTCCATTTGTGCAAGTAAACCATCAACGTAAGTAGATTTAAGTTTGGTTAACTGGCGATAATCCAGTAAATGATCTACAATCGGATGTTTACCCCGCAGACTCTCGATCACATCCGCACTCACGGAGTAGCCTGTCTTAGTCTTCTTGCCTGTAGGAAGATTTAATTCTCCGAAGAGGATATCGCCTAGTTGTTTTGTAGAATTAATGTTAAAGCGGTGACCGACAGAGTCATAAATCTCTTTCTCAAGTACACTGATCTGCTCGCTCAGTTGCTCATTCAAATTGCGCAGAAATTCGCCGTCAAGCGCTACCCCGAATATTTCCATCTGCATCAAGACGGATAGGAGAGGTAGCTCGATATGATTGAGTAGCTCTAACAAACTGTGGCGGCGCAGTTCTTCCATAATTGGTTCTACTAGTCGCAGGGTCATATCGGCATCTGCGCCGGCATAATCGGCTGCCTGGCGTATGGGCACCTGAGCCATACTGATTGCCTTGCTACCTGTGCCTATGAGTTGAGAGATAGGGGTCATCACATGACCAAGTCGTTGGAATACCTGGTCTTTCAGACCAAGCCCACGCCTGCCGGGATCTGTCAGGTAAGCGCCCAGCATAGTATCAAATGCCAGTCCACGAACTGCAATGCTGGGATTGGAGAGTAGCAAGAGCAACATGTCATACTTCGCATTGTGCATGTACTTGCGAATCGACTCATCCTCAAGCACAGGTCGCAATTTCTCTAACACAAATGCAAAGGGTAATTGCTTTCCTGGCTCATTACCATCAAGCGTCTGGGTATGTCCTATGGGAATATAGTAAGCCTCCCCGGGCGCCATTGAAAGAGAAATACCAACCAGTTGCGCATGCCAGGGATCTTCGGAGGTGGACTCGGTGTCGAGCGCGAAGCTACCCTTGTCACGCAGGCTTTTCACGAGTACCTGCAATGCCTCCTCAGTGTTGACGATGAATGTATTGGTTTTGAAGGTTTCCTTCTCGTCAAGAAAAAGCGGTCCGGCCTGGGGTGTGGCAGGCAAGCGTAATTTACGCACGACTTCGGTGGCCGGCTCTAATGCCCCGAAAAGACTGGGTTGCATTAGTTCTTCTGCAGTATCAGTCTGGTATTTCACACTTCCAGATTTCACGGTTTGCTCGCGACTATGTGAGTCGTTTGCTGCGATCCGAGTCATTGTCATCTCAGCCACGGATGGTGGCGCTGGAGGTGACATGATAGAAACAACACCAACTGGAGGAGCCAATAACAAATCTTCATCCTGTTGTTCTACTGGTTCTGGTTTCTTTTTCTCCATTTGAGGGGTTGAAGATATGTCGTTTGTCCCGCCAGGAATCTTATCAACCAGAGTACGAAATTCAAGTTCGCGAAAGAGAGCTATTATCTTATCGCGGTTGAATTGGCCAACGCGACAGGCTTCCAGATCAAGTTTGACCGGTGCGTCCAACACAATGGTTGCAAGATACTTGCTCTGGCGAGCTTGATCGCCCATTTCGTTCAGCAAGCGTTGCTCTTTGGGCGTTAGCTCATCCCTGTGGGCAAGAACACCCTCAAGATCACCATACTCGTTGAGTAGCTTGCTGGCGGTCTTCTCACCTATGCCAGGAACACCAGGGATATTGTCAGATTTATCGCCAACCAGACCTTTGAAGTCGGGCAACTTGCTGGGAGGCAGGCCGTAGCGGTTGATGACCGCTGCCTCATCGTATTCTGTTGCTTCGCTGATGCCGCGTTTTGCTATCAGAGCATGCACGTGTTCGTTGACGAGTTGTAGTGTGTCCATGTCGCCAGTGAAGATGATCGTATCGACACCCTGTTGGGTGGCTTGAACGGAAAGGGTTCCCAGCACATCGTCAGCCTCGAAGCCATCTTTTTCGTAGATGGGAATGCCGAAAGCTTCGACTACCTCGCGGATGCGACCAAATTGCGGTCGCATGATTTCAGGGAGAGTTGGTCGATGCGCTTTATACTCGACGTAATGCTCGTGGCGGAACGTCGGTGTGGGCCGGTCAAAGGTGACGGCGATATAGTCGGGTTTGATGTCAGTCAGCGCTTTTATGAGTATGGAGGTAAAGCCAAATGTTGCGTTGACTACTTCCCCTTTGCTTGTGGCCAGGTCTTCTGGTACAGCGTGGAAAGCGCGGTGTATGATTGCGTGTCCATCTATCAGTACGAGTGTTTGACGTTTGGTTTGTTGTTCTGACATGGTATACCTGATCTTTAGTAGCTCTCATTGGAACCTTCGTCCCAGTAATATCTGTAAGAGCAGTCTAGCACGATGTTGGGTTAATGTCCATATATTATGTGCCCAGGGCACAGTTTTTCGAACTAACGGATTTGTAATGGATTGTAACCATAAATTCAACTCATTCACTTGTTGTTTTGTCAAAGGATCACGTAATAGAACGCTTGCAGCTGGTCCACCCATAACAGAACTCCTTGGAAAGTTAGAGGGTTAGGTAACGATTTCCTTTAGTCCCGAATTTTAGCAGGAGGGGCAGACTTTCTAACGTCTACTTCGGTCAATGAAACCTGGCAGGACAGGAATACCGGCCAGGGTCATATGATGATCGAAAGCAAAGATCGCGTCGATGTCTGGGCGGGACTGGATTAATGCAAGAGAGAAAGCATCAACATAGGAGAGTTGCTGATCATGAAAGCGGCTAATAACCTTTCGAACCCCAATTTCCATCTGGTGGTCTGGGCATACTACTTGAAGAAAGCCTTGATTTTCCAGAGAATCCTTCAAGGTAAGCCATCGTGAAGCTTCCCGATAGCCAATATGATAACGGATCCAGGTAAACGTCTCGGACACAATCCCCCAGGTGGTGATACGAAGAGTCATAGGGGTCAGGCTTTTATGGAATGAGACAGCAGCAGTATGATGGCGCTCATTGCTATTCATAAGATCGATCCAGGCGGAGGTATCAATGAACACATGCTTGATATCAGCGATAGATGTCGTCATGATCTACCTCGGCAGGCCCAGCGAACAGACCAATCAGATCATCAAAGGGATCCTCATTTTCACCAATGCCTTCCCTGGCAAGTAACAGGTCTAGTGCCTTACGCAGTATCTCTGCTTCTGTAGTACCTTGCTGTTGAGCAAGTCGTTTCACTGCTCTGTCTTGAGCCGGAGTAATGTAGGTTTGCTTGCGAACCAATTCCATATTATGTAACCTCCATGATGTTATTATACAACATCCTAGAGATTATTACTCCTATCAACAGTGTACCCTGGGTTGTAAATTGCTTTCGGTTGAAAAGGTGTCGAGGAAGCTTTCAGCAAACTGCATGAAGCGGTATATATCGGCGAAATTTGTTGCGATGCCGAGTGAGACGCGCACCGCGCCACCGCTTTGCATGCCCAGGTTGGCGAGGAACTGGTCCCAGGTTATGCCCTCCTGACCCCGGTAGAGCTTTGGCAGTATTGCTTTGCCTTCGTCTTTGAAGATGCCCTGTAGTTTTTCTTTTGAAAGATGGAACGCGACTTCACCTGCACCAGGATTACAAAAACAGCCAGTACGTAGTGAAAGAAGTTCTTTACTGGCTCTTTGTTCGACTAAGCGTTCATCGACGATGGCCCCATCAGGGTTAAGGAAGTTGAGAGCGATGGTTCCTCCACGCAGGTGACAGTCGTGCGGGCCGTAGACTTGAACCAAAGGTGTTCCATTGCTATGGCGAGTGGCCAGCAGGTTGTCAAGCAACCAGCTTGTCAGGCACATGACACGTTCATGTATGATCTCTATGCCAATAGAGTCGAGGTATTTGAGGCCAATTTCGATCGCGGGAAGGTTAAGATAGTTGATCGTACCGTCTTCGAACGCCTCGCCATCTTCAAGCATCACATGCCCATCGCCTTGCACTGAAATGCCCCAGATTGTGCCGCCTGCAAACCAGGGACGTTGTAGTTTAACGAGAGCGGATTTGCGTGCCAGCAAGCAGCCTGCACCTGTTGGATACCCAAACATTTTATAAAACGAGATAGGCACGAAATCGGGGTGCCATCTGCTCAGGTCCAGACGATTTGTGGGGACAAATGCAGCACAGTCCACGAGTACATCCCAACCTCTGGTATGGGCTTTCTCTATCCACTCAAATGGATGCTGAACTCCAGTGAAATTTGATTGCGCCGGGAAGGCAAACAGGTGATGCCCACCATCTCCAGGAGACTCAAGGAATGAGTATAGAGAGGACTCGTCTACACGTAGTTCTGGAGGCAAGACGGGAAGGTAGGTGATCGTGGCGCCTTTTGCACGGGCGAACTCACGGATGCCGTTAACCGAGTTGTGGTTATCAAAGAGGAGCAGGAATTGTCCACCTGGCTTGAAAAGGTAAGCCTCACCGACCAGCTTCAGTGCGTTACTGGCGTTGGATGTGAAGATAACCGTATATTCGTCGGGTGAAGCCTCAAAATATTCGAGCACGAAAGCACGTGCCTGTTCGCATAACTCTGTCATGGCACGCGAGGTTGGATTGAGTGAGTGAGGATTGCCAAAGACGTTGTTGCGGAGCAACGCCATATGATCTCGGAGCTGGCAATCGGCATATAGTCCGCCGCCGGTATAATCGAGGTAGATATGACCCTGCTCGTCCAGGCGATTGTACTCGGTTGCTCGAAGCTCGTCAAGAAGAGACGTGCTGTTAAAGGCTGGATAGTTCAAGCGGAACGTTGATTCCGATGCTCTCATCTCCGCTGAACTGTAGTGAGTTGGGTTATTGCTGCTGCTTTTCTGCATATATGAGTTTTCCTTTCAAGTCAGGATGCGATACGTTCCGTTCACGCCGCCTTCCCAGGCACACAAGGTGGCATTAGATGGTGATCCGTCCTCAGCATGAATGCAGGCAAAGACAAGTTGTGTCATATCCCGCAAAGGTATATCGGTCCAATCGGGTCTGCGAAACCATGCGATCAATTCTGGGGTTATCTCGTCTGGCTCAGGAATCGCGTAACGTGTTGTCCAGGTTCCTGTATTCAGATAGACCTGTGAGCCGCCATTGATTGAATCGATACGATGCATATGAGTATGTCCGGCGATGGCGTAGCGAACTGAAAGGTCATTATGGAGAATATTCTGCATCCCTCTAGCTGTACTTTCTGCCATGCGGTAGACAGTGGGCGCGCAGATGGCCTTGATAGCCTCGACGATTGGTAGAGATACTGCTTCACGAATTGTAGCAAACTCTAGCATCGCATCGATTTGAGCAGTCTCACCTAAGGGTTCGATGAAATCCTGGTGATGCGCAACTATATCTTCTTGAAAGGCCGCGAGATCGAGCATGGCATGTTCAAATAACCTTGAGGGGTTTTGTTCTTCATCGAGGGATAAGCCAGCAAAAGGCTTACGAGAGTAGGAGAGCATTTCCATAGCATGGCGAACAGTCGTTACTACGATCTTTGGGTTCAAAAGGCAGAGTAACGCTATCTGGGGCGAAAGGTTCATCGCCGGTTCGAAATGGTCAAAATAGGGATACTGGGCGTTGATGGGATACGCAGCGCGTTGAATATACTGGGTGCCAGGGGGCAGGCTGATTGTGCTGGGATTGAATGTGAGAGGCAGTCCCTGCTCGTTCCAAAGGTCAGATATACGATTCCAGAAATCATAGTTGTTGCCATGCTCAATATGTACATCCGGCAATGGTCGATAGAATCGAGCGTTGCAAAAGTTTACTCGCTCTTTCAAATTTTGTCCATTACATATGGCTTCACGAATGAGCGCTTGTATATCTTCGAAGGCGAGTTCGAAATCATGATTGCCGGTGATAAATGTTATGTGTCGTCCTGGTTGGGAAACGAAGCGTTGGAGTGCGTCAAGGAAAGGGTGATGGAAGGCAATCACTTTCTCTAGCTTGGACAGGGCGGTTGCAGGATAGGTAGTGCCTTGCTTCTCGTGGGGTTGCATAAACAGAAATTCGAAACAATCCCCGTTGATGATTAGTTCAACATCTTCATCATCGCCAAGTGATCCACCGCTTGACGCTGCATTGAGTAAACCCTCTAATGCGGACTGCTGTAAATCGCCGAAGCCTTCGAATATGGGGTGGCCGTCGGCGAGGTGAAGATCACTGATTACAAGTTTGATTTTTGGCATGCATTCACTGTTGCAATCCGCTTACGACGCGAGCATATTTTTCCGCGAGAGCTTGAGCTTGCTCATTCGAGACGGATTCTGCTATTACGTGGAAAAGTGGTCGGTCGGCGTCTGGTAGAACCAACACCCACTCTTTACCGAGGTCGATTTTAATGCCGTCGATAGGCTTAGAGCGACGTTCGCGGTATTGTTCGCTGAGAATGCGCATGACCTTGCCTTTGCTTTCCCAGGGACAGTTTACCATCGTATGGCTCATGTAGTAAGCAGGCAGGTCGTCCACTACATTTGAAAGTCGCATATCGAAGGTTGCCAGCAATTCCAGCAATTTTACGATGGCAAGCAGACCATCAAAAGCGGGTTGGAGGACCGGGAAAACGAAACCACCCGCTCCATCGCCAACCAGCACCACCCCTTCACGGTTTGCAGCCGACATCAAAGCATGTGCCTGCACTTTTGTTTGCATAATATTGCCATCATAACGTTCCGCGATGTGTTGCAACGCGCTTGGGGCCGAAACAGGAGCTGCAACCGTCCCATTTGGATGTTTTCGCAGGAGTAAGCTGGTCATTACCACCAGCATCTTCATGCCGTCCAGGATACGACCGCGATCATCTACCACCCAGATACGTTCTCCGCCCGGATCAATGCGAATTCCCATATCATTGTCAAGCGATGCGGTAATTGTTGCGAGTCGTTGTATATCTCTTTCCAACTCCTCCGGAGTGCGTGAGAAACGTGATTCCTCCATATTGGCGTTAAGCACAATCACTTCACAGCCCAGACGGTTGAAGATATTTGGAAGGAGTTGTGTGGCGCTACCATTTGCGTAATCAATTACAAGGCGGAATCTACGTTGTTGTACCAGTTGTTTATCAACGACCTTCATAAGCCCTTCGAGGTAAAGGCCGGTCACATTGGAGTTTTCCAGGACCTCAATCGAGCCAAGGTCGTCCAGGTATACGCGACGGAAATCTTCACGGAAATACAGGTTCTCGACCTTGCGCTCGGTGGCTTTATTGATATCCAGGCCATATTGATCAAAGAACTTGATATCAACGACGCGCTGATCATGCGGTGAGAGGCGAACATGCACTCCCCCCACAGCATCGGTATTGCGAATGAAATAGCGTGCTACGGGTATCGGCACCTGGTTGATATCATGCACATTGATGCCAGCCGAAGGAAGTCCTGCAATCACAGCGCGTTTAATCATGCGTGACGTGCGGTGCGAGGAGTCACGATTGATACACACGACAGAGCCTTTAGGAAGAATGGCTCCATATGCAGCGCCTAATTTGGCTGCAAATTCAGGGGTAAGTTCGACATTCACCAGCCCAGTGACACCAAAGCGACTAAACAGACTGCGTTTGCCTTGCGAACCCCAAATAATACTACTATTGATTACTGCTCCGGCTTCAATTTCTTTATCTGGCCAGATTTTAACGTTAGGTTGAACAATCGCGGCTTCTTGAATGATTGAGTTGTCGCCGATGACTGAGCCTTCAAACATTACCGCCTTACTTTTGATGCTGGTTGAAGAGCCGACAATTGCTCCACGCAATTCTGCTCGCTCACCAATGAATGAGTTATTCCAGACGATACTGCGATCCACCTGTGCTCGTTCATCGATAATTGTATAGTGACCGATAGTACTTGGCCCGTGAATAATGCTTCCAGCTTTCACCTGGCAATCATGAGCCAGGTAAATTGGACCGTACAGTTGGGCATCCTCGTCAATCTGCACGCCCTCTTCGCACCAGATGTTTCCCCCGATGTTCTTTGCCGGAATCTCAAGCTCGACAGTACTCTCCAGCGCGTCAGCGTTTGCACGCATGTACTCACTCAGGCTTCCGACATCGCACCAGTAGCCATTGGCTATGTATGCGTAGATTGGATCGCCTTTTTTGAGCATGTATGGGAAAAGTTCCTGGCTGAAGTCGTACTGTACATTCTTCTCAAAGTACGAGAAAATCTGAGGATCCAAGACGTAGATGCCTGTGTTGATTGTATCGCTAAAGACTTCGCCCCAGCTTGGTTTCTCCAGAAATTGGGTGATGTGCCCCTCTTCGTTCGTGATAATAACTCCATATTCCAGTGGATTAGGAACATGGGCGAGCGTTAACGTTGCCAGTGCCTTCTTCTCTTCGTGGTATCGGATGATGTCGGTTAAGTTATAATCTGTCAATGCGTCACCGCTGATCACCAGGAAAGGTTCAGTAAGTTGATCTTCGGCATTTTTGACACTGCCTGCTGTACCCAGGGGAACGTCCTCACGCGAGTAAGTAATGCGCATGCCGAACTGCGACCCGTTGCCAAAATAATCTTCGATGTTGCTTGCCAGATATTGGACGGTGACAATCACCTCTGTAATACCGTGACGTCTGAGCAGATTGAGGATATGTTCCATGACGGGCTTGCCTGCAATCGGAACCATCGGTTTTGGACGTCGAATCGTTAACGGTCTTAGCCTCGATCCTTCCCCTCCGGCCATGACAACCGCTTTCATAGAGGCCTCCTTAGTAATCAGTTAAGTAGCAGAAACGTGGGAACGGCGTAGCTGGCGCCACGCCGTTCCAATTGTACAACACAGACAAAGAGTGCCGCAAGTTGGCAACTCTACCAATCACTTAGACGACCATGCTCGATAAGCCAGCGCACAAAACGGTGATAATTTGTCTCTTGCCTGGCATTTCGCTCCTCATGCTGTTCGCGAAGTTGGATCAGCTTACTGGCCTCGTCCACAGTAAAGCCCTCGTCCAGGAGGGCATCGATGAGCAGATCGATAAACTGCTGCATATATGTAATCCTCCTTTGATTGTCCAGTCGGGTGAACTTCCAACGTAATTACCAAGGAATCCACTTGTAAAACAAAACAGTGTGAAACTAGTTTGTATTGAGAGAGACGCAATAATGAGCAAACCTGGGTACAGAAATTAACAGGAGTTTGTAGAAGCAATCTTTCAGCCGTACACCATTGTATCACATTTCTTCATTTTTGCTACCTACTATACATAGTATAGCGTAAGTTCAAAGAAAATTGTAGGGTAAAAATTACATAGTTCGAAAAAGATATGTGTTTGCTTTTCTATGACGCGTTGTGGATGTAGTTTTCGATTTCTGCGTCGTTGTCGTAATAAAAGCTGAGGGCGTCGTATACCCGGGCAAGAGAGAGACGATGAATGCTGGCTATTTCTTCGGGGTCTTTACCAGATTGGAATAGTAGGATGACATGTCGAACGCCTGTCCGTGTTCCTTCAACGATAGGTTCACCTTCATAGATGTTTGTATCACGTATGATGTATGGATGCGTTGTGCGTTCAATTGTCATTGCATAAGCTCCTTCCTTCATCTGAGGATAGTGTAGCCCAGAAGCGTACCTACGTCAACCATGTCTCAAGAAATGGCGGATTGGATTAGTTTTTGCAAATTTTTGACGTCCATTAGATGGCTTCTCAAGCCATTTTAACATATTATATGTTCGCTTGTTGGCAGCGAATTTGTGAAAAATAACTTGACAGCGTTAGAATTGCAAGGTACAATAAGCGCAATGAAAGGAGGTGGTGTGTAATGGACCAACGTAATCGCTGCACAGGCAGCGTGGTAATTTCCGACACCTTCCAGATGAGAGGTGACCGGCGCTAAGCCGGCGCAAGCTCGCTGGTAGGTGAATTTATAATCCCTACCTGTGCAGCGTTCCCCAGAGTAATGGCGAAATCAGACATGCTGTTGCTCTGGGGTTTTTATCCACACAATCTGTCAATGGGCAACCTATTCCTTGCGCGCTTATGTTATCAGGACATACTTAAAAAAGCTATAACTACTTCGTCTAAATGGTTGACTCAGATTGATTTTCTTCATTTAAATTAGCTGCTTTTTTTGATTTTGAGTGAGGTAGGTGAGGAGTGGGATTAGATTTGCAAGGCGTTTCTCCACTTGATCTTGAGGCGCTGCAGCGTAATTTACAGACACAGTTTTTCGGGATTGGAGACCGTTTACTGTATCTTCCAACAGTAGAATCAACAAATACTTTGGCTATGCAACTGGCTTACGAGCGGCCAGAAGAAGGGCTGGTGGTACTTACTGATAGTCAAACTGCCGGAAAGGGCAGGCGGGGTCGCCGTTGGGTAGATGTGCCTGGATGCAATGTGTTAATGTCCATATTGTTCCGACCACTTTTCCCACCTCACATTCTCGTGATGATAACTTCGCTTGCTGTGGTTGACTCGATTGCCGATAGTTGTCAGGTTGCAGCAACAATCAAGTGGCCCAATGATGTGCTCATAGAGGATCACAAGGTTGCTGGCATCTTAATTGAAACGAGCCATGACTCTAGCGGTCGTATGGTCGCAGTAGCTGGAATTGGCGTTAATGTCAATGGTAGTATCAAGGAACTCGCAGAACATGCTTCAATGCAGGTTCCACTGACCGCAATTGCCACAACTCTTGAGTCAGCCTGTGGGCATGTAGTAAGTCGTGAGGTATTTATCGCTCGTCTGTTGCAATACATCGAGAAAAGTTATTTTGCGTTGCAACAGGAGATTGCAGAGCTATCTGTTGTGGAGACAGTGACTACAGAACCATTCTCTCGTCTGATTCGAGAAAGATGGAGAAGTCAATTAGCAACACTTGGTCGCACTATTGTGGTGCAACAGGGAAATTCAGTAATCAGCGGAATTGCTGAAGATGTGGATGAGAGCGGAGAGCTGTTACTTCGCTGCCATTCAGGTGAACTAGTTAGAATTGCCTGGGGGGATGTGGAATATCCTGTCGGGTAGGAACCTATCAAGTTAGATAGGTGAACTAGATCTGGTTAGGAATTGGAACTCCACCAGACTTTTTTAAGAAGGGAAACAGATATGGAAACACAGGATGTATTCCTGACAGATGATGGCCGACAACGCGCAATTGCTCAACTCGAGTTTTTACGCACTGTGCGCAGGGCTGAGGTTGCGCAATATTTGCATGATGCTAAGGAGTCAGGTGACGTTGTTGATAATGCAGCTTACGAAGATGCAAAGAACGAGCAGGCACGTCTCGAAGGGCGCATTTTGGAACTTGAGCAGTTGTTAGCAGCGGCAAAGCCAATCACGAAATTGCTGACCAATGTTGTCTCGCTTGGCTCTATTGTGCAATTGCGTACCCCTGATGAAAAGGAGTATAGGTATACTATTGTAGGCGCTTTTGAAGCAAAACCAAGCGCCGGGTTAATTTCTAATGAATCACCTGTAGGTAAAGCACTGCTGGGCCACAAGGTAGATGATCTTATGATTGTCTCTACGCCTGGCGGTGTGAAAGAATATACCATCCTCAGCATCGAGTAACCCTTCCAGGCGATAACAGCAATCGATCGACTTGTGGCCCAGTTAAAGGTGCCGCAGGTCGATTTTTTTGTGGGGCATATTAAAAGCGATGCAAAAGGAAAGAAACAATGTTAAAATGGTTTGAACAATTCTTGAAGAGAAAGAGAAATGACATGGCAGAAGAACAACAAAAGGATATTCAAGTAAGAGTTAACCTGATTTCTGAAGAAGATGCTCGAAGACAAAAGTTAAAGGCATTACGGGAGAAGGGTATTGACCCTTACCCAAATCGTGTACAGCGTACCCATACTATTGCAAATGTACTGGAACACTTTAATGAGTGGCAGGGAGAAGAAGGAGACTTTATACTGACCGGGCGCATTCGCTTGATGCGTGAAATGGGCAAGGCTGCTTTTGCGCAGATTGAAGATGGCACTGGGCGTATGCAAGTCTACTTCCGTATCAATGATATAGGAGAAGACGCTTTTAAGACGCTCAAGTTGTTGGATATTGGCGACTTTGTTCAGGTTCGCGGCTTTCTTTTTATTACTCGTACGGGAGAGCGCACGCTACACGTACGAGAATATCGCATTCTTGCGAAAGGATTGCGTCCTTTACCTGAAAAGTATCATGGGCTTGAAGATGTGGAGATCCGGCAGCGAAAGCGTTATATTGATTTGATTGCAAATGGCGATGAAGCCAGGCAGATTTTTGTGATACGTAGTCGCACGATTTCTGCGATGCGTCGTTACCTGGATGAGCATGGTTTCCTCGAAGTCGAAACGCCAATCTTGCAACCGCTGTATGGAGGGGCAACTGCACGCCCTTTCATCACGCATCATAATACATTGGACCGAGATTTATACCTGCGTATCGCAGTAGAACTCTATCTCAAGCGTTTGATTGTGGGTGGGTTTGAGCGGGTTTACGAAATTGGACGTGATTTTCGCAATGAGGGTATCGATCGTAGCCATAATCCTGAATTTACGATGATGGAATGTTATCAAGCGTACGCAGACTATAACGATATTATGAAGCTGGTCGAGGAGATGGTCTGCTACATTGCTCAGGAGGTGAAAGGCTCTTCTCGCATTACCTACCAGGGAATAGAGATTGACTTGACTCCACCCTGGAAGCGTATACGTCTGTTGGATGCAATTGAGGAATTTACGGGGATCGATGTCAATCGTTTTCCAGACAAGGAGAGCCTGGCGGAGGATATGCGCGAACATGGTTACGAGGCCGATCCAAAGTTGGGGCGTGGTCGATTGATTGATGATCTCAAGGGAATTATGTTACGCAAGGGCAATGCAGCGCTGCGACAGGCGCTTTTCCTGACCGACTATCCACTTGATGTTTCTCCATTGGCGAAACAGCATGACGAAATTCCGGGCTTAGTTGAGCGTTTTCAGCCATTCGTCGGTGGTTTGGAACTTGGCAACGCTTTTACTGAATTGAATGATCCGCTAGATCAACGGGCTCGCTTTGAGGATCAGATGCGGCAGCGTACACAGGGTGATGAAGAAGCCCAGATACTGGATGAAGATTTTCTGGAGGCTTTGGAAGTGGGTATGCCACCAACGGGTGGACTTGGTATTGGTGTTGATCGCTTAGTTATGGTACTGTCAGACCAGGAATCTATACGTGATGTGATACTGTTTCCGACGATGCGTAAGACGGCGGAAGAGCAGTAACAAGGACAACTAAACTGCTTGACATCCCTTCTTTCTAATGCTATAGTTGCTTCTGTCAGCAAGGGCGCTTAGCTCAGCGGAAGAGCGCTTCGTTCACACCGAAGAGGCCACTGGTTCGATCCCAGTAGCGCCCACTATTAAT
>WNFC01047502.1_pt1 | contig 19291 bp, 17 predicted proteins | sample 5400541 | NCBI WGS metagenome assembly WNFC01 (sample SAMN13153342, study PRJNA577476) | soil metagenome | isolation source: 120 cm saprolite under Douglas fir tree site 2 hole 2 replicate 1 | place: USA:California | collected 2015-04-18 | reverse complement strand
CGACGTGGCACAGCAATTACCACGACGGAAAATTTTTTAAGGATAAAGTCATCATCGTAGGTTCGTCGGCGCAGATTCAGCACGACGTTGTGGCCACCCCGATAAATTCGAGGCTGTGGGGACCCGCTTTGCACTTACATGCGCTGGCCGCCTCGCTCGATCAAGAATTTCTCTCGGAAATTCCAATCAAGGTTGACTTTGTTTTGGTTTTGTTAGGCGGATTGACGGCTTGGACCGTAGTCGCTTTTTTGCGTCGACCACTTCTCTGTTTTGGCACGCTGCTCGCCATCGCTGCAGCCGATCTTGGTTTGGCGAGAATTATTTACGATCGATTCGGCCTGCTCATCATGGTAGTGCCGACACTGAGCACATTTCTGGCCAGCGGTTTATGTGGGCTCGGTTTTGAGTACGCGCTCGAACGGCTGGAGAAACTGCGCACCCGTCGCACGCTTGAGCGTTACGTCTCGAAAAATCTGGTCAAAGAAATTCTCGATAACCCGGGCGGTTACTACAATTCGATGCTCGGCTCGCGCAAACCGGTGACGGTGCTTTTTTCAGATTTAGTCGGCTTCACCAGTTTGTCGGAAAAAGCGGATCCGACTGTGCTGGTGTCGCAGCTCAATCGTTATCTCAGCGCGATGGTGCCGATGGTGTTCGATAACGGCGGCACACTCGATAAATTCATCGGTGACGCGATTATGGCGGTCTGGGGAAACGTGAGCAGCCACGGCGCGGCCGAAGATGCGAAAGCGGCGGTGCGAGCGGCACTCGGGATGCGACGCGAAATGCCCAAGCTCAATGCCGCATTGCAGGCTGAGGGATTCAAGCCGCTCGCATTCGGAATTGGAATTAATCACGGCGACGCTGTGGTCGGCAATATCGGTTCCTATGAGCCGCACGAACGGCTCGATCCGACGGTGATCGGTGACGCAGTCAATCTGGCTTCGCGATTAGAAGCGCTCACGCGCCTTTATGGGGTTGATATTCTGATAGGCCGAAGCGCGGCCGAGCTCGTCCGCGACGATTTTTACTTACGCTCGATCGCGCGCGTTCAAGTGAAAGGAAAGACGGAACCGGTGGAAATTTTCACGCTGATAGGCGCGCTCAACGACGATGTCGATCCGGAGTTTTTGAAATGGCTGCAAGCTTACGAGGAGGCGATCGTCAAGTTCCGAAAGCGTGACTTCAAAGGCGCGAAGATTCTGTTTTCACACTTTCTCGAATTTTATCCGGACGACGCGCTGGGGAAAATGTATCTCGCGAGCGCGTTGGAATACGAGCAATCGCCGCCAGACGAAGCTTGGAACGCGGTCGAAGTGTTTAAGAAAAAGTAAGAAACGAATCTGGAAACCAGGAAACCATGAGACTGCAAAATGAATTTCCCGGATTCATGGCTTCCAGATTAGCTTCGTTTCAGTAGCCAAAGTCGCTGGCGCGGCGTAAAGAATGCGCGTGACGAAGAGCGCGCCGCAAAAATTTCATTTCACTGGGATTTGCGGCACGGCCATGGGCTCGGTGGCGGCGGCGTTGCAGGAGCGCGGATTCAAGATCAGCGGATCGGACGAAAGTGTTTATCCGCCGATGTCGATCTTTCTCGAGGAGCACGAGATCAAACTTCATCAAGGTTACCGCGCGGAAAATATTCCGGCCGATGCCGATGTGGTGGTGATTGGCAACGCGATGAAGCGCGGCAACCCGGAGGTGGAAGCAGTCCTAAACCGGAAGCTTTTTTATCTCTCGCTGCCAGAAGTATTGAAAAATTATTTTCTCCGCGGCAAACACAACCTGGTTGTTACCGGCACCCACGGGAAAACCACGACCACATCGCTGCTGACCTGGATCATGGAAAAAGCGGGCCGCAACCCCGGTTATCTGATCGGCGGCATTCCAAAAAATCTAGGGCAGGGCGCGCATTTGAACGATTCCAAATATTTTGTGATCGAAGGCGACGAATACGACAGCGCGTTCTTCGACAAGCGCTCGAAGTTTGTCCATTATCTGCCCGAGCTTGTGATCGTAAACAACGTCGAGTTCGATCACGCCGATATCTTCAAGGATCTCGACGAAATTAAGCTGAGCTTTCGCCGTTTGCTCAACATCGTGCCACAGAACGGCATGGTCTTGGTCAACGGCGACGATCACAACTGCGTGGAGGTCGCAAAAGATTGTCTGGCTCAGATGGTGGAAGTCGGGTTTTCAAAAAATTGCGCGCAACGCATTCGCGATGTCACCTATTCGCCTGCGGGTTCGCAGTTCAAGCTTGGCGATGATGTTTATGAAATTCCGCTCGTCGGCGAATTCAACGTGCGCAACGCCGCGATGGCCGCGAGCGCGGCTCGATTTTACGACGTGCCGAAAGCGAAGATCGACAATGCGCTGAAAAGTTTTTCCGGGATCGCACGCCGTCAGGAAGTGCGCGGCGAGGCGCGTGGCGTCAAAGTGATCGACGACTTTGGCCATCATCCGACGGCGATCGCGCAAACGTTGCAAGCCTTGCGGCAGCGTTATCAGAGTCAGCGGATTTGGGCGATTTTCGAGCCGCGCTCGAACACGACTCGGCGCGCAGTTTCGCAAGTGGCGCGGCTTGAGCAAATCCCGGAAGCGGAGCGTTTAAATCCGGAAGAGGTGGTAAAGGAAATTTCCGAAGATGGGCGTCCGGCCTTTTACGAAAAAAATGCCGACGCAATAATCGATCGAATAATGCCGCTCCTGAAACCGGAAGATGTCGTCGTCGTTTTCAGCAACGGCGGCTTCGACAACATTCACGAGAAGCTGCTCGCGCGGCTAAAAAACATCTAAGGAACGCAAGAAAGCAGGAATGTTCGGTTGGTTTTCAGCAACTTCCTGCGTTCCTGCTTTTGTTAGCTATTTCTCCGATGCCGCCGACGTGTGATCGTGCACGATTCGCCAGCCTTCGGGAAAGCGGCGAAAAATTAGCGTGAAACGTCCATGTGGCTGATCATTCGCCCGGTTCAACTTCCAACTACCGAGCGCGACAGCTGAATCGTTACTCAACGGTGTGATCTCAAGACTCGAAAACGTCAGTGTTCCCATCTCGGCGCGATCGGAATATTTCTTTTTGTAGCGATCCAAAACTTTTTGCCAGCCGCGGGTAACGTCATCGCCGGAAACAAAGAGCGTTTCGTCAGATCGCGAGTAGCCGTCCATAAACGCGTCGATGTCACCGCGATTCCATGCATCCTGCTGCATTTTTAACACCGCGCTAATTTCCAAGGTGATATCGGGCCTGGACGACTGCGCAGAGAGCGATGTCGATCCGAGGATTGCCGCGACCAGGAAGTAACCGAGAACAGTCCGCGTTATCATTAACTGTGTGATCTACGCTTTCGATCGGAACGTCTCTCGGTCTGTCGGGATGGCCGACGGAATCTCTTTACGGAGTCGGCGAGGGGGTTGGGGTGATTGACGGTGTGGCGTTTGGTGTCGGCGTCGGTGTTGAAGTTGCAACCGACTCTAGAGTTATCGGCGTTGGAGTCGGCGTCGGCGAACTTGTCATTCCGTGATTCGACGGAATTGCTTCGAATATGATCGTTGCCTGCGACGACGTGGTCATGGACGGTGCCGAAGTCGCAGTTGGGGTTGGTGAAGGTGTAGCAGTAGCAATACTAATAGGCGCAGGCGTCGGCGTTGGCGTCGGTTCGGCTACTTTCAGGTAGGTTAAGACAAGCTTCGCGCCAGGTACTGGATCGACCGTCACGTGCGCCGGACCATCGACCACCACCGGTTTGATAAATTCCGGGGGCGATGCAGGGTCGATGATTGTCGCCGTTAGCACTGCTCCTGGAAGTGGTGTTGGAGTGGCAGTGGGAGTCGGTGTTGGCATTGCAGTTGCAGCTGGTGTTGGAGTTGCGATCGGAGTTGCGGTTGGTGTCGCCGCTGCTGCAATTACGACGCCTCGGGTGCTACCGCCTTCCTGCGTAAAGTTGTAGATCCGCAGAAAATGGTGGTCAGGAACATCGAGACTGAAAGTTGAGTTCGTGATTACGACGGTTTTGATCTCCCCAGCGGCGAAGGCGGTAAGCGCGGAAAGAAAAATCAGTAGCGACGCCGCATTCTTCATTTGGAGTCCATTTCCAACGCGCCGAATACCAGCAAAGATCTAGTTACTATCTTTCCGGAAGCTGATGAAGCAATTCCCCGTCGTAGTTCCGCATGTGACGGAGACATCCGCAGGGCCAGCGATGACTACGCTATTAATCACGTCTGGCGGGGACGCGTCGAGAACGGCCGCGGCCAGAACATTTATCGATGTGCCACCATTCGGCGGTTTGGTCACTGTTACGACCCCTCGCGGACTTCCATCGTCTTGCGTGAAATTACGAATCACCATGAATTGGTCGCCATGAATCCGTGGGAGATCCGCCGTTATTCCGCTCGCCACAACCATGCTCTTAAAATCGTCGGCAAAAGTTGTTCTAATGAAGATGGAGACAGCGAATGCGAAAAGTGGAAGAAAATTTTTCATGGATCGGGGGAATGTGATCTTTCGAAGCATGGCATTCTTAATATGAGATCGCGCGAGATGTCCAGTTCAACCCTGACTTTTTTTCGCGCTGCGAAGGAAATTGACCCGCTTTCTCGCATCTGTTAGCATCGTTGCCACCATTAACACCGTGCATCGATCGGTTCTGTTTCTTGCCGTGGCCAGTTCTGGCTTCGCTCAAGTTGCGCCCGTCGCGCAGCCCGCTAAGACGCCTCCGATCGCCGGTCAACCCGCGCGTCCGGCGCCATCCGTCCCGCAAGTTGTTGCTCTGCCCGTGGCGGCAGCGCAAACACCGGCGCCGATCGCGCCAGCTCCGGCGGCGAAGCCGAATCCCCGGGCTGGTGCGCCGCAAATGGTGCAGCTCCAATTTCCGAATAGTGACGTCGCGGACGTGCTCCGCTTTTACGAGCAGCTGACCGGGAAAAAATTGGTGATGGACAATTTCGTCCAGGGCAAGGTCAACATTTTCATCGGCAAAGACGTCCCGCGCGAGGAGGCGATCAAGATCATTGAGATGAATTTGCTCCTCAATGGCTATTCGCTCATCCCCGCGGAAGACACCGACATTGTTAAAGTCATCGGGACAGGAAAAAATCCGCGCACGACTGGCGTGCCGATCGTTTCCGACGAAACCGAGATCCCGGAAGGTGACCATGTCATCAGCTATCTGTTCAAGTTGCGCTATGCCGATCCACAGGAATTGCAGCAAGCGCTCGGGCAATATCTTTCCCCGCCGCAGCCGTACACCTCGTTTCTGGCGCTGCCAAAGGCGGGCGCGATCCTGATTACAGAAAATTCGAGCGTGATTCGGACGTTGGCGCGGATTGTCAATCAAGTAGACGTGCCGCCGGCGGAGGTGGTGAGCGAGTTTATCAAGCTCGAGCGCGCCGATGCGAGCAAAGTTGTCGACATGCTCAAAGACGTTTTTGAAAAGGGCGATAAAACAGGCGCGCAACCAGGTCAACCGGGGTATCGCGGTGGTGTCCGACCGGTCGGCGCAGCCAATGTGCCGGCGCAGGCTGGGGAAATAAGCGAAGTGGGTGGGTTGACCGCGCTGACTGAGGAAGCGGTTGTCGTGGGGAAAATAAAATTGTCCGCCGATGTGCGCACCAATCGGATCCACGTCATCACGCGGCCGGTTAACATGCCGTTTATCCGGAGACTGATCTCCCAGTTCGACGCGAACGTTGAGTTTGCCAAACCGGTGACCCGTCCGTTGAGATATATTTCAGCAGCCGACGTTTTACCGGTAATTGTCCAGGCATTGACTGAACCGGGCGCGGCTGCCGCGGCGGGAGCAGAAGGCGCACTCCCGGGTGCTTCCCCAGGGGCGTCGCCGCCGCGCCGCAGTACGACAACGGCGAGAGTGCCTTAAATATCTCTGAAGAGCTCCAGACCCAGCCGGTCGATACGACACCGAAGGCGGTGACTGTTGGTAATGCCAAGATCATTGCCGATCAGCGCGCGAACGCGATCATCGTGCTCGGCAATCGGGAAGTCGTCGTAAAGGTCCAGAAAGTTCTGGATGAAATGGACGTCAAGGCGCCGCAAGTCGCGTTGACCACAGTCATCGGGGAATTGACGCTGAACAACGATGAAGAACTCGGCGTCGACTGGTTTGCGAAGTACGACAGGAAGATCGTCGGAATCTCGCGCAACACCGGTGTGCCAATTCCGTTGGCGTCGGCTGTTCCTTCAGCCAGCGCATCTGGTGCTCCAATTGGCGTTGTCGATCCAGCTCATTTGATTAATTTCAGTCAAATCATTACAAATGTCGCGAACGGCACGAACGTGTACGTCGCAGCCGGCAACTATCTGGCGGCGATTGTGCATGCATTGGAGTCGAGTGGAAAATTTAAGGTGATTTCGCGGCCGATGGTTTTCACGAGTAACAACAAGAAAGCCATTATCGCATCCGGCACGGAAGTCCCGATCCCCGTCAATACGTTGACCAACGTCAACAATACAGGCGTTGTCACAAACACTGGAACAGCGGCGGTTGCGTCGAGCATCCAATACAAGAAAGTCGCGCTTCAGCTTGAAGTCGTTCCGTTGATTAATTCCGAAAAGGAAGTGTCTCTGGATATTCTCCAAAAAATCGACAGTCTCGTTGCCGGCGGAAACGTGAACATTGGTGGCAATTCGGTCCCGACGATCTCTACGCGTTACATCCGTACGAACGTTTCAGCGGGGAACGGGTCGACCATTGTTCTTGGCGGTTTGATTCAGGACAACAAACAAAAAAGTTTTAGCGGCATTCCGATCCTGGACAAGATCCCGTATCTGGGAGCAGCGTTTCGAAGTACGATCTACACGCGGATGCGGACTGAGCTGATTATCCTGATGTGTCCGGAGGTCACCCTTACGAAGCTTGACCTTTACCGGCTGCGAGAGAAAAACGAGGACAAAACTCATTTCGGTCCGGAGCTGGATCAAGAAGGTTGTCCGGATTGTCCGCCAAGGGGAATCGAGGAAAAGCAGCTCGACAAACAATTGCCCCCGCCCGATCTTCCCTTTGGAAAGGAAACAACCAAAGCTCACTAACGCTTATGAAAAAACTTTTCCTGATCCTGTTTTTTATCGGGCTGAGGACTGCGAGCGCCCAATTTTTTGAAACGTTCATCTACGACCCGCCATACACTCCCCTGTTTCATCACTCGGACAGTTTGGCGCCACGCGACGACTTGGATTTTTTGCATCAAAGCCGCACGACGGTTTACGACGTCGACTTCGCGCCGCGATTCGGTTCGCGCGTACCTTATTATTTAATGTCTGGCCGTGAACTGATTACTCACCCGTCCTACGTTGGCGCGCTGCAGCGCGATCTGGCGCGGCTTGGCTATTATTGCGGCCCGATTAATGGGGTTTACTCGGTCGATGTCAGTGAGGCGATCGCGCGGTTACAAAAAAATTACTCGCAGCGAGTGACGGGTACCTTGACCGTTCCGGTCCGGCGCGTGCTGCATTTACCCTAGTTTAGGCTAAACTAGCGCGGTGAATCAGACGGCCAGCCAGTCAGTCATCGATCTTTTGCTCGCGAGCGGTGTGCCTTCGCGCGAGGAAGCGGCGCAGCTGGCGCAAAATATGAACGGCGGCTCGTGGACGGCGCAGGTACTCGACTCCGGAAAAGTGGACGAGCAACGTTTTCTCAGTGTGATCGGCAATTTTTTCCGCGTGCCAGTGATCTCGATCGATCCGAAAACGATCGACCGCGACACCTTGTCGATCTTGCCGAGCCGTTTTGTTTTCCAGCATCACATTTTGCCGATCGAAGCGAAAGAGACCTCGGTCGTGCTCGCGACCTACGATTTGTTCAATTCGTTAGGTCGTCAGCTCGCCGGCCAGCTTTTGAAAAAGCCGGCCGAATGGGTGCTGGTGCCGCGCGGGCAACTCCTCCGCGCGATGAAAACGCTCTACGGCGTTGGCGCGGAAACGTTCGACGAGATTCTCAAATCGAAGCGCGACTTCGAAATTTTGCAGGAAGGCGAAACCGCAACCGACATCAGCTCGGACGATCCGGAAGCGTCGGTGGTGAAATTCGTGAACCAGATTATTCGCGAAGCGATCGTGGAGCGCGCGACCGATATTCATGTCGAGCCGCTCGAGAGCGACATTCGCATTCGTTACCGGATCGACGGGATCCTGCACGAAGTCGCGGTGCCCCCGCAATTGCGCTTGCTGCACTCGGCGATCATTTCGCGATTGAAAGTGATGTCGCACATGGACATCGCCGAGCGGCGATTGCCGCAGGACGGGCGCATGAATTTGCAGGCGAGTAATCAGGAGATCGACGTTCGCGTTTCGACGATTCCAACGGTGAACGGCGAATCGATCAGCTTGCGTTTGCTCAGCCGCGGCGGTCAGCAGTTCGGTTTTCAGCGGCTCGATATGAGCAAAAAGCAGGAGAAAACGATCCGGCATCAGCTCGCACAGCCGAACGGAATCATTTTGCTCACGGGACCGACCGGCTGCGGAAAATCGACATCGTTGTATTGCTTTTTGAGCACGATCAATTCGGTATCGCGCCGTGGACGTGAAACCGGAGATCGATTTCACATTCGCGCTCGGTCTGCGACACATTTTGCGACAAGATCCAAACGTGGTCATGGTCGGCGAAATCCGCGACGTCGAAACGGCCGACATCGCGATTCGCGCGGCGATGACCGGTCACCTTGTTTTCAGCACGCTGCACACGAACGACGCCGTCGGCGGAATCACCCGCTTGCTCGACATGGACGTCGAGCCGTTCCTGCTCGCGTCGGTTGTGAAATCGTTCATTGCGCAACGACTCGTCCGCACGATTTGTCCGGAATGCGCCGAGAAAGTCGAATATCCGAGCGAGTATTTGGCCGAGATCGGGTTCCCGGTGAAAGAACTCGGCACGGAATTCATGCGGGGCAAAGGTTGCGAACAATGCCGGCACACCGGCTATCAAGGCCGCGCTGCTATTTACGAGATTTGCGTCGTGACCGAGCCGTTGCGGAAACTGATCATGCGAAAGAAAGATGGCGGCGAGCTCAAGCAATGCGCCATCGCCGAAGGTATGGAAACATTGCGGCAGGATGGTTGGCGTCGCGTCGCGAAGGGCAACACCACCATCGAAGAAGTCGTCCGCGTCACGCAGACCGATGAAGTGATGGCGGAAACGACCGAAGATGCCGAGCCGGTCGTAACGCGCTAGCGCGCGCAAAATTCTGCGGTCATCCTGAACGAAGTGAAGGGTCCCTCACAAGGTGATTGATCACGCTGCTTACTTTGCGTGTTCCGCGCTTCGAATGGAAGATCCCTCGCTCCGCTCGGGATGACTTATCCGCGCAGGTCGCGGATTGCTTTCGCGTAATCAAGCGCGCGAAAAATTGAAGTGCCGGCAACGAGAACATTCGCGCCGTTTTGAATTGAAACCCGCGCGGTTTCGGCGTTGATGCCGCCGTCCACTTCGATGTCGATCTTACGATCGCGCGTTTTGTTCCATTCCGCGGCGCGTTTCACTTTCTCCATTTGCTCGGCGCGGAATGATTGGCCGCCAAAACCGGGATGGACCGTCATCACGAGCAACATGTCGATCTTGTCCAGAAACGGTTCGAGCAATTCGAAAGATGTCGCCGGATTCAAAGTCAGGCCGACGCGACAACCGGCATCGCGAATTTGCCGCAAGGTTTTGCCGACATCGTGTTTCGCTTCGGGTTCGACGTGAACGGTAATTGAGTTCGCGCCGGCATCGACAAAGCGCGGAACGTAATGATCGGCATGCTCGATCATCAGATGCACATCGAGCGGAAGTTTCGTTTGCTTGCGGACAAAACTGACGATCGTCGGTCCGAACGAAATGTTGTCGACGAAATGGCCGTCCATGATGTCGCAATGGATCCAATCGGCGCCCGCGTCTTCAACTTTGCGAACTTCGCCAGCCAGATTTGAGAAGTCGGCCGCGAGGATGGATGGGGCAACGATTACTTTTGGCATTGCAGCAAACGTTCAACGCTCAACGCTCAACGTTCAACGCTCAATTGAGAGGTTTGGAGTTCGGGCATTGGGATTTCGCGCTTCGGCGCAGCCGCCCCTATATATTAAGAGCTTGACGGCGGGGCGTGCCGTTTCATGTTACCGCGTTTCAGCCGGTAAGAATCAGCCTACGCGGCGCACAGATTGCTAAGAAGGTCGACAATGGCGTTTTCCAAACGGGCGGAAAGATAAATTCATGTTCAACGGACTTTTCGGTTTCTTATCCAGCGATATCGGGATCGACCTCGGGACGGCCAACACCCTGGTTTACGTCAAAGATCAGGGCATCGTTTTGCGCGAACCGTCGGTTGTCGCCGTCCAATCCGGCACCAACAAAGTGCTCGCAGTCGGCGATGAAGCGAAGCGGATGCTCGGCCGGACGCCGTCGAACATCGTGGCCGTGCGACCGTTGAAAGATGGAGTAATCGCGGACTTCGAAGTGACCGAGGCGATGTTGCGCCATTTCATTTCGAAAGTGCACAACCGTCGGGTGCGTGCGAGACCGCGCGTCGTGATTGCGGTTCCGTCCGGAATCACGGAAGTGGAAAAGCGTGCAGTGCGCGAATCGGCGACGCACGCTGGCGCGCGCGAAGTCTATTTGATCGAAGAACCGATGGCGGCGGCGATCGGCGTCGGTCTGCCGGTGCAAGATCCAGCCGGCAATATGATCATCGACATCGGCGGCGGCACGACCGAGGTCGCGCTGATCTCGCTTTCCGGAATTGTTTTCAGCCGCAGCGTGCGCGTAGCCGGCGACGAGCTGGACGAAGCGATCGTGCAGTACATGAAGCGCGCTTACAATTTGATGGTTGGCGAACGCACGGCCGAGGAAATTAAAATCAAGATCGGCTCAGCGTATCCGAGCGAAAAGGAAACGAGCGTGGAAGTAAAAGGGCGCGACTTGGTGGCGGGATTGCCGAAAACGTTGATGATCACGTCACAGGAAGTGCGCGAAGCGTTGCTGGAACCGCGCTCTTGCGCGGTTTCGATAAACTTTTGAGCGAGGAGACTGGTTTGCCTGTCCATGTTGCGGAAGATCCGCTCAGCGCCGTGGCCGAAGGAACGGGCAAATGTCTGAATGAACTTAAATTTTTGCGTCAAGTGGCTGCGGCAGATCGCCAGTGGCGCTGACCGTTTTCGATTCGCGCGAGTGAGCTCGCGCTACGCAAAATCGACAATCGATAAGTCGCGATGAGTCGCACGAGCATCATCGCGCTGTTGATCTTCGGCGCCATTCTCGGTTACTTCCTGAGTTTCGGCGCCGACACCACGCGTAAATTGCAGGCGAGCATCTATCAAATGCTGGCACCGTTCTTCACCACCGGCTCCGGTTTGCAAAAGCAAATTACGTCAGTCAGGACTGGATTGAAATCGTTGGAGGAATTGGAGAAAGAGAATGCTTCGTTGCGGGTCGACAATCGCCAACTGCGCGCGACCAACTCCGCGCTCCGCGACGTCGAGCATGAAGTGAACCGTTTGCGGCACGCGCTCAATTATCGCGAGCGATCGATCTTCAAATTGATTCCGGCGGAGATCGTAACGCGCGATGCATCGACCTGGTGGCACACCGTGACGATCAATCGTGGCAAGGAAGACCACATTGAGACCGACATGCCCGTGGTGACGGATGAAGGTTTGGTTGGCAAGACCACAACGGTGAGCAACACGATTTCAGTCGTGCTTTTGGTGACGGACGAAAATTGCAAAGTGGCATCGTCGGTTGAAGGCACGCGCGAGCAGGGAATTGTTTCGGGCGAGCGCGTGTCCGGCGGATTGGCGCCCCTGCTCGATCTGAATTATCTAACCAAGCAAGCGAACCTTCAGCCGGGACAAAAAGCCTACACGTCTGGAGTCGGCGGAGTTTTTCCGTCGGGATTGTTCATCGGGATGGTGAAAAGTTTTAAGACTCGCGAACTGGATGGTCAGGCAAAAGTTGCGCCGGCAGTGGATTTGTCACGCTTGGAGGACGTATTCGTGGTGACGGGACGAAAATGATTTTCTTTTTCATATTACTTGTCCTGGTGGTCGTGGCCCAAATCGCGGAGTTCTTCATTCCGCCGCTCGATTGGATGCATCATGCGCGCATTTATATTGCGCCAGTGTTGGTATTTTACGGTGCGATGGCGCTGCCGTTTCCGTTGATGCTGGCGATGGCGTTTTTTGCAGGAGTGTTGCTCGACGCGCTGACAGTACAGGTGATCGGCACCAAAGTTGAAATCTCGCTCGGTTGGTCGATACTTCTCTACGGTGTGCTCGCGGGAATTATGCATGGCTTAAGGCCTTTGTTCATCCGCGGCCGCTGGGAAGTTCACTGCGTGCTGACCGGCCTGTGCACTTCGGCAATTATTTTGGCCCAATATCTTATGATCACGTTCCGGCGCGGTTCCCTTTTCTTTTCGCGCGAGGTTTGGTGGCAAATCGGCGGGCCGGGTTTGATGGCGATGCTAATGGCACCGGTTATCTTTTGGATGTTGAACTGGGTTGCGCGAGTGACGCGTTACCCGTATTTGCCGGAAAGGAGTTTTGAATGAACCGGCGTCGTCTTAGTCCACGGCTGAGAATTCAATTCCTCGGATTACTGATGCTCGTGGGAATGGCCGGGCTCGGATTGCGGCTGTGGTGGATTCAGGTTGCGCATGGAGCGGAGTGGACGGCGCAAATCCGCGGCAGCTCGCAGGCGACGGTGCGAATTCCGTCGGTGCGCGGTGAGATCAAGGACCGCAACGGTCTGACATTAGTGCAAAACCGCGCGAGTTACGAAGTGGATTTTTATCTTCCGGAAATGGTGAAGGGATATCGCGAACGTTTCGGTCCGCCCCCGTTGGCCGAACATCGCGCCATCATCAGCGGGATGCCGAAGGACGTGAAGGAACCGGACATTATCAAAATCGTGAATGACGGGATTGTGCCGCGTCTGGAAGACCTGGATTTGGCGCGCGATTACAATTCGAAACAGCTCGAGCGACATTATCGAAACGATACTGAGGTTCCGTATTCCTACATCAAGGACATCAATTTTCCGACGATGGCCAAATTTTCCGAGCATGACGTCGGACTTCCGGGAGTGGACATCGCGATCAAACCCGTGCGCTCGTATGTTTACGGTGCGTTGGCGTCTCACATACTCGGTTACGTCGGCGCTCCGGACGACACGAACAAGGAAGAGGCGCGCAAGTTCACGTTTTATCAGGGCGACGCGGACGGGAAATCAAACATCGAGAAAGCGATGGACGAATATCTCCGTGGCCAGCCGGGGGTTCGTTATCTGCGTCGCAACGCCAAAGGCACGATCGATGGAGTATTGAAAGAAGATCCACCGAAACAAGGCGCGAATGTTTTTCTAACAATTGATTCGCGAATTCAAGCGATCGCGGATGAAGCTTTGCGAGCAGTGAGCCGGGCCGGAGCCGTAGTTGTCGATCCAAACAACGGAAACATTCTGGCGATGGCGTCGGTGCCGTCATTCGATCCGAACGCATTTATTCCCAGCATCAAAGCAAAGGATTGGCAGGCGTTGCGCAAAGACGCAGCGGATCCGTTGGTGAACCGGGCAATGAGCGCGCTCCCGCCGGGTTCAACATTCAAGTTGATTACCTCATTTGCCGGTCTGCGAAAGAACCTCGCGAACGCGAAATTCAGTTGCGGCGGCGGCGTTAGTTACGGCGAACACTTTTTCCAATGCTGGTGCGCTTCGAAACACTTCACCCACGGTACAATCGGCTTGAGCGATGCGATCAAGGTTTCGTGCGATTCGTTTTTTTATCAGTTCGGAAACGCGGCTGGCATTCAGTCGATCGACATTATTGGGAAAATGCTTGGGATTGGTGAGGAATCGGGTCTGCAATTGAGCGGCGAACAAACCGGCAACATGCCGGGGCCGGAGTGGATGCAACTTCACCATCCGCAGGAGAGGTGGTCGCAGGCGCAAACGGCCAATGTTTCGATCGGCCAGGGCTACACGCTTGTTTCGCCGCTGCAATTAGCGATGGCTTATGCCACCGCGGCCAATGGTGGAACGTGTTATTACCCACGCCTGGTCGATAAAGTTCTGAATCAGGACGGCTCGCCGGTCCTGAACGAGCATGGCAAACCGGCAGTGCCGCAGACACCACGAATGCGCTCGGATTTGCGAAGAGAAGTTTCGCCTGACCAGATCGAGTTGGTGCGCAAAGGTTTGTGGAGGGTAGTGAACGAAGACGGCGGCACCGGCGGTCGGGCGCGACTTAAAAATGTGCAGGTCGCCGGCAAAACTGGAACTGCGCAGGCCACCGACCGTGGCCACGAGGAAAACGTGGCGTGGTTTGCCTGTTTTGCGCCGTTCGAGCATCCGAAGTATGTCGTCGCAGTGATGGTGCAGGGCGCCTCTGGGCACGGCGGCGAGGTCGCGGGCCCGATCGCGACGCGAATTCTCGAACGCACTTTGGCGATGGATGAAGGGAACTTCGACATGCAGGTGGCATGGACGGCACCGGCGCATCACGCGAATCCACTCCAATTGATCAAGGCAGTGAGCTACACTGGAGGTAATCTCGGCAGCGAGGACGAAGAAGGCGCCGATAACGGCCAAAGCGCCGACGTGCAGATGGCGAGCGACAACGCTTCGCCCGATGTCGAACAGGAACCAGATGCGCAGGGACAAGTTTCCAAACGGCCCCGGGTGGCACGCGCGGCTCCGGCACCTGCGCAGCGGCCGCCTAACTTTTTTGAACGCCTTTTTGGAGTCAAACGGCCGGCAGCGCCGCCCGCGCCAACTCCGGTTCGCCGTCGTTTTTAACAATCAATGTCGATCTAACGAGCAATGAACAACTCCTTGGCCGTGTTTCCGCTCGCGATCGCGCAACGTTTCGAAATTTATGTTAGACAGAGTAAAGAAAATTTTAGGTCTTACGTCACGCAAGACCGGCAACAAGTTGGTAGTCAGTGTGGAGAAACTCGAGCGCCGCGTGGCGTTGCTCGAGAATGGCCGCCTGGAAGAATACAGCGTCGAGCGTAGCGGCTCGCGCCAGATCGTCGGCAGCGTTTACAAGGGCCGCGTCAAAAACATCGAGATGGGTTTGAAGGCGATGTTCGTCGACATCGGCCTCGACAAGAATGCGTTTCTTCACTTTTGGGACGCGATTCCGGCCGCGCTCGACAGCGGGATTGAAGAAGTCGACCGTCCATCAAAAAAACAGCGCAAGCGAATAACGGCGAAAGATATCCCGAGCATTTACCCGGTGGGCTCGGAGGTCATCGTCCAGGTCACGAAAGGACCGATCGGAACAAAGGGACCGCGTGTGACCACGAATCTGAGTTTTGCCGGACGTTATCTCGTTTTAATGCCGTTCAGCGATCGCAGCGGAATTTCGCGCAAGATCGAGGACCCGAAGGAACGCAATCGACTGCGGAAAATTCTGCGCGACCTCGACATTCCCGAAGGGATCGGGGTGATTATTCGCACCGTCGGCGAAGGCCAGCGCGCGCGTTACTTCGTGCGCGATTTGCGGTTCCTGCTCGATCAATGGACGGAAGTCGAGCGACTGATTCGCGACAAGCCTGCGCCCTGTCGCGTTTTTGAAGAGCCGGACCTGGTCGAGCGAACGGTGCGTGATTTTCTGACCGAGGCCGGACCTGGTCGAGCGAACGGTGCGTGATTTTCTGACCGAGGAAATTGACGAAGTCCTTTGCGACGATCGCGAGGCACTGGAACGGATGAATCAGCTGGTGGAAAAAATATCGCGGCGGGCGCGGAATCGTTTGAAATTTTACGACGGCGCCACGCCAATTTTCGAATCCCTCGGAATCCAAAAACAGATCGACGACGCGTTTCATCGCCAGGTTTGGTTACGGTGTGGCGGCTACATCGTAATCGACGAAACCGAAGCGCTGGTGGCGGTGGACGTGAACACCGGCCGAAACAAGGGCGGGCGCGACGTCGAGAAAACAATTCTCCAAACCAATTTGGAGGCGGCGGACGAAATCGCGAGGCAGTTGCGCTTGCGCAACATCGGCGGTCTCATCATTGCCGATTTCATTGACATGAAGAGCCGCAAAGATCAGCAGGCCGCATTCAATTTGATGAAGGAACGGCTAAAACGCGATAAAGCCAAAACGCACATCCTCCCGATTTCGCAACTTGGCTTGATGGAAATGACGCGACAACGCGCGCAGGAAAGTTTGAGCGACACAATTTACGAGAATTGTCCGTACTGTGGCGGTCGCGGTGTGGTCAAGACTTCGATGACCACCAGCGTGGAACTTCACCGCACTCTCAACACCGTGATGCGCAAGTATCAGGACAGCGTGCACGATTTTCGTGTCATCCTGAACCCGGACGTACTGAAGCGCTTGAAGGAAGAGGACGAAGAATTGTTGATCGAGCTCGAACGGCGTTACGCCGGTAGACTGATGTTTCGCGGCGATCCAGCCTATCACCACGAAAAGTTCATCGTCACCGATGCGAACACAGGCGCCGAACTAAAATCGTAAGAGCAGCGTTCGAAAGGGACTTGGATAGCGTGCGTGCGGACCGGCGGCGCGGCATTTTTGGTGGCGAGAATAATCGCGCCTCTCATATGCCCGCGCTAAGCGCACCGGGATTAATTGCCCTTTAAGATCGACATCTTGGCGGGGGGAGCCGCATTTTGCGATGGCGTCATTTCGGGGGTTGACCGGATGCCGCCGTTTTGTTAGAACGCCGGCCTGGGCAAAACCAGGGCGAAATTCGGTGCTTGACGCTGGGTGTCGGTTTGGTGTTAAAAGGCACGGAACACAGAATTGAGCCTCGGTTTGGCCCTGAAACAGCCTCTAAAAAACAATTATTTTTTTTATTGACGAACTTCTGAAGAAACCCTAAACGCATATCCAAGTTATGAAAAAACTGACCTTAACCTTTTGCGCATTGTTCGCACTATTCGCAGTAGCGGCGGCTCTTTACGCCGATGGCCCGGAGAAATATTCCGGCAAAGAAAAAGAAGTGATGCAGCCGGCACCGCCTGTGTGCGATTTCTATCGCGCTCACGAATGGGACCTCGATATTTGGGGCGCGTACGCCTTTGCGGCCGACACCGGACAGTTCCCTGTCGATCGAAGCCGAAATGAGGGCGGCGGCCTTAACGCCGATCCTTTCCATCCGGATGCCGATCCGTTCACGGTTGATATCGGAACCGGGTTCTTCGGTGAGACGCAGTTGGACAACCCCGCCCACGAGCGCGTCAACATCGGCCAGCTGAGCAAGAACCAATTATTTGCCCGAGACGACACGTGGGGCGGCGGTGTCGATGTGAAATATTTCTGGAGCAAATACTTTGGCGCCGGTATCGAAGGCATCGGCCTCGCTGCGAAAACGAATTTTGCAGGAGGCGGGTTGGTAACGTTAACCGGGCGCTACCCGTTCGGCCGCTTTGCTCCCTATATCACCGGCGGCATCGGCTTCATTGACGGTGGCGCGACCCTCTATGAGTTTTTTAATGAGAAGAACACCTTCTCCGGCGGTTTCGTTAGCAGCGAGCGCGAATACCTGACCAATGATCCGGTTCACAACAATCACCTCAGAGCGCTCGGTCAGATCGGCGCGGGCTTGGAGTTTCGCGTCACCTGCCACATCGGTTTGATGGCGGACTTCACCTGGAACTTCGTCTTCGGCCAGGAAGACCATGCGAATAAGTTCTTCCTCAAGACTACGCAGGGTCAGAACACTTTTCTCTTTTACGGAGAGCCGGATGGTACCCAGGTCGTCATCAATCAGGCGGTGGAGCTTAAACCCGGTCACGGCAGTGATAACCAGGATTTTGGAATGGCGCGATTTGGCGTCACTTTTTCCTACTAAGGTCAGAAAAGCGCAATTTGAGCGCCGGAACGCCTCGTGCCTTCCGGCGCTTTGCTTTTGGAGCGGCGTTCGTCGGCAGTGGCGGCCAGCAAATGGCCAAACAAGGCTGCAAAACGCGACACTCTGGCGTCTTGCTTTCTTGTGCCTTGTGTTCATTTCCATCTTACGCTTACCCGGTTAGCATAAAAACGCCGGCCTAGCGCGAGGGTTCGTGATAGGGCAACTCGGCCCGATAGAGCGTGATTTCGTTTGGGAGGGCGCGCAGTAAGATGCCCTTTTTTTGTTGCTCGGCCAACTGCAATGCGCGGTGGGCTGTTTCAACGGCCTGAGAGAATTGGCCGTTCTCGGCGTAAGCCGCTGCCAACGTGTGAAGAATGAGGGGATCTTCTCCGCCAGAAAGCAACTCTGCCCGGGCGGCCACTTCGACCGCCCTGGCTCCGTTGCGGACGGACGGATCGGAGCAAGTGGCTAATAACCAGCCAAGATTATTGAGCGTTAAAACCGATCTCGGATCGATTCGAAGTGCGGACTCGTAATGCGCGACAGCATCGGGGTATCTGCCTTTTTTTCGCAGCGCATTGGCCAGATCATGATGAGCCTCCGCGAAATCGGGCGAGATCGAGAGGCACTTCTCGAATTGAGCAATCGCTTCGTCGGTCCTTCCCATTTTCGAAAAGACGTCGCCGATGTTGCGGGAAATTTCTCTTCGGATTGCTAAATTCTGAGGGGACTTTTGCAGCGCGATTTCGAAGCAAGCCAAAGCTCCATCTAAATCGCCCTTCTGTAGAAGTTCGCTGGCGCGATTGACTTGCGACATCCAGTGACTGGGATTTCTTTCAAGGACTATTTTCCAGCAGGTTATGTTGTCGTGGTACATCGCGCTGTGTCGCGATGTTGAAACTGCCAATGTGCCCAAAAGCGCAAACACCAACGCGTAACCGGCAACTCGGTACGCGCCGTTCAGCCGCTTCAGCAGGATCGCTCCGCCAGCCGAAAACGGCACGATGATTCCCAAAATGGCCAGATATTGGAAATGATCGGAGACAAACGAAAGGCGAAAGAAAACGATGTTAAAAAAACCGAGCATCGGAAAAAGAATCCCTCCAAAAACCAGCAAACCCGCAAACAACCAGGGCCAGCGCTTGCGCAGCATCCAGGCCAGGACGAAAAGACAAACCGCTGCGATCGGAAACAAGTATTGCCACCATGTCTGCGAATTAACTTCCCAGCGCGGATAGACAAATAACAGGTCGGACGGCCAAAGTGCTTTGGTTAGATAAAACCAAAACGCGTGACCGGCGATGAGCAATCGGTCGACAAATGAAAAGGCGAACGCTTCGCCTTCAGCACCAGCAAACTTTCGTTCCATCCAGGCCGTGGCAAACCCGGAGACGATTGCCAGGAAAACAAAAGGAATCAAAGGCCGGAAGTCGCGTTTCCACTGCAAGCGGCCGCGTTTCCACCAAAATAGGACCGGC
>WNFC01002644.1_pt1 | contig 19301 bp, 18 predicted proteins | sample 5400541 | NCBI WGS metagenome assembly WNFC01 (sample SAMN13153342, study PRJNA577476) | soil metagenome | isolation source: 120 cm saprolite under Douglas fir tree site 2 hole 2 replicate 1 | place: USA:California | collected 2015-04-18 | reverse complement strand
ACTCAGCACGCACAGGAACATGGCACGCGTCCGCCGGTTCCTGGCCAGCAGCACATCGATAGCCAGCACCTTCGGGTTCAGCGCGGATCCGAGCGCCAGGAGGAAGAACTCGGCAGTCACGTACGCCCGGCCGACATGGGACATCCTCCGCTGACGCCAGCCACCAAGCAGATACCTTGCCCGACCTAGAGTGCGTGGACACCACCCGGCACGGGTGAGCGGGCCGTGCCGCCGGCCCGGGTACAGGCCTTCGTGAGCTGTGCTGCAGCTGCCGCCCTGCGAGACTCGGCAGGCGAGCCGTCCGCGGCAGTACATACGCACAGGTCACCGTTCTGGCCCGTGCACCGGAGTGCGCCCTCGTCCGCCCCGGTTGCGGTTCCCGCGCTGTACTCATTCGCACGGCAGCGCGCCCTGATCCTCCGTTGCCTGAGCCCCTTGCTGTCGGCTGCTAGGGCAATGCTGAGCTACCTGGACCTGCCGGGAGGTGACGATGACCGCGCCGCACCCAGGCGAACGGCCCGCGCTGCCACGCCCCGCATGCACCCCAGCCGCCATCAGGACCGTCCTGGCAGCCAACGCCGACCCTGACACGCTCCCCCGCTACGACGCCGACCTGGACACCGCATTCGAGCAGGCACGCCGCGGCGGCGACCTGACACCGCTCTTGGACACAGTCTGCAGCTGGTGGTTCGAAGCCGACACCTGGCGCGATACCGCCGCCCGCCGCGAGTACCAGGCACGCGTGCGCCGCTACCTCGCCGACGGTCCGCCGCCCCAAGCCCAGCGTGTCAGCCGCGCGCAGATCCGCGAGCGGTACGGCGTCTGACGCCGTGTTCCGCTGGGAACTGGACGAACCCGCTGACGACGAGTTCGCCGGCTTAAGCCAGGCCGCCAGGAAGCCCTCGCCGAGTTCATGGACGCCGCGGTCATCGTCGACCCGGCCGAATAGCAGCGCCGCCGCGGCGAACCAGCAGCAGCCCTGCGCACCCTGCCATTCGGCCCGCACAGCCAGGGACTGATCACCTTCCTCATCTACCCGCCCGACGACCTCGAGGCCTTGCCCGAGGTAGGCGCCGGTCTTGGCGGCGTTTGCCACCAGGCGCTCGTCTGCGATGACGTCACCCCACGGGCGTCTTCGTGCGCTGGCCCGCTACCTCGGCATAGATTGGCCGTGGCTGGGGAGCCGATCCGAACAGCTCGCGCATTCAGGCGCTGCCGGGCTGCCGTGACAGCGCAGCCTTACGTGTCGACCGCTGGCGTGAACATGGCATGCGCCTTTGGGCCAGGCAGGCGAGGGCGACGCACTATGACAGCTGAATGGGACCACTGATGGGAGAGCCTGGCAGGCCGCGCATCGCCGTGTTTACGCTCGGCGGCACCATCGCGATGCGGGCGACGGACAGGGGAGGCGCATTGCCAACCTTGTCAGCTGCCGATCTGTTGGGTGCGATTCCCGGCTTGGACAGCGCAGGTGTTGACCTGACAGTCCGCGACGTGGCGAACAAGCCCGGGGCGTCGCTGTCATTCGACGACATGTACAGCCTCGCGGGCGACATCACCGCCGCGCTGGAGGGCGGCTGCGCCGGGGCACTGGTGGTGCAGGGAACCGACACCATCGAGGAGACTGCCTACCTGCTCGACCTCCTGGTTCCGTCCGACGCCCCCGTCGTTGTCACCGGCGCGATGCGCAACCCGTCCTTGGCCGGTGCGGATGGGCCGGCGAACATCCTGGCGGCAATTCGGGTAATCGGCAGCGACCGGGCGCGCGGTCTGGGCGCCTTGGTGGTCTTGAATGACCAGATCCACGCCGCCCGCTGGGTCAGCAAGACGCACACCGCAAGCCCGGCCGCCTTCACGTCACCCGGCTACGGCCCGCTCGGATGTGTCGTCGAAGGCCGGGTGGACATCCCAATCCGGCTCCGGGAGCGATCGCCGATTCTGCGGCCGGTCCCTGGTCGGACCGTCCGAGTTGGCCTGATGACCATCGCACTGGGCGACGACGGCGTGCTCATCGACGCAGTCAGCGAGCACATCGACGGCCTAATCGTGGCCGCGTTCGGTGTTGGCCACGTACCTGCGGACACCGTGCCTATCCTCGCCAATATCGCCGCGCACATGCCGGTCGTGCTCTCCTCTCGAATTGGCGCCGGCCCAGTCCATCACCAGACCTACAGCTTCCCTGGCTCGGAGACAGATCTGCTGGCCCGCGGCCTGATCAACGCGGCGTACCTGGCACCGGTCAAAGCCCGCCTCCTACTGCACCTACTCATCGGCTCAGGAGCCGACATCGCCCGCATCAGGGAAACGTTCGCGGCAGCCGGCGGTGCCACGCAGCCAGAACAGCCGTGATCATTGGGGCGGTGACGTGCGCCTGTTCGCGATGGCTAGCGCGTTTTCGTTTAGACCTTGGGGTCGGCCGGGACTAGCCGCGCATGGCTTCCGCAGTTGGGCGCGCCTTGGCCAGGCCAGCCTTCCGTGCTGTTGCGCAGCAATATCTGCGTCGGGAGGACTTGCTGAATTGGGTCGGCGTCGGGGGGGCCGGCAAGCTGGCGCAGCAGGATTTGAACCGCACGCTTGCCCATCTGATCGATGTGCTGATCCACGGTTGTCAGGTCGAAAAGACGGGACGCGGCCAGCCGGACACCGTCGAATCCGGCCAGCGCCGCTTCGGTGGGGACGTGGATCCCGCGGTCGTTGAGAGCTTCCCAGATGCCGAGTGCGACTGAGTCATTGATGGCGATGAGCGCCGTCGGCCTGGCGGGAGCATCCATCCACCGGTCCACGGCTCGGGCGCCGCCATCTGATGAGAAGTCGCTCTCGGCGACAAGTGGTTCGGCGTCGGCGACTTCCGCCATGGCCGCGAGGAAGCCTGCCAGGCGATCCCTGGCGTTGCTCGCGTAGGGGGGACCAGCGACGAATCCGATTCGGCGGTGCCCGCGGGCGAGGAGGCGCATGGTGAGATCTTTGGCACCGGCCCGGTTGTCCGAGACGATGTAGTTTGCTGAGCTGCCTGTCGGTCGGCGATTGGTGAAGACGACGCGACGGGGATCGCCGATCATGTTCACCAACATGTCCTGGTCGCGCGCGACTGAGGCGTGGATGACGCCGTCTAGGCCTTGCCGCAGCAGTCGCTGGAGGTACCGCCGCGTTTCTGCGGTGCGGTCGTTGGTGCTGCAGATGATCACCATGTAGTTATGCCGTTTGGCCTCGTCTTCGACGCTCTTCGCGAGCTGCGGGTAGAAGGGATTGGCGATGTCGCTGACTAGCAGCGCGAGCAGCCGGGTCTGCCCGGAGACGAGAGCACGGGCGATCGGTGATGGCCGGTAACCCAGGGCGCTGATCGCGGAGCGCACGCGGTCACGCGTGTCAGCCCGCACATCGGGGTGGTCGCGGACCACTCGCGAGACCGTCGAGACGGACACTCCGGCGTGGCGTGCTACGTCGACGATCGTGGGCGCACGCCCGGTTAGCGCTCTGGACACGGCCTGTAAGTTCCAATCTGGTCGCCCGCAGGAACCCCCGTGTCGCGAAGGTAGGGTCACGCGCGATCACGCCGACCGAGCTGCGGGGAAGGCTTCGTCGGACGGCTGACGCAGCAGCGCCTCGACGTCTTGGGCGACCATGGCCGCCGACAACCGGTACTTATCAAGGAGCCGGTCATTCGGGCCGCTCTCGCCGAAGCAGTCCCGGATCCCGAGCCGCTTCACCGGAACCGGGAATTTCTCGCCGAGCAACTCCGCTACAGCGCCGCCTAGGCCGCCGATGACGCTCTGCTCCTCGATAGTGATGACATAACCGGAGGCCTGGGCGGCTGCTACCACGGCGTCGCCATCGAGCGGTTTGATGGTAGGCACGTGTAGTACGGTCACCTCAACGCCGCGGCGGGACAGAATCTCGGCAGCCTCGTAGACCCTGGTGGTTTGCACCCCGGTCGAGATTAGCGTGGCGTCCTTGCCGTCTCGCACGGTCACGGCACGGCCGAGCCGGAAGGTGTAATCCGAGCCGAACAGCACCGGCGACGGTTCTCTGGTGATCTGCAGGTAAGCAGGCCCTGGAACGCCGGCGACCGCCGCGATCGCCTGCCGCGCCTCGGTCTCGTCAGCAGGGGCGACCACCAGCATGTACGGAAGAGATCTCATGATCGCGATGTCGTCGAACATCTGATGAGTCTTGCCGGTCATGCCAGTGAGCAGGCCGGCGTAACCGCCGATGATCTTGACATCCAGTCGCGGCTGTGCGATCAGCACCCGCACCGAATCCAGTGCCCGGGCGACGGCGAAGCACGTGAACGTCGTTGCGTACGGCTGGAATCCCATGGTGGCCAGCCCGGCCGCCATCGCCATCATGTTTTGCTCGGCCGGGCCCGCCTGGATGTACCGCTGTGGGTGCGCCGTCTCGAAGATGGCCGCTCCGGTCGAGCTGCCGACATCTCCGTCGAGCACCAGAATCCTCGGGTCGTGGCGGGCTAGCTCGGCCAACGTCTCGCCGAACACTTGCCGCAACGCAGCCCCGGCTGGCAGCGGCATGTCAGGTACCTCCGCGGGTGCCGGCTGGATCGGCTAGCTCATCCAGGGCTTGCCGGAGCTCGTCGTCGGTGGGCACCCGGCTGTGCCACAGGTACTCATCCTCCATGAAGGAGACGCCCTTGCCCTTGACGGTGTGAGCGATCAAAGCTGCAGGCTTCCCGGCGGGCTGGCGCGCGGCCTCCAGTGCCTCGAGCACCGCGAGGACATCGTGGCCGTCAACCTCGGAAACGCGCCAGCCGAACGCGGCCCAACGATCACGCAGCTGGGTACCTGCGTATGGCGGGCGCCTGCGGCCAGTCGCGGCATCCCGCCAGCCGAACTGCTGGAGCTGGTTCTGATCGACGATGACCACGAGGTTGTCCAGCGCGTATCGCTCTGCGACGTGTGCGCTCTCCCACACGATGCCCTCGTTGCACTCCCCGTCGCCGACCATGACAAAGGTGGTGAAGTCACGGCCTGCCAGTCTCGCGCCGAGTGCGATGCCGACTCCGGCGGCCAGTCCGAGGCCCAGTGAGCCGGACGACATATCCAATCCGGGCAGCACCGTCATGTCGGGGTGCCCTTGCAGCCGTGAGTCGATCGCGTCGAAGGTTCTGAGCTCGGCCACAGGGAAGAAGCCGCGGAGCGCGAGCATGGCGTAAAGGGCGATGGCGCTGTGGCCCTTGGACAGGATGAACCGGTCACGATCCGGCCAGTCGGGCTCCTCCGGCCGAATGTGCAGCACCCCGAAGTAAAGAGCGGTCAGTACCTCGACAGCCGATAGCGGACCTCCCAGGTGGCCGCCTTTGGCGTGCGCCACTGCCTTGACTATCTCCCGTCGTGCTGCACGGGCGGTCGCCCGCAGCTCGCCGGTACCCGGGTCAGCCCCTGTCACCGGATGCCGCCTCGTAGGAGCCGGGCACCACCGGCGGCGAGAAGGCGCACAGCAACTGAAGCGGCCCCGGCCCTGAAGATACCGTCGCGTGATGCAGGCCAATCGGGATGTACACCGACGTGCCGGCGTGCAGCTCCACCGTGCCTTTGGGGGTGACCAGCTGCCCGCGCCCCGATACGACGTAGATGACTTCTTCCTGGGTGTCGTGCACGTGACCGTCAGGAGCCGATCGCTCGGGGAAAATCGCGAGACCCACCGTCAGGTTCTTCGCGGCCGAGTTCTGCGGCCCAATGCATAGGTACCAGTCGCGCCCCGGAAGCGGGTAGACGGCGGCTTCGTCGCGAGCGACGCCTTTCAGCATGACCGACCTCTCCCCGCGCCGCGGCATGCGTGGTCGGCGCAGTTCAGTTAATGACATCGTTGCCGGTACCGTTACCATAACGTAGGCTGCTGCCGACAGGTCGTCAAGGTCACCGTGCCCAGGCGGCCGGCAGGCCGGATCCGCCCTGGTCAACGCCGTCCGCATGGGCGAGTCGGGTGGCGCTGCGGTCGCATAGCTGCTTCTTGACGAGCCGATCATCGATCATCGATAATTGCCGCGGGAAGGGGTCCGTCATGAGGCGCTGCTGGTTCTTGGTGGTGCTTGTGAGCAGTGTGGCGGCGGCGGCCTGTGCCTCGTCGACGGGCGCGGCTAAGGCCGGACAGACCGCGACCGTGATCGCGTTCAACCCGTTTACCGGTCCGGATGCGTCCTTTGGCCCGGAGATGATGGCGGGCTGCCAGTCGGCCGTCCGGTCGGTTAACGCTGCCGGGGGGGCGCTCGGCGTCAAGCTCCGCTGCCTGGCCGTCGACACGCGCGGCGACCCCGCCGATGCCGTGCCAGCTGCCAACAAGATGCTGGCGACCACCTCTAACGTCTTCGGCGTGCTCGGGCCCAGCTCCGATGAGGCCGACGCCACGGCGCCGCTGATCAACCAGGCGAAGGTGCCGATGTTCGGTGACACTGGCGAGGCCGCGTTCGACCACACATCGCTCAAGTACTTCTGGCGCATCACCCCTGCCGACGACGTCAAGGGCTACGCAATGGCCATCTGGGCCACCCAGCATGGCTACAAGCGCGGCGCGGCGATCTTCGGCAACGACATCAGCTCGCAGTCCAATGTGCCCACGCTGGTGAAGGCCTACCGCCTGATTGGCGGCAATATGGTGATCAATGAGAGCATCGCGCTGGATCAGCCCTCCTACCGGGCCGAGGTGGCACGGGTAGTCGCAGCCCACCCGCAGGTCATCTTCACCGAGGCATCTCCGCAGACGGACGCGACCTTCCTGTCCGAGCTGCAGCAGCAGGGAGCCCTCATCCCGGTCATGGGCACCGACACCACCCTGCAGCCGCAGTGGCTGACCGCCGTGTCGGGCGCAATCGGCAAGACCACGCTGAGTAAGTACTACACCGGCGAGCAGCCATACGCGCCGGCGTCGGGCCCGTCCTGGGCGGCCTACAACAAGTCGCTGCTCGCCTCGTCCGCCTCGGTGCCCAAACCATCCCAGTGGAGCACCGACTCCTACAGCATGACCGACTACGACGCGGTGATCGTCATGGCGCTGGCCGCCGTGGCGGCCAAGAGCACCAACCCGGCGACGTTTAACTCGTGGATCCCTGCAGTCACCACGGCGGGAAATGGTAAGGCTGTCGTTCACTCCTACGCCGAAGGACTGACAGCGCTGAAGGCCGGCAAGAAGATCCAGTACATCGGCGCTGGCGGCGCGATCAACTTCGACAGATGGCACAACAACGCCGGCGGGTTCGAGATCGCCTCGTACCACACCAACGGGCAAGTCAGCCTGATCGGATCGGTGACGGCAGCACAGATAGCGCCGTTGCTCAAGAAGGGCTGACGATGGCCCCGCGCAAGCCGGCGCGCCTGGCGCAGGCGGCGCTGGCGCGGGCGGCGCTGGCGCCCGGAGAGGAGTAGCTGGTGGCTGAGCTGACCGCGCTGGGCTTCGGGATCCTCACTGCATCAATCCTGGCCCTCGCGGCGGTCGGGTTCACCGTGCAGTTCTCGGTGACCAACATCCTCAATCTGGCCTACGGGGACGTGATGACCGGCGCGGCGTTCGTCGCATACGTCGCATCGTCGCGAGGACTGGGCGGATGGTGGGGGCTAGTTTTCGGCGGCTTGTTTGGTGCGGTGTTCTCGCTCGCACTGAACCGGCTGATCTACACGCCGTTCATCCGCCGGGGCGCCGGGCTGTTCACCATGATCATCGTGACCATCGCGGTCAGCCTGATCCTGCAGAACCTGATGCAGGCTATCTGGGGCCCGGGCTTTTTCAGCCTGCACATCCCGGCCGGCGCCAGCGTGCACGCGCTTGGCATGGCTCTCACCGAGAGCCAGCTAGTCGTCGTGGCGATCGCGATCGTGGCGATGATCGCGCTCCACAGCATGCTCAGCTTCACCCGACTCGGCAAGGCGATGCGGGCCACCGCGTCAGACCCCGAGCTGGCCAGGAACTGCGGCATCCGGACAGGGCGCGTCACCGACATCGCCTGGCTGATCTCGGGCTTGTTCTGCGGCCTCGCTGGCGTCGCCCTCGTGGTGGACTTCGGCAGCTTTCAGTCAACCACCGGCGGCGCGTTCCTCGTGCCGATCGTGGCCGCCGCCGTGCTCGGCGGCGTGGGCCAGCCCTACGGCGCAATACTCGGCGCGCTCGTGGTCGGCATCGTCAGCGAGCTGTCTGCCACGGTCATCGATCCGGCGTACAAGAACGTGACGGCCTTCCTGGTGCTGATCGTGGTGCTGCTGATCCGGCCACAGGGCATCATCTCCGAGGTGGCAACCTCAAAGGCCGTCGCGGCATGAGCACCGCGTGGCAGTTCTATCTCACGACCGTCCTGGTCTATCTAGGAGTAGACGTCATCGCTTGCTGGGGCCTGAACCTCCAGTACGGATACACCGGGATCCTCAATTTCTCCTACGTCGTGTTCCAGTCGGCGGGTGCGTACACCTACGCCGTGCTCACCCTCGGCCCGGTCTACCGGGGAGACTTCCAGCAGTACATCGTGGGGATGAGCTTGCCGTTCCCGCTCCCGATCATCGCCGCCGGGGTGGTGGGCGGGCTGCTGTCGGCGGTCATCGGCGTGGTCGGGCTTCGCCGCCTGCGCAGCGACTACCAGGCGATGGTCCTGCTCGTGATCGGGCTGATCGCAACCACGGTTATCACCAATGCCTCGGGCATCTTCAACGGCGCGGCGGGGCTGTCGCTGATTCCCAAGCCGCTGCAGTCCGACCTGAATCTCACGCTGATCGGCTACCAGTGGGCCTACGTCGTGCTGGTGGCGGTGTTCTGCGTGATCATCTACTGGTTCGTGCACCGGATCACTCAGGCACCCTTCGGCCGGAGCCTGCGCGCCGTCCGCGATCATGAACAGGCAGCGGCCGCTCTCGGCAAGAACGTCACCACGCTGCGGATGACTTCGTTCATCATCGGCGGCGTGATCGCCGGCATCAGCGGAGCGTTGCTCGTCGGGTTTGTTAGCGCTTGGTCCCCGGGAAGCTGGCTGTACCAGGAGACATTCATCTTCTTCACCGCGCTGATCGTCGGCGGTACCGCGAACAATGCCGGGGCCGCGCTCGGCGCGCTGCTGGTGCCGGTGGCCTTCCTGGAGGCGACGCGCTTCCTCCCGCAATTCGGCGGGCCGGGCTTGATCGACGCGCTGCAGTGGGTCGCCGTTGGCGTGCTGACGTTGGGATTCCTCTGGTTCAGGCCGCGCGGCGTCCTGCCCGAACGCAAGCGCGCCCTGCGGCTGCCGGAGATCGCCGGGCCGCCTGGCCCGGCCCGTCAGTCCGGCCCGGCCGGTCAGTTCGGTCCGGCCGGCCTGCCCGTCGGCGCGCCCCGGGTAGAGGACGCTCGGAGACGGCCATGACCATCGCTGCTGCCGACGCCGGGCCTGCCGCCGCCGACACCGCCGTGCTGGCGATCAAGAACCTGCGGAAGAATTTCGGCGGCGTCCTGGCCGTCGACGGGGTTTCGTTCACGGCGAGGCGCGGCGAGGTAACCGGCCTGATCGGGCCGAACGGCGCGGGCAAGTCCACCGCGCTCGGCATGATCGCGGGATCGGTCAGGCCGACGGCCGGCCAGGTCCTGCTCAACGGCGTCGACATCGCGGGCTTGCCCAGCTATCAGGTGGCCCGGCGCGGCGTGGGGCGCACCTTCCAGTTGTCGAGCGAATTCCCGCATATGACGGTGCTGGAGAACATGCTCACCGCGGTGCAGGGCGGCCGGGGTGACACGCTGCGGTCGGCGCTGCTCGGCAAGCGCTACTGGCGCCACGCCGAAGACGCGAATGTGCGCCTCGCGGCCGAGCTGATGGACCGGTTCAGCATGACGGCCATGGCCAACGAGCTAGCGGGCACGCTGAGCGGCGGGCAGCGCAGGCTGCTGGAGATCATGCGGGCGCTCATGGCCCGGCCACGACTGCTGCTGCTCGACGAACCGATGGCCGGCGTCAACCCGGCGCTCAGCCAGCGCATCCAGGAATACCTGCTGGAGCTAAGGTCCGAAGGGCTGCAGATGCTGATGGTCGAGCATGAGATGTCGGTCGTCGAGCGGCTCTGCGATCACGTCATCGTCATGGCGCAGGGCAGGGTGCTGGCGGACGGAACGCTAACCGAGATCCGGTCTGACCGGAGGGTCCTCGATGCGTACCTGGCCGGCTGAACCGCTCGGCGGCGATGAGTGCCTCGCCACCCACGACGTCACCGTCGGCTACGGAGCGGTGCCGATCGTTCACGGCGTCTCGCTCACGGTGTCGCGCGGAGCGGTTGTCTCCGTCATCGGCCCGAACGGTGCGGGCAAATCAACCCTCCTCAAGGCGCTGACCGGTCGGCTGAAGCCGTTGTCCGGCCGGGTGCTGCTCGACGGCGCAGACGTGACTGGAGCGCCGGGGAATGAGCTGGCGCGCGCGGGCCTCGGATACGTGCCGCAGGCCAGCGACGTCTTCCCGCCGCTCACGGTTCAGGACAACCTGGAGATGGGCGCGTACCTCGTCCCGCGGCGCGCCGTCGCGGAGCGCATCGACGAGGTGCTCGAAGGGTTGCCGATCCTCAAGCCCATGCTCAAAAGGCACGCCAAGACGCTGAGCGGCGGCGAGCGCAAGCTGCTCGCGATCGGCCGCTGCCTCGTGCTGCGCCCGAAGGTGCTGATCCTGGATGAGCCGACAGCGAACCTCGCGCCGGCGACGGCGCAGATGATCCTCCGCGAGTACGTCGTATCGCTAGCGCGGTCGGGCACCGCGGTGCTGCTGGTGGAGCAGCGCGCGCGGGACGCGATGGAGATCAGCGACTGGTGCCACGTCATGGTGGCCGGCCGCGTCGCAGTCAGCTCGGCACCCGAACCGCTGCTGGCGGAGCAGGATTTCGGCGCGCTCTATCTCGGCGCGAGGCCATCAGCCCGGAAGCCGGCGGACACCGAAGCCGCAGACTTGGAAGCGTCGGACTCTGACCGCGGTGACTCGCGATACGCGGGGACGGGCGGTAACGAATGAGCACCTTCTATACCGCGGACCTGGTGTATGTGTCGGGCAGCTTCGAGCCTGACGTCTATGTCGAGGTCGACGACGGCGAGATCATCGGCGTGACGGCTACCAAGCCGACACCACAGGCGAGCATCCACAGCTTCCCGGGTCACGCGATATTCCCAGGCGCCGTGAACACGCACTGCCACTCATATCTGTCCCTGCTCAGGGGCGAGCTCGACGAGCTGCCGCTGGCTGCCTGGCTGGCCGAGGTGTACCGCGAGGTGGCGGTCTTTGACGCCAGCGCCGCTTACCTCGGCGCGCTACTCGCCTTCGGCGAGATGCTGCGAGCCGGGACGACGACCGTCGCGGACTTCTTCTACCTGAACGGCGGCGGGAACAACAACGTACGGGAGGCGCTTCGCGCTGCCCATGATCTCGGCATGCGGGTCGTCATGGGCCGAACGCTGCTCGACGCCGAGTGGGGCGGGCCGGCGACCAGGGAAACCGTGCAAACGGCCGAGGCCCGGTTCCGCGAGCTGGCGGCCGAGTATCAGGGCGATCGGCTCGTCACCATCAGCCCCGCCCCGCACAGCCTGTATGGCTCATCCCGACCGATGATCGAGCTGGCGGCCGGCCTGGCAGAGGACTTCGGCACCCTGTGGTACATGCACATATCCGACTCGGCCTCCTCCACCGACCGGGTCCGCCGCGAGCTCGGCGGCACGTCGCTTGAACTGCTCGAGCAGTGGGGCGTTCTGTCCTCCCGCCTCGTCAGCGTGCACGGGATCTGGCTGACCGAGACCGAGCTCGACCTGCTCGGGCAGCGCGGCGGACGGCTGTCCTACAACTGCGTCAGCAACATGTTCTTCGCCGAGCGCATCATCCGGCTCGCTGAGCTGGCGAACCGCGGAATCCGAACCGGGCTTGGCACCGACGGCGCAGCCAGCAACAACGCACTCAGCATCTTGCGCGATGTGCAGATCGCCGGGCTCGCTCAGCGCGTACAGGCCGGCAGCGTCACCGAGCTGCCAACGGACGCTCTCATCCGGCTGGCAACATGCGACGGCGGCGCCGTGCTGGACCAGCCGGTCGGCCTGATCGAGCCCGGTTACAGGGCCGACTTCGTCGTGCTGGACCTGACAGATCCGAGCCTGCTGCCGACCGCTGCGCTGAAATCACACATCGTCCGCTCGCTGGCGGGCACCGCGGTCCGCCAGGTGTTCTGCGACGGACGGCAGGTTGTGCGCGACGGACAGCTGGTCGGGGTGAACCAGAGCGACCTGGCGCGATGGGTGAACGGGCTTCGCGCCAAGCAGGCGGACATGAGGGCCGGAGTGACTACCGAGTAAGCGAGGAAACGATGCCGGAAACGGAGATCATGATTCCCGGCGGGCACGCCGCCGCAGTCCGGGTGACCGCTGGCCAGTTTATCGAGATCACCGACGTCGAAGGCGGGCAGGTGGCCGAGCCGGTGGCGTTCGCGGTACAACGCCACCACGAATGGTTGTCGGCCACGCACACGCGGTCTGCGACGCTGCGGCTGAACCTTCAGGTCGGCGATGTCCTCGTGTCCAACTGGCGGCGGCCCATGTACGAGATAGTGCACGACGACGTCGGGGTGCACGACGTCATCACCGCCATGTGCGATGAACGGCGATATGTCCTTGACTACAAGGTGCAGGGCCACCGTAGCTGCCGCAGCAATTTCGTCGAGGCCCTCGCGCCATATGGAATAGAAGAGTGGGAGATCCCCGACACGATTAACTTCTTTCAGAACGCGCCGATCGAGCCTGACCGCAGCTTCGGAAACGAGCAGCCGCTGAGCCAGCCCGGCGACAGGCTTGTGCTCTCCGTGCTAATGGACTCGCTCTTCGCGCTGTCGGCCTGCCCGCAGGACCTCAACCCGTGCAATTCCTTCAATCCCACACCGGTCCGGCTACGGATATCGGACAGCTGGGAGTGACCATGCGCCACCACGAGCACCGGTCCGCATTCCGGGGACGCCGATGCGCATCACTCCACAGGTTGGTGGCCCGCCTCGAGCCGTGCCCGGAGTCGGTCACCGAAGTACTTGAAATGCTGCCTCGCCGCGGCCCCGGCCGCCGCCGGGTCCTCACGCTCGATCGCCTCCAGGATCGGGACATGCAGCTCAGCAAGCTCCGCGCGGTCTACACTGCCGGCCACGACCGTCATGGTCGTTCGCGATTCGATGGCGAGCGATTGCCAGGTCCGCAGCAGCACGTCGTTGCCTGCAGCACTGACGATCAGCCGGTGGAACTCGACGTCGTAGTGGATCTCCCGCCGGGAGTCGCCCTTGGCCGCAGCGGCGCGCATCCCTTCCAGACAGCGCTTGAGCGCCCGAACGTCGCCACGCAACCGGCTGGTAGCCTCGCGCGCGGCGAGTTCTTCGAGGACGGCCCGGACGGGATAAATTTCCAGCAGCTCGCTGGCTTCGAAGGCGCGCACGTGCGTCCCGTGGAAGGGCTCGGACTGCACCAGCCTCAGCGCCTCGAGGTCGCGCAGCGCCTCACGCACCGGCGCCTGGCTTGTGCCGAACTCTTTCGCCACGACGGTCTCCACCAGCCGCTTGCCCGGCTGATAGCTACCGTCGAAGATCCGCTCGAGCAGGGCTTCGCGGATCTGGTCACGCAGGACGACCCGCCGGGGCGGCCGGATTGGGCTGGGTGACACGCGGGCCTCCGCAGACGCGAACGCATCCAAAGGCAAACTATCGATAGTCGATGATGATGATAGCAGATCAGGGAGGTGGCCCATTGAGAGCGCCGACAGACGGCCCTGCTCTGGTCGTCGACTGCCACGCCCATTACATACCGGACAGCGTCATCGACGTTCTCCGCGCCGGGCAGCGATTCCCTCGAATCGCGATCTCGGCAGCCGGAGAAGAGCTGAGATTCACCTTCCCTGGCCAGGCAATGTCCCCGCCAGCGCCCGCCCGGATCTCCTCGCTGCCGGATTTCTCGGGCTGGCTGGACAGGAACGGGATCAACATCCAGATTCTGAGCCCGTGGACCGACCTGCTCGGCTACACGCTGGAGGAAAGAGAAGCCTGCCGGTGGGTCAGCTTCCTGAACGACAGCATGATCTCGGCAGTCTCGGGCGATGACCGATTCGCGACTCTGGCCGGAATTCCGCTCCCGCATCCCGAGGTTGCCGTGGCCGAGATCCGGCGCGCACAGTCCGCGGGCCACGTTGGAGTCGTCATCGGGACCGCCGCCCCGGGCGCTGAACTGGACGACCCGCGTTTCGACGCGGTCTGGGCCGAGCTCGCGATCACCAGGATGCCGGTCTTGCTGCACCCGACTTTCCTGGCTCGCGATCCGCGACTGCAATTGCACGGCCTGGCGAACGCGGTTGGCCGGGCGCACGAGACGACGCTCGCGCTGTCCCGGCTGTTGCTCAGCGGCGTACTCGGGCGACACCCCGGACTGCGGATGATCGCCGCACACGGCGGGGGGTCGCTCCCGTTCCTGCTCCGCAGGCTGCAGCGGGCCCACGAGATGAACCCGGGCAGCAGCTCGCCAGCTGAGGCGTTCGGGCGCCTCTATGTCGATAGCGTCGTGCTCGACCCGCGCGTCCTCGCGGCCCTGCTGACCATCACCGATACCAGCCGGGTGCTGCTCGGCTCCGATTATCCGTTCCCCTGGGAGCCCGATCCGGTCGGCCTGATTGGCCTGGTTCCGGCCGCCCGCGAGGCTGCGGGCGCGATCCTCGGCGGGAACGCGTGCGAGCTCTTCGGCCTGGGGAACGCCTCGCCTTGGGCAGCCCGCCGCAGCCAGCGCGAACGGGAGGATGTCCGATGACCGGTCCCGTGACGCAACCCGGCGAAGTGGGCCCGGCTGGTGACGTGCCCGCTGAGGCCATCGTGGCGGCGAGCCGCCTCGTCCGGCTCGGACGGCACTACTCACTCGCCGTGCCCCGGTACCGCGGAATGCCGCTATTTCCCGGCCATCCGACGTTCGAGGTCCTGTCGTTCCGGACCCCGCACGGCATCACCGTGGCAGCCGAGGAGCCGTGGGGCCCCGGCAACGACGTCCAGCTCGGCTACATGAGCGAGCTGATCATGGGCACCGCGCATTCGGGTGCTCATGTCGACGCGCTCGCGCACATGACGATCGGCCCGGACGCCCGCTGGTACGGCGGTGGCAACACGAGCGATCATCTGGGCGACTTCGGGCCCACCTACGGCGACGCAGCGAAGCTTCCGCCGATGTTCACCCGCGGCGTGCTGCTGGACGTGGCGGGGTCGCAAGGAGTTGCCTGCCTGTCGATGGGCCAGCCGATCACCGCCGATGAGCTGGCCGCGACCGCGCGTGCGCAGGGCGTTGACGTGCGGCCGTGGGACGTCGTGCTGATCAGGACCGGCTACCTGTCGCTGTGGCCGGATGCTGAGAAGATGCGGGCGCACCGGACACCCGGGCCTGACATCTCCGCGGCCGAATGGCTGAGGGACCGGCGGATCATCGCGACAGGCACAGACACCGAGACCTACGAGGTCCAGCCAGCGCCGCCCGGCCCGCCCGGCCAGCCCAGCAACCCGCAGCCCGTCCATGCCAAGCTGCTCATCGAGCACGGTATCTACCTGATGGAGAGCATCTACCTCGAGGACCTGGCGCGGGATCAGGTATACGAGTTCCTCTTCGTCGCCGCGCCGCTCAAAATAACGGGTGCGACCGGTTCAATGATCGACCCGCTGGCTGTGATATGAGCGTCTCGCCCAGCGTGGTGTTCCCCGCGTCAGAACCCGATGTGATCTTCGAGTTGCGCTGCGAGGAGGACGAGACGGTCCGCCCGCTTGCGGGCGGCACGGCCCTCGCGCTCCTCGCCAGATACGGCTTCCTGCAGCCGACGCGGCTGGTGAGCCTGCGCAATCTGCGCGAGAAGCTGGGGCAGATCAGCAGTCCGCAGCCGGGCGCCCTGCGGATCGGGGCCATGGTCACGCTGACCGAGCTGGCTCGCTCCCCGCTGGTGTGGGCGTCGGCCGACGCGCTGGCCGCCGCAGCCGGCCTCGTCGCCAACGTCCGGGTGCGCAATGTCGCCTGCCTTGGCGGCCACCTGGCCCACGCCGATCCGCACATGGATCTGCCGCCCGTGCTGCTCGCCTTGGACGCCAGGGTGGAGATCAGCGGTCCCGACGGCGTCAGGTGGAGCTCGATTGACGATCTCGTGTCGGGCTACTACCAGACGACGCTGGGACAACAGGAGCTGATCACCGCCGTCGAGGTGCCAGTCGCTGCCGGTCGGCGCGCGGCGTACTGCCGCTACACGTCGGCGGCGGCTGACGACTGGCCCTCGGTCACTGTCGCGGTCGCAATCGAGGCACGCGACGGTCGGGTGGCTGAGCCGCGGATAGCGGTCGGCGCCGTCACGACGTCGCCGCTGCGGTTGCGCGCGGCCGAAGCGCTGCTCGACGGGGTGGTGCTAGATGACGCGAGCCGCCTGGAGGCGGCGTGCAGGGAAGCGGCGGACGCAGCGGGCGAGACGGTTCGCCCGGTCGGTGACGTCCACGGCTCGGCGGCCTACAAGCGCGAGATGCTCCGGGTGCACGCCATGCGGGCGCTGGCCAGCCTGTTCGCTCGCCCCGGGAGCGAGGATGTTCGATGACGGAGATCGGCAGGTCGCGGCCAGTCCTGGAGGCACGGTCGAAGGTCGACGGCACCGCCGACTACGTGATCAACCATGTCAGGCACCGGATGCTGCACGCGGCCATCGTGCGCAGCACCGAGCCGCACGCTGAGCTCGCCGGGATCGATGCAGACGCCGCTCGGGCCAGCCCAGGCGTCCATTCCGTGCTGACCGGGCAGGACGTGGCCCAGGTCATCAAGGACCCGTACTACGGGCCCGCATTCCACGACCAGCCGATCCTGGCCCTGGAGAAAGTGCGGTACGTCGGCGAGCCGGTAGCGCTGGTGCTAGCCGATGAGCGGCACATCGCCGTTGCCGCCGCAGCTCTCGTTGACGTGAGCTATCGCGGCCTGAAGCCGGTCTTCGATGAGGTCGCAGCCAGCGGCGAGGACGCTCCGTTGGTGCACGAGTCACTGCGGCCCGGGGCCGCGTTCGCTGACCTCAGGCACCTCGCCGGAGTCCGCGGCACCAACGTCGCGCTGCACACCCGCCTCAGGCACGGCGACCCAGACACAGCCTGGGACGGCGGCGGGCAGGTTTTCGAGCACGAATACCACACGCAGCAGGTGGCGCACGTTCCGCTTGAATCGCACTGCGCGATCGCGGAGTTCGTCGGACCCGATCGCCTGGAGGTCGAGTCGGGCACGCAGAGCCCGTCGTTCACGCGGCTCGAGCTCGCCCGGCTGCTCGGCTGGCGGGAGAATCAGGTGCGGGTGATAGTGCCGTACCTGGGCGGCGGGTTCGGCGCCAAGCTCTACATGAAACTCGAGGCCCTCGCGGCCGCCGCCGCGCTGATCGCCGGTCGCCCAGTAAGGGTCGCGATCACGATGGACGAGCAATTCTTCACCATCAGCAGGCACGCGACCACCACCCGGATCCGTTCCCGCGTCGATGACACGGGAAAATTCCGGGCCCGCGCAGTCGAGGTCTACTGGAACGGCGGGGCCTACGCCGACATCGGGCCGAGAGTGACGCAGAAGTCGGGTTTCATCGCCGCCGGGCCATACCGCATCGACGCCGTAGCGGTCGACTCGCGCGCCGTCTACACCAACCGAACCCCGGCGGGCGCCATGCGCGGGTTCGGTGTCCCGCAAATGGTGTTCGCGCACGAGAGCCATGCCGACGAGATCGCCGCGGCGACCGGGACGGACCCGATCGAGCTACGGCGGCGCAACCTGCTGGCCGACGGCGACCTGCACGCCACCGGCACCAGGCTGGAATCCGCAGCCACCATGGAAGTCCTCGAGCTGCTCGCCACGAAGATGCGCTGGGCCGAGGAGATCGACCGCGGGTCCGGTACGGTCCGGCGCGGCCGTGGCGTGGCAATCGGCCTGAAGGCCGTTGTGACGCCCACAACTTCAGCAGCCACCGTGTCGCTGGCCGGGGATGGTAGCGTGACGGTCCGCCAGGGCACAGTCGACATGGGCCAGGGTTCTTCGACGGTCATGGCGGTCATCACGGGCCAGGCGCTCGGCGTGCCGCCTGAGCAGATCGCCGTCCTGCCGCCGGACACCGACGCGACCCCTTACGACATGGGCACGCTGGGCTCACGGTCAACCTTCCACATGGGCAACGCGGTCCTCGCCGCAGCACGCGATCTGAAGCGCCAGCTCATGGCGTTTGCCGCGGAAGCGACTGGGTGCAGCCCAGCTGACGTCAGCTGCTCGGGCGGCCGCGTAGCCGGGCTCACATTCGAGGAGATCATGTCCGCGACCCACGGTGCCCGAGCAGGCACTGTCGTCGGCTACGGCAGCTACACACCCCGCAGTGTCGCACCCGACCCCAAGACCGGGCAGTCACCGGCCATCACGCCATTCTGGATGGTCGGCGGCTCGGGCGCCGAGATCTCCGTGGACGTCCAGACAGGACGAATCACGGTCGACCGGATCGTCTGCGTGGCCGATGCTGGGGTCGCGCTGAATCCCGACGCGGCACGACGCCAGGTCTCCGGCGGCGTGGTCATGCAGCTTGGCATGACGCTGTCCGAGGAAATGCGCTACGAGGACGGCCAGCTCACCAACCCGGGCTTGGGCCTCTACAAAGTGCCTACCGCACTCGACGTGCCGCCGGACATAGATGTTTGCCTCATCCAGCATCCCCACCCGGCTGGCCCCTATGGAGCCAAGGGAATCGGCGAGACCGGCACATTCGCCGTGTCGCCCGCCGTCGCCAACGCTCTCGCGGATGCCACCGGCGTACGAATCAGGAGCCTGCCTCTGAGTGCTGAGAAGGTGCTCCGAGGTCTGCACCTTAGTAAGGGACGGAGGCTCGAGTGACTTCCAGCTGGACGAGGATCACGTTCACGCTCAACTGCCGCGCCGTCGAGGCGCAGATCAGGAACGACGAAACACTGCTTGAGTTGCTCCGCCGTGAGTTCGGGCTGTACGGCGCGAGGGAGAGTTGCGGGCAAGGCGTCTGCGGGACGTGCACGGTCGAAGTCGGCGGCATGCCCGTCTCGTCCTGCCTCTACTGGGCGGTGCAGCTGGACCGCGCCGAGGTGACCACGATCGAGTCCCTCAGTCGTGACGGCACGCTCGACCCGATCCAGCAAGCGTTCGTCGATGCTGGCGCCTTTCAATGCGGATTCTGCACCCCGGGAATGATCATGATGTGCCGGGGACTGCTTCGCGACAACGCCGACCCATCCGACGACGAGATCAGGCGGTGGCTGACTGGCAGCATCTGCCGCTGCGGGGCATACCCCGAAATCATCTGTGCCGTGCACGCCGCCGCAGCAGCC
>WNFC01009536.1_pt1 | contig 19302 bp, 18 predicted proteins | sample 5400541 | NCBI WGS metagenome assembly WNFC01 (sample SAMN13153342, study PRJNA577476) | soil metagenome | isolation source: 120 cm saprolite under Douglas fir tree site 2 hole 2 replicate 1 | place: USA:California | collected 2015-04-18 | reverse complement strand
CGGGCAGGATTGCGATATTCCGAAGAATCCACAATCATGCGGATGGGAAGCCCACGATTGAAAGCCGTGATGGTTGCATCAGTAATTTGTGCGTTGGTGATGCGAAACATGTCGACATCCAGCTTGACCTTCTCCGCGAAGATGGCGGCCATAGTTCGATTGCCATAATCCATTTTCGAAACTGACGATGGAAGGAAGTCCAATTCTGGGTTGATGGGATAAGTGGGATAGAGCCGCTGGAGCGGTGCATAGATGTTTGCGTAATTCTGATAATCGGTGGTGTCAGTCCACCAATCATCGTATTTTGTCCGGAAGCTGTTCACCACCGTAGAATCATCAGAGTAGTAAATCGCTTCGTCAGTGTAGTTCACATAAGGCGTGTAGGGGACCATCTCCGATGGGGTAAAATTCGCGCCGCTAAATTCCACCGTTCCCTGACCAGAGAACAGCATCATCTTCCAGTGGAGAATTCCGTTGGCGACGCGGTCTCGCATGGGGAAGCCCGCCGAAGCCAGGTCCGCCAATATCTTCGTATTAGTAGCGTGCCCATCGTCGGCACGCGGGTCCATAAGAATGCGGACGGGAACGCCAGATTGAAATTTCTTAATTAATGCATTAGAAATCACGGTGTCGTCCATGAACCAGAAAGCGACGTCTATTTCCACATTCTCGTTCTGAATTAGGTTGAGAAGAGGGGCTCGGCAATCTTCGAAAGACACATCGCACAGCCGTTCGGTCCCGGAGGCGGGAATAATGCCAAGCAATAGAAAACTTAAGACGAAACACCGTGTGGAGAAATGCTTTCCAGTCATATTCACCTCCGACCAGACCATCCTTCATCGTAAACATTCGTAAAGTCGGTGGCTGAAACCAGCCTGAGAGTGCCCCTCATAAATGCCTCATGCATTGCAGACGTGCCCGGGTCTATTGTTAGATACGGTTGCACGTTTGATTCCAGCGCTTTAGACGCGGAACATGAATTTTCCGTTGCCCGTGACACATAAACGCATTTGAATCTGCGATATAACAGGCTAGTTGAAATTCCTACGAACGCCGGTGGACGGCAAAGAGCGCAGAAACTACCGCGTTTGCATGAAAGTGGAAAAAATCCTAGGTAGGGACTGGCGCAAGCTCAATTATTTCATAGAGCTCCTGGACGGCTCGTGTCGTAGCTGTTCCTGGTTTGTAGAACAGCTCTTGCGCAACAATCCTCCGCGTATCTGCGAGCAAGGCCGGATTTGTCAGACCATGCTCAACCGCTCTCAAGATTTCAGCAACGCTCCGAACGGTTGTTGAGGCTTCTGCGAGCAGAGCGACATAATCCGGAGGAATGTTGGTTCGAGTAATCAATTCGGGCATGTCTATTCGGATTAGTGGCCTGTTGAGCAGCAGATATTCAAAGGCAGCGGAGCTATGATCACTGATCATAAGGTCGGCTGCTACCAGATAGGGAGCGATAGTGCCACGCTTCGCTAGATGTCCCCCGGCTCCTTGCAAGGCGGGGCTGAGGCGCGCAACCCAGTCGACACCTCCAGAATTGCGCAAATCATTGATATCAAGCGAGTTATCGTGAAGTTTCACTATCAAGTTAACGCCGGTTTTGGCCAAAGCAATGACTAGATCCTCGCCCAGCGCGTTGAGCGAGGAATAGGGGGTCCAGGTGGGAGCGTAAAGCACCGTTGGGCGCTCAGGGTCCAAGCCCAACGATTGCAGGATGGCATCCCGATTGAGAGACCCATCGACCAGGCGATCTGCCTTGGGCATGCCCACCAGCCGTGCCGCCGGACTTTCCGGTTCGATTGCGCCAGAAAGGACAAAATTATTCATACGCTTGCGATTGATGAAGAAAAAACGATCCCACTCCCGTAGCGAACGCTGGGGACGATCATAAAGATCAGCATACTTGCCGGCGACGCCGTGAAAAAACTGAATTCGGCGAGTGCCGCGGGGAAGAGTCGCCCAGATAAGATCTGCAGCTAAATAAGCATCGAATTTCATCCACTTGGCTTGCGCGGGCATAATTGCTCGAATGCTCTCGCCGGTGTCTTCAAAGATGTGCTTGATTTCTTCAGGGTGAGTGGTGGAGGTGAAATAAAACTCGACCCGGCTATCCCCGCGCATTCGCTCATACACCGGCTCCATCATGGCGTATTCCATCGGTAGCGCCGCGTTAATCAGCACGCGACGACGTTGTGGATTCCATTGGCGTTGCCAACGGGTGTCGAGAGTGCGCGCCCAATACAAAGCACGGTTGAAATTCATGATATTGGCACTCGACCCCGGCACATTCTTCGAGGGGATCACTTCAGCGCGCCTGGATAATGCTTAATGGCCGAGCAAGAATATGCGGCAGAGCTGCTGATAATTTGCGGAAAGATTTCTTCTTGTGCACGGCGGCAATCATCTGGAAAATCAATCTCAATCCAGGGAAAACCGCGTGTGCCGATGACATGCAGAGGTCGCCGCCTGGCAAACTCTAGAAAGGCCCGCGGAGCCCAACTGTGCAAAGCGCCGTTCTCAACCAGCGGATCCATCAGCTCTTGGAGAAGCCGGGCGCCACTCGACCCGAACTTTACTATGCCAACGTTTTCGCCATCCGCCTCAGCGGGATCCATGTCCTTGGAGATATCGAGTATCCGTCCAGCCTGAACTTTAACCTTCATCTCCTCATCTCCGTAAGCGATCCCTTCGCGATACGAAACTAAGAGAGCATCTTCGTGCCGAGCAGTAATCAGGTCCGTCAGGAGTTGGGGATGGAACAATATATCCGAATTTATGACTACAAATCCATCCGACAAAAAGTGTCGCGCCAACCACAACGAATAAAGACTGTTGGTTTTCGCAAAGATTGGATTCTCGATGTATTCGATATTCGGACCACAAGTCCGCCGAACTCGTTCTGCTTCGAAGCCAACCACCACGCTAATTTCGTTGATCCCACACTCCCTCAAATATTCGCATTGCCGTTCGATGAGGGTGAAAGATCCGAATTTCAAGAGGCACTTGACGGTTTCTGCAGACTGATCGAGCCGCGATCCTTTACCCGCCGCGAGTATGATTGCTTTCATCTACCCTCTCAGAATTGCGCCCCGCTTTATCGGCGCAGCTTTGGATGGCACCTGGCTTCGCGATTCGGATAAATTCGAACGTCCTTCATCACACCAAACGGCATGTTGCGATCCCTCCAGCGTTGCCGCCATACTCCGAGAAAAAAGCATAGCCACAGTTCGTGATCGAAACTTGCTGCTTCCCGGCCGGCCAGCTTCGACTTCAACATATCAGCGGCCGACCTCAGTAACATTCGATACAGGTAGCGCGGCACTCCCATGATACGAGGTACTTTGGAATAGTCGAGAGTGGTTTCCTCGGGCGCGAGCATGTCGATGGGGGATTGCTGGTAGAGCATGGCCCGGCTGATCCCGTGCCAGTAAAACCAGCGGCGAAAATACCGCTTGTTCAGACGATCTCGCGGAATCACGTGATGAACGATCATCGCTGGAATATACATGCCTTTCAACCCGGCAGCCCGTGCACGCAAAAGCCACTCGCGAACTTCCTGTCCCAGCAAAGTTCCGGCTTTGCGTCCGATCCGCGTATCCCATGGGCCGACGCGCTCGAAAGCTTCCCTTTTGAAGGCCAGGTTTACACCCAAAGGCACGTAACGCCTGCCAAACTCCACTGGCTTCGCGCCATGATCTTGCAGAGCGATCACTGACCAATGGCGTCCGCTCTGATTTGCCAGCCAAGCTGGTCTTTCGCCGCCCCATATGGGTAGCACTTTGCCGCCGACAAAGTCACAAGCTTCGCGGTCGAGGCCAGCATCTGCCCGATCCAGCCAATCAGGCTCAACCCGTACGTCATCGTCGGTGGTAGCGATAATTTGACCGGTTGCGAGTTTAATTCCGGCGTTGAGCGCAGCGCTGCGCCCTGGCTCGGGTTCGAACAAATAGTGCAGTGGAACAGGAAAACCCTTAGCGGCATTAAGGATGATTTCCCGAGTAGCATCGGTGGAGTTGTTATCCACAACGACCACCTCCCAAGTCCCGGAAACCTCCAGCTTGGCAATACTGATGAGAGTTTCGCGAAGTTCGTGAGCCCGATTGTAAGTGGGAATTATCACCGAAAATCGCATTTCTGGACTCTCGTTTTTTCTTGTACGTGAGTTTCCGAAAAGAGTAATTTTAGCGCCTTTTTCGCTCGAAGTATCCAACAACGTGGACATCCGCTCGGAACACGCGCATGGACGACGGATATATGAAAAACGTTGCATGTGAAGGCGACAGACAATTACCGCCCGGCCGGATCGAGCCAGGAGGCTAGGAAATCATACGGGGGCAGGAAGTCGCAGCGGGGATGGCAGTATGTCCGCGCCCAAGGCGGTGAATGCGGCTGCGCAAATGGTGCGATGCTAGCCGCAATTTCATAGAGATCATGTGAATCCAGCGCACCGCCGACGGCATAATGGGAAGAAGAGCCAAAGTCACGCGGAGCGCGAACAAGCGTCGAGATCAGGCGCCGTGCGCTGTAACCATGCCGGTGACGCAAGTGCGAAGCGTTCTTGGTCATAAGGAACCCAAATAGATCTTCCCGGATACCTTCTAACCGTTCCAGCGTCGACAGCAGTTTGTGGTAAACGGCGATTTGGGCCTCACGCATGGCTTCGCGGTCGCCGGACAGACCCCTCCCCCCAGAACTCATGTCGGCCGAGGATCGTCCTGTGATAACTCATGCTCGCACCGCGGTGCGTCATCCTCAGCCACAAGTCAAAGTCTTCGGAGCGGCGGAAACTGGCATCGAACAAATCCGCGTCCGGAACCGCTTGCCGGCGCACCACAATGAAAGAAGTAAAGACGGTGCATTGCTCGCGGGCGAGGCTCTCGAAGATGACAGGCCCACGCGATGGGGAATGCGTCCATGCAAGGATACCAGTGGCCAGCGACCGGCCCTACACGTTGCGCATTGCAATAGACCAGGTCGAGAGAAAGGGAAGCAACAGTCCTCACTATGCAGAAACGCTATGTATTCGCCTGTGGGACCTTCGATGCGGGAACTTGGTTACGAAATTGCTTCCAGCTTTCGGTAAGCGGCGTGAGCCTATAATCTAGCCTCCGTGGGTATTCATCATCCCTAATTGTGGCAAACATTTGCACATAAAGAACAGGGCAGTCTCACCAATTTTAGCGGATTCTGGTGGCGAGTTAAACGCTGGTAGGTCATTGGATTGCTGCGCAGTTCAGGTGACACGCTTTTTTAGGAGTCGAGTTTACACACCTTTAGCGAAATTGTTAATGTAGCAGGAGTGTCATGAGGGCTCTTCCTCCCCTCCAGCATTGCAAGGAGCGTTTGACACACGCTGCTGGCTGGAAAGCATCCAGGCAAAGAACAGTCGATAAAGAACGTAAAGGACCTTAGGGGGTTCAAGGACTTGACCGCTTCGATTAGCCATCTTATTCCCGCACACGGCGGAGAACTCGTTAACTTATACGCGCAGCCCAATAAGGCGCCTGAACTCAAAGCTCACTCCAAGGATTGGCCATCGTGGGACTTAAGCGCTCGGCAGATCTGTGATCTGGAGCTGCTGCTGGGTGGTGGTTTCTCCCCGCTACGCGGCTTTATGACGCGTGCCGATTACGAAGGCGTCTGCCACGACATGCGACTGGCAACTGGCGTTCTGTGGCCGATCCCGATCACGCTTGACGTCACTGATGAGTTTGCGAAGAAGCTTACCCCGGGAGGCAGCAAGGTTGCATTGCGCGATGCCGAAGGCGTGATGCTGGCCGTGCTTCACGTCGAGGACGTTTGGCAGCCGGATCGAAAGGCCGAGGCCAAGGCGGTATTCGGCAGCACCAGCGCCGCGCATCCCGGCGCCGACTATGCCATAAACAAGGCGAATCCATGGTACGTCGGCGGCCGCGTGGAGGGCGTGCAGGAACCTGCGCATTATGACTTCCGCACACTGCGCTTCACGCCCGCGGAATTACGCGCCGAATTCGCGCGCCAGGGCTGGCGTCGTGTGGTCGCGTTCCAGACTCGCAATCCCATGCACCGTGCCCACGTCGAGTTGACGTTCCGGGCCGCGAAGCAGGTAGAAGCGAATCTGCTGATTCAACCTGTTGTGGGCATGACCAAACCTGGCGACGTCGACTACTACACCCGCGTGCGCTGCTACCAGTTGCTACTTTCTAAGTATCCGCAGGGAACCGTGAAGCTGTCTCTCCTGCCTCTGGCTATGCGCATGGGCGGACCTCGCGAAGCCATCTGGCATGCTCTCATCCGGAAAAATCATGGCTGTACACACTTCATCGTGGGCCGCGACCACGCCGGCCCGGGCAAGGACACTGACGGCAAGCCATTCTATGGACCTTATGAAGCTCAGGAAGTTTTCAAGAAGCACGAAGCTGACATCGGCGTCACCATGGTGCCCTTCAACATGATGGTGTATCTCGAGGATCACGACAAATATGTGCCCGATGACGAAGTGCAGAACGGAGACCGCGTCCTAAATATTTCTGGGACGGAACTCCGCCAGCGACTCAATGAGGGTCGCGACATCCCGGGATGGTTCACCTACCCCGAAGTCGTGCATGAGCTGCGCCGCAGCTTTCCACCACGGGCGAAGCAGGGTGTGACGATTTTCTTCACCGGTCTTTCGGGCTCGGGTAAGTCGACCATCGCCAACGTATTGCTCACTAAGTTTCTTGAAGTCGGCGGACGGCCGGTCACAATTCTCGACGGGGACCTGGTGCGAAAGCATCTTTCTTCGGAATTGGGATTCTCCAAGGAGCACCGCGACATTAATATCCGGCGCATCGGTTACGTAGCCTCCGAGATTACCAAGAACGGTGGCATTGCCATCTGCGCTCCTATCGCACCTTACGATGCCACACGTAAGCATGTGCGGCAGATGATCGAGCCTTACGGCGGATTCGTTCTCGTCCACGTAGCCACGTCGGTAGAAGTTTGCGAGCAGCGCGATCGCAAGGGCCTTTATGCCAAGGCGCGTGCTGGAATCCTCAAGGAGTTCACTGGTATCTCCGATCCGTACGAAGTGCCGCCGGACGCGGAGGTAGTGATCAACACTGGCGAACGGTCACCCGAAGAGGCCGCGCAGGAAATCATTCTGTACCTCGAGCGCGAAGGCTTCATTGGCGTAAACGGGCAGCCGGTTTGAGAAGCAGGGTGCGGTAGGAACAAGTAGATCTTGTCATGCCTCTAATGGCGGCCAAAATCCTGGTAGGATTTGTCGTGGGGGTTCTTATCGGCCTGACTGGCATCGGGGGCGGTGTCCTTCTCCTGCCGATACTTATCTTTGGACTAAGAGTGCCGGCCATCATTGCTGTGGGCTCCGATGCGCTCTTCAACTTCTTCACCAAGATTCCGGCTGGCCTCCTGCACCTGAAAAAAGGCACGGTCCGCCGCAGGGTAGTGATCGCCCTGGCGGTCGGAAGCGTTCCCGGGTCAATCGCCGGAGTCGCTCTGCTTACCCATATTCGTTCACTCTATGGCAACGGCGTCAACGACTTTATCAAGATGGCTATCGGGATATTGCTGATCGTCATTCCTATGTTGTTATTATTTCAGAATCGCATTGAGGAAAATGTGGCCAATCGACCACCGACCATGAAATCTTTCATGGGCATGTCGGTGATTGGTCTAGTTGCCGGCTTCTTGGTGGGTATGACTTCGGTGGGTTCAGGCAGCATCATCATGATGCTTCTACTCCTCTTCTATAGCTATCCGCCCAAGGTAAATGTTGGCACCGACGTGGTTCACGCCGTCGTCCTCACCGGAGTGACGGGAATGCTGCATTTCCATCTCGGCAATGTCGATTCCAAATTAGTCTTGTCGCTGCTGATCGGTTCCATACCCGGAGGGCTTCTCGGTTCCCACCTGAGCACGCGCGTGCCTATGCTCTGGCTGCGGCGGATTCTCTGCACGCTCCTACTACTGACCGGTGCCAGGATGCTCTGGCCGGCTTTCTGAGGCGCACTTCAAAGGACGTCATGACATCAGCTTATTCGGAAATTCTCACTCGCATCGACGACGCGCTGGAAGCGGCACGCGCTGTCTTCAGCCGCTTCACCGTCGGCGCCATTGAAGCCGAATTCAAAGCTGGCCACGATCCTGTCACTGAGGCTGATCGCGCCCTAGACGCGGTACTTTGCCAGAACCTTTTGCGTGATGGAGAAGGCTGGCTGTCGGAAGAAAGCGTGGATGACTGCTCGCGCCTCGGCAAACAACAGGTATGGGTGGTCGATCCTCTGGATGGCACGCGCGAATTTGTTGAGGGCCTGCCCGAGTTCTGCGTCTCGATCGGATTCGTGCAGAACGGGCGGCCAGTGGCGGGAGGAATCTATAACCCGGCCACGCGGGAGAAATTCCTAGGTGCGATTGATAGCGGCGTAACCTACAACGGAACACCTGTACGTCCCAGCCAGCGCACAACTCTCGATGGCGCTTTAGTACTAGCCAGCCGCAGCGAAGTGAAGCGCGGAGAATGGAAGGCATTCAATAATCGTGGTTTTCAAATTCGGCCTATGGGTTCTGTCGAAAGTGCCGGAGGATTTGTCACCACTCTGGAGAACGCTCCGTTGCGCTGTAACAATAAGAATCCACTCCTCCCCGGCCTGATCGCAGGGGGAACACACTTGCGCCATGAACTCCTGGACCTTCTGGACAGCTACTTGCGGCCAGGAGCTGCACGGCTTACTTCGAAAGAGTAACAGACGGAGGCTATGGACCGGCGGCTATCGACCGGCGGCTCTGGCCCAAAAATTTTGACCTTGGGCCAAATGATGTCCACGTCTGGCAGCTCAACATCGAAAGCACTACCCCAAATCGGACTGGGAGAGGCTGCTCAGTAAGATGACCAGCAACGGGCATCTCGCTTCCGTTTCCCAACAACCGCCGATGCTTTGCCTCGTGCCGAGGCCTCTTGCGATCTTCCTTACGGCATATCTGCGCGCCGCGCCCACTCAACTGGCGGTGTAAGTTTCAGAGCAGGCAAGCCAGTCTGCGTGGGCCCCCCATCTCGAGCCATTTGCAGTTCAACATTTCACATTCCGGCACGACCGCGCCGATCGCGTTAGTCCGCGGCTGCCAAATTGGCGGGGATGTGGAGCGAATTCCTACCGACCTCGAAGCCGAAGCTGAGCGTTTTTTGTCTACCGCCGAGAAGGAACTCCTATCCGCCGTTCCTCAACAACATAAGTATGCTGCCTTCTTCCATGCAAAGAAGCCCTACTCAAGGCCAAGGCGGAGGGCTGCCCCGCTCTCCGATTTTGATGTCTCGGTTGCTCCGGGCGAACCGGCCGCCTTGCTGGCTACTCGCCGATCCTGGTGGGGCAGACCGCTAGCATCAGCAAAACATTGGGGAGTTGCGGAGCAGCACGCGGCTGCATTGGCGGTCGAGAAAACACCAAGCCAGCCGTTTCAGCGAACCGTCCCACCCTCTGAAATTCCAGTGGGTGGTTTTCATCCAGCGCGAGGTCGCGCCGTTGTCACCGTAGTCATAGCGGCAGCTTCGTGGTCCGTCACCGGCCGCTCACCATCGAGAAACACTCGATGCCACATTTCAAGGGTAAGTAGGCGCCAAATGCGGTGGCCATGATCGCGGTATTTCGAGCGGTGCTCTGCGAATAGCCTCTTCACAACCCCTGGTCTGAATAACCCCCTCTCGGTGCTCCGCGGGTGCAGCAGCATACACTCGATTTCATCCAACTGCTGCCCGGCCAACCAATACTCCCAAGGGGTGGGGAATCCCATCTTCTTGCGGTAAACGATCGATTTAGGAAGAAGGTCTTCAACCGCCTGCTTCAGAATGGATTTCCCCGCCATGCCGCGAATCTCATGTTCGGCTGGAATGCGGGCAGCGAATTCGACCAGAACATGATCGAGGAACGGCACACGGCTTTCGATGCCAGCTGCCATACTCATCTGGTCTTGCTTCATGCATAACTCAACCAGATAGCTGTTGATGTCAGTGTAGAGCATGCGGTGCAACAGATCGCCGGACGCCCGCTCCCATTGTCGCATCGTGCTCTCGTAAACCTCGCCTGCGTCCGCCAGCGTTTCGGGGGTCATCAGTTCCGACTGCTCCGCGCTAGAGAAAGCCGAATAGAAATTATCTAAGTAGAACGATGGCCACGACTCTCGGTCGCGCATCAGAAATGTATGCTCCAGCTTCCGGTACAGCTTCGCCGTGAGCGGGCTCGCGCCGATCGCATCGCGCATGAGACGGCGTAGCCCTGGCGAGGTAATCGCGCGATAGGCGCGATCCATCTTGGAATTAAGCAATGTCCAAGCGTAACGCGCGTATCCAGCGAGCGTTTCGTCGCTTCCCTCCCCGGTCAGCACCACCGTGACCCGGTCTCGCGCGAGCCGTGCCACCCAGTACAGAGACACGCTGGAAGGCCAGGCAATCGGCTCGTCCTCGTGCCAAGTCAACTTAGGCAGCGTCTGGAAGAACTCCTGCCGGCTGAGGCGGATCTCATGGTGGTCGGAATTGATGTGCCGGGCAACTTCGCGCGCGAAACCCAACTCGCTATACTCTTCCTCCCCATATCCCACGGAGAAGGTTTGAATACGATCTCCGCAAATTTTCGACGTCAGGGCTGCGATCGCACTTGAGTCCAAGCCGCCGCTCAGAAAGACGCCCAGCGGCACCTCACTCATCAGATGAGATGAAACGGCTTGCTCCAGAAGGTGCCGGTACGTGTTGACATAAAATTCTCGTGGATGACTCTCGTCATCCGTTTCGATGGTTAAATCCCAGTACCGCTCGACCTTCAGGTTCCCGCTTTGGCCAAGTTCCAGGGTATGCCCCGGCAGCAATTTGCGGATCCCTTCAAACATCGTCTCCGGACGGGTGATGTAGCCAAAAGCCAGGTACTCAGCTAGAGTACCCCGGTTAAATTCCACAACCACTCCGGGATAGGCCAGAATGGCCTTCACTTCCGAACCGAAGAGGAATGTATCGTGGTCAAAACGATAATAGAAAGGTTTGATTCCCAGCCGGTCACGGGCAGCGAACAATTGCCGTTTGCGTTTGTCCCAGATCACAAATGCGAACATGCCGCGGAGATGCCGCACGCAGTCGCACCCGTACTGCTCGTAAAGATGGACAATCGTCTCGGTGTCGCTCTTACTGCGGTAACGGTGGCCCTGGGCTTGCAACGCAGCACGCAACTCCTGGTGGTTGTAAATCTCGCCGTTGTAGACGATCCAGATGCTGCCGTCTTCATTGCTGATAGGCTGGTGCCCGCTTCGAATGTCAATGATGCTCAGCCGCCGCATGGCTAGACCGACGTTTTCTTCGATGAAGAAGCCGTCATCATCGGGGCCGCGATGCACGATCTGATGGTTCATCGCAGACAGAAATCCGCGATCTACCCTGCGATGCCTATCGAGATGCAGAACGCCGCAAATTCCACACATGGTTGGGCAATACCTCAAAGATCGCTGCAGAGACTCATCACGATTCTTTCGCCATCTCCGAGACTTCTGCATTCCCGCTCAAGCCGTTGATTACATTCATAGTGTCAAAACCAAACGGATGCTGCACCTTGACCGCGCCGAGGTCGGACGAAAAAATCCCTAGCCCAGTCTCCTTGGAGAGTACTTCACAACGGCTCACGTTGCGTTCGCACGCGACCAACTGCTTCTCCCCCGCGCTCACCCAACTGCCGTTGCAAAAGATCAGATGCCGCAATTGGTTGCGCTCGTCTATGCGCCAATAGAGAAACTCGGCATCGCTCGCCCACACCCCCGACTTCCACGCCTCCCCCGCGTTACCGAAGTAAATGCCATGACCGGCCTCGCCCGCGCTGAGATGGTAGCCCTGTACCCCCCCTTCCCGGGTCATCGCCGGATTGAGAGTAATCTTACCGGCGCTAACTGCCTCCCGCTCCAGCGGCATCAGCAAGGTTACGAATTCAGCCGGCATTTCGGCGACTGTACTAAAGTTTAGAACCCAATTAGACTGCTTTTGACCGTAACAAGGAGACCACCAATCTTTGTACCCTTCTTCCGACCATCCGTGACCCTCAACCGTTAGAAGAGCTATCCTTTCGCCTCCGTTGCATTCGCCGAAGACATTTTCTTTCTGAACTTGCATATCGGGTCCAAGGTGCCATGAAATTTCCAAACCATGCTGCCCTTTTCCCACCACAACATCCCGCACTAGCCAAAAATAGCCCTTGAGCGAGAAGACCCAGCGTCGGTGTAATACAGGGCTCGGCAGCCGCATGTAACCGTTGTGGCTGCCGACGAAGACATCGAAAGTTTCGCCTTGGATCCACTGCTCTGCCTTTGCCACGGGCAGTTGCAGCCAGGAAAACGGCCCGCGCACATCAGCCTGAGCCACCCCATCTACCCGCAAAGTATTGTGAGCCCCAGTACCACGCAGCACGTTGCGTTCCGGCCCAGCTCCTATGTACTCGAACGTGCCGGGATCGATCAGAAGCGCACGACCGTTGCCAATGAGGCAACCGCTCAACATGTCAGCGTGGCCATGGCCTGCTGCCAAAGCTCCAATCGGTCCGGCATCCACTACAAGTTGACGGGCTGGTTCGCCACTCGGCATAAGATAGATGCCGCTGTCTGCCAAGGCGGCGGAATCCTGTGTCGGACGAGCCACAGGAATTCGGTCCCACTCCGTCACTCCAGCTTCCCCGAGCAACCAAAGAGTTTCTTCTCGTAGACCACCTGCCACGAACTTGAAATCACCCCGGTTGAAAAGCACAGCCCCGGTCGCCAGCGGATCCATCAAGGACTCGCTGCGATTGCGGGCAGGGTCGAATACGCGTCCACCGTCGTCATCGCCAAAGCTTGGCGGCAATCCTGCACGGCTGAGGAGCAGCAGTGTCTCGAGCATTTTCTCCAGCGTGCGCTCAAACTCCGCGGGAAGAGGCAGCTCGTTTGCGACGGCGAGAACGGCAGCGTGCAGAAAGAAATCCAGGGCATACACGTGATAGTAAGTGGATTGCTCAAAATGAAAACCATCGGGCCGCACTTGCCGATGCGCCTCTTGCAGAACGATCTCCCAGCCACGTTGCCTCCACCGGACCGCGGAGCTTAGCTCCCCACACAACGTCCCCAGGAAAAAAAGTACCACCGCCTCCCCTAGAAGGTGGGTGTTCGGTGAGTAATAAATGGAAAGATAGCGCTCAATGTGCCGGCCATTCAGAGCCTGAGCGCGCAACCACTGCTCATGAAAATCGGAGGGCAGCGCAGGGGAATTCGCAAGCAGGAAATACATCCAAAACCAGGAAAGGGTGCGGAACGCCACTTCCAGGCCGCTGGTCCAATTTATGCCGACGGGGTAGGGATTCTCCGAGTGCCAGTGTTGCCATTGGCGAAGCATTTCGCGGACAAATGTCTCGTCTCCCGTCAGCCGGTATGCTTTCGCCAGAGTTACAAAATGCTGGTGGCGATTGAGTTCCCAGGTAATTTTGCTGTCGCCCACTTCCTCGAAATCGAGATATCGGATTTCGTAGAACAGCTTCCGTGGCGCTCGTTTCCCATGCACCCGATCGCAGTGCCAATCGATCTGCTTCCCGTAATCCAATCCTTTATAGCCGAGCAAATCAAAACGATGCTGACACACCTGCTTGGCTCGCGTCACGATTTCATGCGCTTGCTGGGGAAGGCGTTCTTTTAGCATAGTGCAGAGCCCCGGAACTTGCTCAGGTGAAAAGAAAAAGCTTGCCGCCATGCTTTGGGTCGGCGCTTCGGTCAAGAAAGGCAGGTTGAATCTGTATCGGATTCCGTCCGTGCTCGCGCGCAAGCGTTGCCGGATCCGCTCGAAGACCTCCGCTCGATCCATTGCGGCCAATCGCGCTATGATGTCTTTCCACGTGCGCCCGGAAGCCATGCCGCGATGCACCCTCCCTCGGTACCACCCACAATCGTGATTCGCTAGGCAAACAAGAGACCTAATGACGCTATATTTTACCGTAATCACCTCGGCGATCAGCCGCTTTCACCCGAATCGCTCAAACTATTGATAAGATAAGCCATTCACATGAGCCGTCCGATCAGCATCTTCGGTCTGGGGTATGTCGGCACGGTTACGGCTGCATGCCTGGCGCACAAGGGAAATCGAGTCATTGGCGTGGACCTGAACCCTGCCAAAGTAGAAGCGATCGAGGCAGGGCGCAGCCCCATCGTAGAGCCACGGGTCCCGGATCTGGTTGCCGAATGCCACCAGGCCTGCCGCTTGCATGCCACAAGTGATGGAGAATCGGCGGTCCTCGACAGCGACATTTCGTTTCTATGTGTGGGAACTCCCAGTCTTCGTAATGGCAAGCTGAATCTCGGGCATATTGGACCGGTTTGCCGGGAGATCGGTTCCGCACTGCGGAAGAAGAACTCATTTCACCTGATAGTGCTCCGCAGCACCGTGTTACCGGGAACGGCGGAAAGCATCGTCATCCCCGAGCTGGAAAAATCCAGTGGAAAGCATATGGGCGATCAGTTCGGCGTATGCGTTAACCCTGAATTTATGCGTGAAGGCACTGCCGTTGGCGACTTCCTTGAGCCGGCCATCACTATCATCGGGACAGGCGTCGCGATCCACGCCGCCATTCTGCGGGAACTTTACTCCTGGGTGCCCGGTCGCATCTTCGAAACGACGTTCGCTTCCGCTGAAATGGTGAAGTACACGTGCAACGCCTGGCATGGACTGAAGGTGAGTTTTGCGAATGAAGTGGGCACCCTTGCAAAGCGGCTCAACGTCGATGCGGACGCCGTCATGGAGATCTTCGCCGCCGATAATAAACTGAATATCTCATCCGCCTACTTGAAACCGGGCTTTGCTTTCGGCGGTTCCTGTCTGCCTAAGGATCTGCGCGCTCTGAACTACCGCGCTAAGGAATTCGATCTGGAGCTGCCGCTCCTGAATTCTATCCTCCCCAGCAACCACGAACATCTGGAGCGGGCGTTGGAGATGGTGCTGGAAATCGGGAAAAGACGAATTGCTGTGCTCGGCTTGAGCTTCAAGGCCGCTACGGATGATCTACGTGAGAGCCCACACGTGCAGCTCGTCAAGCGTTTACTCGGCGAAGGCTACCAAGTCCAGATCTGGGATGACAATGTTTCTCTGGGGCGCCTGATTGGCTCAAACCGTCAATATATCGAAGAGGTGATCCCGCATATCGGCTCCCTGCTTTCGAACGACCTAGCCAAGGTAATAGCGGAATCTGAAGTCGTCGTCCTTGGCACGCGCGGCATACAGGGCCACGAACTGAGCAGTTACTTACGTCCCGAGCACATAGTCATCGACTTGGTAAATCTTGAGAAGACCCGACGGCCCAAGGGTAGCGGTAGGTATGAAGGGATCTGCTGGTAGGGCACTCCACCAAATTAGGGAAACAATATAGTTGACAAATCGACACCGAACCAATACTTAAAGCATGGGAGGTGATCCTAAGACCCTTCAAGACGCGATCCTGTACTTTGCTGATCCGGCCAACTGTCGAGAGTATCTGATGGCTCGGCGGTGGCCGAATGGCGTTACCTGCCCGCGTTGCGGAAGCGACAAAGTCGCCTTCCTGGAGAAGTACAATCGCTGGCAGTGCAGCGTCACGCACGACGCCCGCCAGTTCACATCCAAGACGGGGACCATCTTCGAGGATTCCCCGATCAGCCTCGACAGGTGGCTTCTTGCCATGTGGCAGGTTGTGAACTGCAAAAACGGAATCAGTTCCTACGAGATTCACCGGGCTGTCGGCGTAACGCAGAAGACGGCGTGGTTCATGGATCATCGAATCAGGCTGGCGCTTGGCTTGGATTCATCGGAAGAAAGGTTCTCGGGTCACGTCGAGGCGGACGAAACTTTCATCGGTGGCAAGGCGCGGAACATGCACGCATCGAAGCGCGCGCGCCGAATCACTGGAACGGGTGGGAAAGACAAGACCGCCGTCATGGGGATCTTGAACGCGGCAAGATGGCAGCAAGGTCCGCACGGCCGTAATCCCGAATCGTAAACGAAAAGCCGTGCAAGCCGAGGTTCGCAAGCACGTCGAGGCAGGTTCCGCACTTTATACCGATGCGCTTCAGTCTTACAACGGGCTGGACGAATTCGAGCATCAGGTAGTCGATCACGCCGTCCAGTATGTTGACGGTCGAGTCCACACCAATGGGATGGAGAATTTCTGGAGTTTGTTGAAGCGCGGAATTTCGGGAACCTACGTTAGCGTGGAGCCGTTCCACTTATTCCGCTACCTCGACGAATAGGCATACCGATTCAACAACCGGAAGCTGACCGATGGTGAGCGGTTCAGCGCGGCTCTTTCTGGTATCGTAGGCAAGCGTCTGACGTTCAATCAACTTACTGGGAAGGTAGCAGACGGTCTTTCAACAGAGATTCGCCCCATCTGAAACGGCAGGGGCGCGGAAAAGGGAAAGAGCCGTGGAATCGTCCACGGCCCAAGAAAATTTGAACAGTTTACACAGTGCGCGCGGCGCTCGCGACGCCGAACGAACTTGCTCAGCTAAGAATGTATCACATGGCTGAGTTGCGCATCCCGATAATTCTAAACAAGGGCCGTAAGGGGATTCCGCTACAGAAGCTTGCCCGCATTTCTTACGAACTTCAACAGTTTCTCAGTTTACTCGGCGAGGACCTTCATATTGAGATGGGCGCTGGATGGCTCGGCACAGACGAGATAAGATTGAACTTTGACCGCTTCGTCGGATGCGCACCAGGAATCCTCGGGGATCAAGGCTTGCAGGATTTCATTGACTACGTGAGGGGCGTGCCGGCTAAACCGAGGGTCTACACGGATGTGTGTTGTTCTCCAATCCATCGGCAAGAATGATACGGATCGCGAAAATGACCTCTGGTTTCTCAAGGAACTTCTCAACGCAGCGGGCGACGAAGAGATAGAAGTTTTGACCTCCACATTTTCCATCGCAGAATGCGCCCATGCCAAGGGAGATGTGAGCGATGACGTAAAGACATTGTTCAAAAGATTCCTTACATCTGGTCGCTATGTTCTCCTTGTCCAGGACAGCGTGCTGGTAGCGGAGAAGGCCAGGAATCTCCGGTGGGTTCACGGTCTAGCCTTTGGCGGCGCGGATTCAATCCACCTCGCATCCGCACTGGAACTGAAGTGCGAGGAGTTTCTAACCTGGGACAATCGTCCGCACGCTAATGCGACTGCACTAAGTGATCTGGCCCTTCCTGTCCGTTTTCCCCGTGACACGCGCTGTCTTCCAGATCGATATCGTCAAATGCTTATTTCTACAGCCCAACCGCAGCCAGAATCACATGCGAAGGATGCCACTAAAAAGGAATGAACAAATTGGGGACTGAAATCCAGCAGGCGCACGCCATAAGCGAATTACAACGCCTATATCTGGATCTCATGAAAAACACGCTGACGCGTTACTCCTTTGGAGAGCCATACCGTGAGATCATTTATCGGCGTGGATCGTGGCAGCGATTCATAATGGCCCCAGTTCAGTCCATTATGCGCTTAAAGGGATACGTTCTCTGTAAGCCCGGCACCTTTTCACGAGAACGTCGAGAAAGCGGCGAGGACTGGCCCTCCGAAGCCGAAACGATGATCGGAGTGAAGCGTCTTGACAATATCCAATTTTGCGTAACGCAGGTGCTGGCCAATGGGATTCCTGGGGACCTCATCGAGACGGGCGTGTGGCGTGGTGGGGCGTCAATTTTCATGCGCGCGATCCTTAAGTCTGCAGGATCTGACCGTAGCGTATGGCTGGCAGATTCGTTTGAAGGGCTTACGAAGCCGAATATCACCAACTACCCGGCAGATGCTGCCGAGCTACGTAAGGAGGGATTCTGGAAATTCGATCAACTTGCAGTCTCTGTGGAGCAGGTGAAGATCAATTTCCAGAAGTACGGGCTGCTCGACTCACAGGTGAAGTTCCTCAAAGGCTGGTTTCGCGATACGCTTCCAACCATCCCATCAGATCAACGGTTCTCCGTAATCCGGCTTGATGGAGATCTGTACGAATCCACTTGGGACGCACTTTCCAATCTTTATGAGAAACTCTCTCCGGGCGGCTATTGCATCATCGATGATTACGGCGGCATTCCTGCTTGCGCCAAAGCCGTTGAAGACTACAGGCGAGCGCAGGCAATCAACTCACCGATTCTAAAGGTGGATAAGACTGGCGTTTTTTGGCGCAAGTAGAAAAGCGCTATTGATAAAGAGCACATGAGGGTGAGATGAACAAGTCAGCACCACCACCGAACGTACCGGGCGACACAGAGTTTGAGAGGTTCGACAACGCGTTCCGAAAGGTTCTGACCGTCTCGAAAGATGACTTGCTGAAGGCAGAGGCGAAGTGGAAGCGGGCACGGGCGAGGAAAAAGCGGGCTAAGGAAAGTGGCTAGGAGGATTCCACTTAGCGAGTTGTCAGCTCCCGCAGAAGCATGGGCGTCGAAGCGCCGCCAGGGCGTATCGCCAACGCGTTTGCGTGCCCTGTTGAGTGAACAGCGAGAACGATGCGCTCTATCCGGGGCCCTTCTGCTGTTCGACAGGAAACTTGGGACACCTCAAAAAGGCGGCTTAGGAGTGCACCCCCTATACCCGGCCGTGGACCACATTCAGTGCGGCACAAAAGAACGCGGCCATCAGATCGTCTGCTATGCGCTCAATGACGTAAAGGACCACGTGCCCTTTGACTGTTTTGAAGCCTTGAAGCGTACCGAGCCATGGAAAGAGTTAATGCGGCAATGGAGTTCACTGGCCGAGAACGACCCACACCACCGGGAAGCTTCAAAAGGCTGATCTTCCCAAATGGCAACCGGAGGAAGAAGTAACGCTAGATTCTTGGATCGAAGATTGTAAACAAGAATACTTCAACATTTGAAGCTGTAACATGCTGTAACATCATGCGGCAGCGAGCAAGTCGACGATGTTCTGAATAGCTTTATCAGCTTTGTGATAGGCAGCCTCGAGTTTGCTGGCGGGTGCATGAGCTGGGTCGGGGGTGTGGTGGAAGCGGCTGTTGGCGAGGGGACCGCAGAGACGCTTGTGGAAGAAGAGAAACAGGAGCGCTACTTGAACGCCTTTGCTGGTTAGCCGGTAGGCATAGCGGGGGCCATCGCGTTCTAGCAGACCGTGCCCCTTGAGCTTACGCAGATCGTAGCGGAGTTGGTTCAGCCCGTAGGTCTTGGGCGAAAGCTGAAAAGTGGTGAGGACGGTCTGGTGGATTTGTTTGGCGGTCCAGCCGCCGACGGTATTGCCGCCACGGAGCAAAACCTCGAGTAAACGGATGATGCGGGCGTCGTGGATCTTGATTCCGGGATAGCGGACCGAGCCG
>WNFC01015617.1_pt1 | contig 19304 bp, 13 predicted proteins | sample 5400541 | NCBI WGS metagenome assembly WNFC01 (sample SAMN13153342, study PRJNA577476) | soil metagenome | isolation source: 120 cm saprolite under Douglas fir tree site 2 hole 2 replicate 1 | place: USA:California | collected 2015-04-18 | reverse complement strand
GTCCCCAACCATTCGCGAAAGGCTGCGCTGGAATATGCGATGTCGAATTCGTTCGGTTTCGGGGGGACGAATGGGGCGCTGTTGTTCAAGAAGTGGAGTGAGTAGCTAATCGCGTCAAAAACCCGTAACTTTTGCCTTCCCACCGACTCTAACCAACTGGCCCCTTAATTGACTTGCCAGGGACCATCAAGGAGTCTGTCATGTCCAGCTTCTGTTCGCGCCTATCCGCCATAATCTTCACACTCATGTTTACCGGAGTCACCGCCTGCAGTGCAGCAGACCGCTCGAGTAGCGCTGCCCCGAACCCGGCCGTTGACGCTCCCCTCGCGGCCGCCAAATCCGAGCAAACAGCGGTTGTTTCGGGGGGATGCTTCTGGGGAATTCAGGCCGTGTTCCAGCACGTGAAGGGGGTAGTCAATGCAACGTCGGGATACGCCGGAGGCTCAGCTAAGACCGCGGCATACGAAATCGTCAGCACCGGCGAGACCGGCCATGCCGAGTCGGTGAAAATCACCTACGATCCCTCGCAGATCACTTACGGCCAGCTCCTTCGCGTCTTCTTCTCCGTGGCCCACGACCCCACGCAATTGAACCGGCAAGGCCCCGACGAAGGCACTCAGTATCGGTCTTCTATTTTCTATGGCAACGACGAACAGAAGCGGATTGCCGAGGCGTATATCGCACAACTGGAAAAAGCCAGGGTCTTCCCGGGCACCATCGTGACGAAGGTTGTCCCATTGGAAGGCTTTTATCCGGCTGAGGGCTACCACCAGAACTATGCTGCGAACCATCCGCACGACCCGTATATCGTTTACAACGATGCGCCGAAAGTTGCTCATCTCCGTGAGCAGCTTCCGGATCTCTACACCGGCAAGTAGAACTTGAGAGCTTAGAGAGGTTGTGTCCCGGGGGATTTACTTTCCCGCGAACGGACAGACCAGCCCATCAGCGTGGGCCGCTTGCCGCGGGGATGAAAGTGCGACAACGGCAATAGGCAACCTTTGCAGCGCAGTCTGCCGAGGAGCCCACCTGTGAAAATCGCAAACGGTGGGGCAACCGGCTACGCCCAGCAGGACACTTTCGTAACCGCGCGGCACTCTCAAGTGGCTATTAACTCCTCATTTTTCACTAAAATTTCAGGTTGGCCGTAAATCCGTCTACCTAAAAGGTACGCAAAGAACGTGGTCGAGGATTCAAAGTGGGAACTCGCCATTGTTGAGACCGTCTACGGCTTCTACAGGAAGCTGTTGCGGGATTGTGCGCAGGAACCGGTCCCTCTACCTGGGGACTTGCACCTCATCTCCCTGGGAGAACTCGATCAGTATTTCCCCGACCCTCTAGCGCGACTCCGGGGATGGTTGAAGCTTTTTGACCTGGCGGTCGTTCCGTCTATGCTGCGGCAGTCGCTCACGCCGGAGGTCGACCCAGAAATAGCCGAGACCCTCCTTCGGTACTATGCGCGGAAAAAGGCCGCCACTGACGTCGATCGGGACAAGGCAGACTTCGTTGCAACCTTTCTTTACCGTTATCCGAGAGTTCCCGGGCAATGGCAGAAGCATGGTTTCTCGCTTGACGGTGTGGTTCCAATTCCGCCATTTGAAATTGCCCTGATAGAGATTCTGGCGGATTCAGAGCCGACGCCGTTATCGGAAGAGTACATTCCCGTGTTGCGCGAATTCGACGCCTTGCGGCAGGAGTTGGAAAGTTGCACTACGCTCGAGGCGCTCACCGATGCTGGCCTGGTGCAAAAGGGCCGTGATCTGAAGCAGGCACTGGGCACGTGTTTCTATCATCCCGGGGTGCTGGCCACTATTGGCCCGTATAACGCCGCGGTTGGGAAAAAACTGGAGGAGTTGTTCCGCGCGACTACCCGGCAGTTGAAGAGCTTTGCTGAATCAGTGCGCCAGGAAGGTGGCGACGTCACCAGCCCCGTCGAGGGCAAAGTGACGGTGCAACACCTGGCGCAAATAGAGGAAGGCGAAATTCTCAATACCGAGTACGCGGCGGCACAGGAAAAATTCCGGCGGGTATCGAAGGTGAAGAGAGCTGTCGATCTCCGCAAATTTGAGAACAAACGCCCGACCATGCCCCAGCGCCCTGTAGAAACGACGCGGGACGAAGTGGAACCGGCGCCCACGGCCAGCAGCACACGGCCCGCTCCGATAAAGCTTCCTCAACCACTGACAACGGTGGCAAGGGATGATCGAGAGTTGAGGGCGCCGGTACCAGCGGCGCCAATGCCGCCCCGGGTCGTAGTCCCGCTGTCCCCCGATCCGCCACACTACGCGCAGCCTGCGACAATGACCGCGCCGCGAGGTTTGCCGGTTCGCGCCATCCTGGGGCAGGCTGCGGCGCCACAGTCGGCGAAAATCTACGACGTCCAATTGGAAGAAAGCAAGCTGCGCGGTGTAGAAGACTCCATTCGAGTTTTCGTACGCGCCGCCGATCCTAAGTTCCGGGAAATTGTACCTATGCGCTTCTTCAATCTGACGCTCACGCCATTCGAAGCCGATGCGTGCGCCGCGGACTACTGGGACGAAAAAAGTTTTCGCGGGGAATATACTCGTGCCCTCTCGCGGATTGTGGCTCTGGTGGCCCGCATAAGCACGGAACTCGAGGAACTCAGGCAGCGCCAGAATTCGTCGCACCTGTGGAAGCCGCACGCCGGTTCGCTCAAATTCTTGCTGGATGCTTCCACTGCGATCTTCGATCAGGCCAACTCGGTGCTTACTCTGGCCGGCCAGCGCGGATTGAATGAGAAAGTCAACGCGATGAGCGTATCGCTTCAGAAGCTACGTTCTCGTATGGATCAGGCAGAACAACTGCTGGCCGAACTAGCCTCCAAGAACCAATTCTAATCACACCTGCCGCAGAGGGGGAGTATTTCCATTACCCCCGGCGCGCTTCTGGTCACCTCAGGTAATGGCACCTTGGTACCCCGGATTGTCCTTTTGCACGGTTGCCATGCCCGGATTCCCGCGCCAGAATAGGGTTTTGGTGGACGGGGCCCGAAGGGTACCGCGACTTTGCCTTGGGTTTGCGGGGCAAGATGGGCGGGCGAGGGCGCCCCCACACGCAGGCGGACTTAAAGTTAGAGTTAGAGTCAAAGACAAAGTCAAAGGCGTCGGACAAAACCTGCCCTGAGCGATGTCGAAGGGAGTGTCCGACCCACACGTTTCGACTAAACGGAGAATGACTTGGGAAACTCTCTTGTGCCTTTATCCCCCTCTAAGAAGTTTTCGGCTCGAGCGGCACTGGTGGACTTGCAGGAACAGTCCCGCGGCCTGCTGACGGAGTGCTTCCGTCAGTTTGGCATTGACACTGTTCCCATGACCTCCGAGAAGGCGGCGCGGCTAGCTACGGAAAAATTTGAGGCTTGCGTCATCCGGGTGGGGAGCCACGCTGCGCCCGTGCTGGAATCGGCGCGCAAATCGCGTTCCAACAGTCGCATGGTGATCTACGGGCTAGGAGGCACGCTCAAGGACGCGATGAAGCTCTCCCCGTACGGAATCAATGCAGTCTTCAATGAACCGCTGGAGCGGCCGGCAGCGTTGAAGCTGGTACGGGCAACGCAGATGCTGGTGCTGCACGAGTTCCGGCGCTACGTGCGCATTCCGGTGATCACTGAGGTTTCCGTGTTGGCGGGCCAAAAGCGTTTCTCTGCCAGCAGCCACGAACTGAGCAGCGGCGGCATGTCGCTGAAGAGCGAGGAAGAAGTCTCTCCCGGGACGCCAGTGGAAGTCTCCTTCGCGCTGCTGACTCTGCCACGCATCTGGATCCGAGGAAGCGTGAGCTGGTACAAGCCGGCCAGCCAGACCTTCGGAGTGCGGTTTGATCCACATGACGAACGGCGGCTGAGAATCAAAGAGTGGGTGGATTCGTATCTGGAGAGCTGAGGGATTCCGCTCTCGGCTCTTAGCTCTTAGCTTCACGCTCCAAGCGCGAGATCACGCCTCACGACTCTCTGCTAAACAAGAACCCGACAACCTGCCGTTCGATTCACACCCGCACCTAGCATTACGTGCAGTGCTTACGGTATTGCCACTCCAAACCTGTCTCGCTAGCCTGTTTAAGTAAATCATTTCAGGAGGAAATCATGAATTCAGACCAGATGGCAGGCAAATGGAAGCAGATGAAAGGTGCGGTGAAAGCCAAGTGGGGCAAGCTCACCGACGACGATCTCGACGTGATTAATGGGCAGAAAGAACAGCTGGTGGGACGGATCCAGGAGCGGTACGGCATTGCGAAAGAAGAGGCACAGCGTCAGGTGGATGACTGGAGCCGAGTCCAGAGCGACCAGGAAAAGTACGCAACCGACCGCGACCTCGACCGAAAAGCAAGCTAGTTTGGAATCGGAAAGATTCGGGCCGGCGTGGGAGTTGGATAAGCCTCTTCCGCGCCGGCGCGGAGGGAGACAGTTTAAGAAGCCCCTCCTCGCGGGCGCCAGAAGGCGTTTGCGATTCGCTCTTCTCGTTCTTCTTCGTCGCGAGGGGCGCTTACGTCAGTAGCGCTGCTCACCGGTTGGACCTCTTGACGGACGCTGAACGGCACCGTGGCGCGGATCGTGGTTCCATTCTCGTCGGATTTCACCTCGAATTCCCCACCCAGTTCGTGGATGCGTTCGCGCATCCCTGCTAATCCCACGCCCAACCTGGTGCCATCTCCGACCTGTTCCAGAATTTCCCGAGGCATTCCCCGGCCGTGATCGCGAATTTCAATGGTGATCTGTTCGGCGTCGGCTTCCACTTTGATTTCCGCAGAGGCAGCGCGAGAATGGCGGTGGACGTTGGTAAGGCTCTCCTGCAATACGCGGAAGAGCGCGATTTCGACCGCCTCGGAAGGACGCGGCAGGTCGGGCGGAAGATCCAGCGAAACCGGAATGCCGCTGCGCTCGGAGAAACCGCTCACAAACCAGCTGGCGGCAGAGGCGAACCCGGCTTCATCGAGCAACGGTGGATGCAGCAGGTGCGAAAGGGTCCGAGTTTCCGTGATGGATTTTTCCAGGATTTCGCTGCACTCGACGAGCAGCGCCTGGTTCTTCTCCGACTGGGAAGAACTGGCAAGCATTTCGATGGCAATCTTCAGGCCGGCAAGATACTGACCCAGGCTGTCATGCAGTTCGCGCGCGATGCGGCGGCGTTCCTGGTCCTGAATGCCCAGCAATCGGCCGCTCAACTTGCGTAGCGCTTCTTCGGCATTGCGTCGGGCAGTCACGTCTACGGCAATCAATCCCACCTGGGTATAGGCCCCGCTGGAGTCGGGAATTGGGAAGTAGTTCACCAGCCAGTGCCGGACCTGGCCGGGCTTCCCGGGCAATTCGGCAGAGATAGCGCGGTCCTGCACCGGGCGGCCAGTCTGCAGCATCTCGCGCAGCACCACTTCGGTGCGCGCCCCGCGCTCGCCAAAGATTTCGAACACCGACTTGCCCAACAGGTCTTCTGGCTTGACGCCCAGCATGCGCGGCAGGACTTCGTTGATCCGGGTGTAGCGGAACTGCGAGTCCAGGATTCCAAAACGCACGGTGGAGACGGAGAAAAATGCATCTACGATTTCCTGGCTCTGGCGAGCGGCAAACTCCGTTCTGCGATACTGCGTAAAGGCATAGTTCAAAGTGAACATCTGCGCGCCCAACAGCACCAGAGCAACCAGAAAAGAACCTCCAATCAGGTTCAAGGTATGCTGGTAGTTGGTCCGTGACACGGCTTGCCGCTGTTGCAGCAGACGATTTTCTGTAGCCTCCATTTGCTGCAATGTCTGCTGCACGCGATCTCCCAAGTCCTCGGTCTGGCGGGCGACCTCAGCGTCCGAGTCCATGCTGGAGAGCCCCCGGTGGTGCTGCTGAATCGAGCGCGAGATCAAACTTAGTTCGGTCTCGATATCAGCCTCGAGACTCTTCAGTTGACCGCTCTGGCTGGGATTGTCCGCCGTCAGACGATGAAGCTTGTCAAAGTCACCGGGAATTTCTTCCACCGCCGAGCGGTATCCCCGCAGCAACTCGTCCTCTCCGGTAAGGAGGAAAGCCCGCCCGGAATTGCTGGCTTGGAAAACTTTGGAGCCAAGGTCCTCCAACGCGGTTTCCACTTCATGGGTATTGGCAACCAGGACTTCGCTGGCGGTGAGCTTTTGCGTCGCGCGATAGAGGAACACACTGCTGCCAATCAACAAAACGACGGCGATTGCGAATGCCGTCCACGCAATGCCTCGGAGGGAGTAGGCCATCGCAAAGTCACGCTGGGCGGCCAGTGTGCACTCGGTCCGGCCGCTGCAATTACTATAATATCCCGCCTAATTGGCATCGCCCCGTCAACCGCCTGTAGAATGTACTCACATGGGCAGCGCTTCACAATTCGTCCAAATCGACCTGGTTCAAATTGAGCTGGGCCCGCCCGTCCGCCAGCCCAAGCCCTCCTGGCTGCGCGCCAAAGCCCCCGGGGGCGAGAACTTTCATCAGCTCAAGAAGTTAGCGCGTGGGCTCGGCCTACACACCGTCTGCGAGTCCGCCCAGTGCCCGAACATCGGCGAATGCTGGAACCACAAGACCGCGACCTTCATGCTGCTCGGCGACATCTGCACTCGCCGCTGCGGTTTCTGCGCTGTCCCCAAAGGCCGTCCTCAGCCCCTCGATCTCGATGAGCCCCGCCGCGTCGCTGAAGCCGTTGCAACTCTTGGATTGAAACATGCCGTCATCACCAGCGTGAACCGCGACGACGACAACCTCGGCGGCGCCAGAATTTTTGCCGAGACCATTCGCCAGGTAAGAAATGTCGCTCCCGATTGCCGCATCGAAGTCCTCATCCCCGATTTCCAGGGACTCGCGGAAGCCTTGCAGATTGTCCTGAACGCCCGCCCCGACGTGCTGAACCACAACACCGAATCCGTGCCGCGTCTCTATCGCGCAGTGCGATCCGGCGCGCGCTACGAACGCACGCTGCGTTTGCTCGAAAACGCCAAGAAATTTTCGCCAGGAATGATTACAAAATCCGGCGTCATGGTCGGCCTCGGCGAAAGCACGACCGAACTGGTGGACGTCTTCGCCGACCTCGCCGCCCGCCAAGTGGACATCCTCACCGTCGGCCAATACCTCCGCCCCTCCCGCGATCATCTCCCCATCGCCCGCTTCTACACCCCTGAGGAATTTGCCTACCTGAAAGAAGAAGCCCTCCGCCTCGGCTTCCGCCACGTGGAGTCTGGCCCGCTGGTGCGGTCAAGTTATCATGCGCACGAGCAGGTTGATGGGGTGAAGGCGGGGAGTTGAGGGTTATTTCGCCTCGTCGGTCTGTTGACCGCGTCATCGGAGCCGCGGCTTTGGCCGAGGGTATGCCACTGGTCACGGCGGACAGTGAAATTCAGCGCTCCAGGGCACACGCACCATCTGGTCACTAACCCATGCCCCCGTTTTCCGCTACTCGGGTGTGCAAAACTTTTGGCGAATATTAAAGCACTGTAACTTAAGTACTTATGATGAGACGATTTAGCACTTGCAGGTAACCTACTGACTCCAAGCAACTTGCCTTCATCTACAACTTTCGTGCTATCCGAGGCTGGACGATTCCACAACCTTTCCACAGGTGCCGACTATCCGGCAAACCTCTATTCCGGCAGCCCCTCCCCCGGGTGCGTTGGCGAGCCAAAACAGGTGAAATTCTTCAAGAATGCCAAGTTTACCCGTCCGATAGGACCGTTACGTTGTTTGCCGATAATCAGCTCAGCCTTGCCTTCCAGATCGGGATCGTCCTGCTTATAGACTTCCTCCCGGAAAATGAACATGACGATGTCGGCGTCCTGCTCAATGGATCCCGACTCCCGCAAATCGGAGAGTTGCGGGCGGTGGTCTCCGCCGCGGCTCTCGGGAGCGCGGCTCAACTGGGACAGCGCCACCACAGGGACCGCCAGCTCTTTAGCCAGCGCCTTCAGTCCCCGGGAAATTGCCGAGACTTCCTGGGTGCGGTTCTCGTAGCGCTTGCCTCCGCCGGACATGAGCTGGAGATAGTCCACTACGATCAGATCGAGTGCGCCTTTCGATTGTTTCAGACGGCGAGCTTTGGCCCGCATCTCTCCGACGGCAATGCCCGGCGTGTCGTCGATATAAATCGGCGCCTGCGCCAGCTTTTCCATGGCGCGCTGCACTTTGCGGGCGTCGTCCTGCCACAGCGAGCCGGTGCGGAAGCGGTGCGAGTCCACCTTCGCCACCGAGCACAACATGCGTTGCAGCAGCGCCTCTTTCGACATTTCCAGCGAAAACACGGCCACGGTTTTTCCGTCTTCGATGGCGGCGGCCGCGCCGCGACGATGACCAGGTCGGAGCGCTGCAGGCCGCAGGTGATTGAGTCCAACTCTTCGAAGTGCGTCGCCAGTCCTGTGATGCGCTGCCCGCGCTGCAGCAATGCGTCTATGGAACCGAAGGACTCGCGAACAATCTCCTGCACGCCCATGAAGCCGCGCCCAATGCGTTTTTCGGAAAGCTGGAAAATTTGCGCTTCAGTGTCGTTCAGGACGTCTTCGGCGAGATCCGACTGATCTGACGCCCGGGCGATGGCGGCCGTAGAGATGCTGATGATTCCGCGCAGCATTGCCTTGTCGCGGACAATCTTGATGTAATGCTCGATGCTCGGCCGGTCGGGAACGCCATCGAGCAATCCGGAAAGATAGGCATAGCCGCCGATAGGTTCGAACTCGGCGTGGCGCTGCAACTCCTCGGCCAGCGTCAAATGGTCAATCGCCCGCGACGATTCGGCAAGGTCCATCATGCGCGAATAAATCCGCCGGTGCGAGTCCAGCAGAAAATCTTCCGGCTTCAGGTGCTCCGCAGCCTGGTTGTAAGCCAGATTATCGAGCAGAATGGCGCCCAGAATCGAGCGCTCGGCCTCGATATTCGCCGGAAGGCTCTGCGCGGAAATGTAATCAGTCGTCGCCACTTATTTGTTGTCGCAGTTTTGTTTCAGAGGAGTTGTTAACCAACGCGAAAATAATCGTAGTCGCAATGTGCCTGTGAAAGTTCGAGAACGTCTTCGGAAAACAAAGGCCGAATTCATTTTTTTCGGATTGGTGATTGCAAACAGCGATTGCAAGAAAGGATTTTCATCCACCGCAAACAAAACCCGTGCCGCCCCTGCGGGACTCATACAATTTCCTCCCTGCCTACCGACGCGGCACTTCCGTGCCGGGCTTTCACATTCCGCCCCTGGCGGGGCTGGGCATTTCTGAGGCAAAGTATAGGCGAATAGGAAGCGAAACATCAATGACGAAGTGGACACCTTCACCGTCTTTTGATTTTCCTGACGGCTGATGGCTGAGAGCTGAGAGCTAAAAAAAGAAATGCGGTCCGGGCCAGCCACCCGAACCGCATTTGCTATGCGTGAACCTTCACGGTTGCCCCAGCCCGCGCTCTCCTGCCCGCTTTCTGGAAACGTTTTGCAACGCTTCCGGTAAGCCGGCTCTCATGCAGCAGCGGCGCTTCCGCACCGAAGTGCAGTTGCATCCGAATCGCACCGACCGGTCGCAGTCTCGCCATGCGAGACCGTTTCTGAGGAGGCCGCAACGCCCGGGTTGCCCGCAACGCTTTCACGCTTTGGGAACCTTCAGCAAATGCCCGAAGGCAACTGCTGCAGAACCAGCCTTGCGCGATCACTGGCAGCGTGACATCCACGCCTGCAGTGAGAGCACTCTCTCGCATCCACAAACAGTTCGCAATCAGAAATCGCGGCCGCGCTGTGCGAATCCTGTGGACGATGAGAATTGCTTGTGGAAGTTGGCGGAAAACGCGGAGGAAATTCGGCCACGCCCAGTCAAGGACGGTTTGTGTCAGGGCGCGATTCGTGAGGGCGTGGTTCGTGTCAGAGGATGGTTCGTGTCAGGGCATGGTTCGTGTCAGGGCATGGTTCGTGTCAGGGCACGCCTTCAGGCGTGCCGCAAAGCGATCTAATTGAATTGCGCCTTTAGGCGCCGTGGGAACGGCTAAGGCTGTTATCGACTGCGTTGTTGTGACACGGTGCAGGACTGGCAGACGGTCAACTACTCAGTCCGAGTGTTGTGAAATGGGACTTGCCGCAGCCCGGCATCGCTCCCATCTTTTGAAAGACTTCCGGCAGATTGCGTTGAAGGGCAGCCAGGATTTCATCGCGGCTTGATCTTGAGAGATGTAGTCACAAAAGTGAACCGTTCGCCAGCCCACTTTACCTTGGAGACCTGGGTGATCGCGCCTAGATTGAGCCTTCCACTCCCGCTCACTACATTCCTGGACGGAATATTCTCTTGTGCGCTCCCACCCAAGTGTATTCTTGCGACTGGAGAGTTTCTCAGGATCAAATAATACTTCTTCTGATCCCGATAGCTGAGAGAACCACGCAACCACAGCACAAGCCTCCCCCAAATAAGAAGAGCGCGCCACAGGGAAGGGAGGTTCGACCACTGCCGAACCGTAAAGCCAGAGAACAGTAGTATTCCAGCGGCTTCGAGCACCATCAGAAACGCGCTTGGTCGCGGCTCGATTGTGACGCGAAGTACTCCGGAAGCGGCACTGATTTCGACCCTCGGTTCGTAGTCGAATACCCTCATTCAGCTGAAATTCTATTCGATTTCCACATACCGAGCAGCATTCGGCAAATAAAAAAGGCGCGGTTTCTCGCGCCCTCAATTCTGCAATCTGACTTCTGACTTTCTAGTCCCTAACCCCATCCAAAAACGCCCGCAATTTCCGCGACCTGGACGGATGCCGCAATTTCCTTAGCGCTTTCGCCTCGATTTGGCGGATGCGCTCGCGGGTTACGGCGAACGACTGGCCCACTTCTTCCAGCGTGTGCTCGCTGCCCGGATGCGCTCGCGGGTTACGGCGAACGACTGGCCCACTTCTTCCAGCGTGTGCTCGCTGCCGTCTTCGAGACCAAACCGCATCTTGATTACCTTTTCCTCGCGCGGCGTCAGAGTGCGAAGCACGTGCGAAGTCTGGTCTTTCAGGTTGACGTTGATGACTGCTTCCGCCGGAGAAACGACGGCGCGGTCTTCGATGAAGTCGCCAAGGTGCGAGTCTTCCTCTTCGCCAATCGGCGTCTCCAAAGAGATCGGCTCCTGAGCAATCTTCAAGACCTTCCGGACTTTTGCCACCGGAATGTCCATGCGCTTGGCGATTTCTTCCGACGTCGGCTCGCGTCCCAGCTCCTGCACCAGCTGCCGCGAAGTGCGGATCAGCTTGTTGATGGTTTCGATCATGTGGACGGGGATGCGAATCGTACGCGCCTGATCAGCAATTGCACGAGTAATCGCCTGCCGAATCCACCACGTGGCATAAGTTGAAAACTTATACCCGCGGCGGTATTCGAATTTGTCCACGGCCTTCATCAGACCGATGTTGCCTTCCTGAATCAGGTCGAGGAACTGCAGTCCGCGATTGGTGTACTTCTTTGCAATTGAAACCACCAGACGAAGATTGGCTTCGATGAGTTCGCGCTTGGCGTACTCCGCGTCCATGTCGCCCTGGATGAGTTCGCGCTGGGTGCGCTTGAGTTCCTGAAAGGCAACTCCAGCCTCCAGTTCGAGTTTTTCCAGTTCGCCATGGACAACGCGCGCCTGCCGCTTGTATTCCTTGCGCTGCTCGTCGCTGCGGGTGGCGTCGGCCTTTTTCTCCAGATTTTGTGTCTGGCGGTCGAGCGACCGCATGGTGTCAACGGTCTTATTCAGCCGCTCAATCAGCCGCTTGCGCTCGACGTTGGTGAAGCCAAGCTTCCGCACTGCCAGCGAAACGCCCACCACCGCCCGCGCCAGATGATTGCGCGAACGCCGGTAGCTTCTCGGATTTTTCTTCTGCGAAAGCTCGGCGAACTTTTCCTGCAACTGCCCAGCCTTCTTGTACGCCTTCGCCAAGTTGTCGATCTTCCCGGTGAAGTCGTTGAGCCGGTTCTGCAGAATTTCGTCGGTGATTTCTTCCTCATCGAAGGTGACCACTTCCTTGATGGAGCGGACGCCCTTTTTGAGGTCTTCGCCCATGGCCAGCAGTTCACGAATCACGATGGGCGACCGCGAAAGCGCCTTGAGCACGCGGAGTTGTCCCCGCTCAATTCGCTTGGCGATTTCAACTTCGCCTTCGCGGGTCAGCAGGGGAACGGTCCCCATCTCGCGCAAATACATGCGGACGGGGTCATTGGTTTTTTCGAGCGCGCCGGGAGTGAGGTCGAGTTCAACGTCCTCGCCGACTTCTTCATCTTCCTTGTCGAGTGCAGTGGAGGGAACCTTCGGCCCCTCCAGCACATCAATACCTTGTGTACCAATGGTGGTCAGCAGATCGTCGAGGTCTTCTGGAGAGTGCACATCCTGCGGGATGAGGTCGTTGACCTGGTCATAGGTCAGATACCCTTTCTCCTTGCCTGTGTCGATCAGCTTTTTAATGTCATCGTACTTGTCTTCTAGAGCCAAGACGGGTTGCCCTCTTTTTGTCCGACAGACGGACTTGGAAAGTTTTATTAAACGGTGGGAACGTGCGATGGCGAGGTTAGCGCCCGCACAAACCTTCAAATTTTAGCATGAAAGGCGGCGCGCGCCTATCCGGGATATCCCGGCTCGCCCTATGTCCCATCCCACTAAATAGTTAGATGGCGCGGAGGGGAGTTTAGTTTCAGAGGTTTGGGGGCTGCTTTAACCCTGTCTGAGCGTAGCGGCGGCTTTGCGAAGCAACCCCCCGCGGAGTCGAAGGACCCTTACAACGCCGGGCGGGTGAACGGGATCTGAGGGCATTTTGGCCAGTAACAACAGTGGAGAATTCCCTGCCACTTCTGGATTAAGAGGGGTCCTTCGACTGCATTGTCGTCCGCTTCGCCGGCGACAACTTCGCTCAGAATGACAAGTGGCGTAGAGGCACTCAATCCGCAGAGGCAGCCGTGTTCTCATCCATGCCCATCGCCGGATTCATCAACGCTCGCTTCAGCCGAAGCTTTTCGTCCATCAGAGCATTCACCTGGCCAGCGTCGGCTGTTCGCAAAGAGTTAAGCTGGGTCTGGATCTCCTGCAACCGCCGCCGAATCTGCACCCGCGTCAGCCCCTTCACTGCGCCCTCGACCCGCTCCGCCGTAAGCTCTTCGTCATCCTTCATCAGGATGGCCGCCAGCAGGTTGCGCTCTTCGTCCGCGATCGGTAATTCCATCAACTCCGCGCCTTCAGCAGCGTTCAGCAGCGCGTCAATCAGCGACTCGGTGCCGAGGCCAACATGCAAACGCTCGGCGGAGAGCACATACCGCGCCTGCCGCGCAGGATCGAATGCATCGTCGGCGCCCGAGCGGTCAGAAACGTATTCCTCGCTCTGAAGCTGCCGGCCCGAAGTCAGTGCGCGAATCAGGATTTTCTCGGCGTCCGTCACCTGCGATTCTGCCGATGTCTTGATCGTCGCGCTCTTGCGATCAGCGGCGGCATGCTTCAACTCCTGGCGTAACACCGCCGAATCAATGCTCAGCTTCTGCGCAATCTCCTCGGCCAGTCCGTCGCGGACAATCCGGCTGGGAACACGCTGCACGTGCGGCAGCAGATAATTGACCGCCTTCTTCTTGCCCTCGCCGCTGCGCACCGGAAATTGCGCCCGCGCCCGCTCGATGAGATAAGAGAAATATGGCAACGAGCTTTGCTTGAGTTGCTTCGCGTAAGCCTCTCTCCCTTTGCGACGAACGTACAGATCGGGATCGAATCCCGGTTCCAGCGTGAGCACTTTGATATCGAATTCCTCTTCGATCAGAAGCCCGAGTGTGCGTTCCGTCGCCTTCGCCCCCGCCGCATCGGGATCGAAGTTCACTACAATCTGCTTGCTGAAGCGGCCCAGCAGCCCGGCTTGCGCCGCCGTGAACGCCGTGCCGGAACTGGCAATCACGTTGTGAAATCCCGCGGCAAATACCGAAATGCAATCCATCTGTCCCTCGACCAGAATGGCGTAATTCAGGGCCCGAATCGCCTCCTTGGCTAGATTCAGATTGAACAGCACCCGCGATTTCGAATAGATGGTGGTCTCCGGGGAATTCAAGTACTTCGGCCCTGCCTTTTCGTCAGTAGAAAGCGTACGCCCGGTAAACGCAATCACCCGCCCACTCTCATTCGTGATGGGGAACATGATCCGGTTCCGGAATTTGGAGTACATCGCTGAAAGAGCGGCTTCAGGCTTCAGGCTCTGGGCTTCAGGAAACCCGGCGTCAGCCAACACTCCCCTGTCATCCCGAGCGGAGCCGGACGATCCGCTTGCGGATTGTCCGGCGGAGTCGAGAGAACTGCTGTTCGCCCGCGCCGCCTCGGCCCTGTCATCCCGCCCAACCGCCGGCACAGCGGGAACTTCCTGACGGCTGTTCTTAGCCTGCCCTGAGCCGCCAGGCGAAGGGGCTGGCGGATGATTGCTATCCTTCCACGAAAACAGCCCACTCTCCCGCATCACTTCTTCGCCAAACTCGCCCTTCAGCCTATCCCGCAGCACAAACCCCGAATCCGGCGCGAACCCGATGCGAAAGTGCCGAATTGTCTCCTCATTCAGCCCGCGTCCGGCAAGATATTCTCGCGCCCGCGCCCCCTCCGGCCTGGGCAGGCATTCCTGGAAAAACGCGCACGCACGCTCGTGGATATCCAGCAGCACTGTCCGCAGCCGCGCGTCTTTAGCTTCCGCCTCGGTGCTGAAGGTTTGCTTGGGCAGCGCGACACCCATCTTCTGCGCCACTGCCCGAATCGCCTCGGGGAAAGTAATGTTCTCGATCTTCTGGACAAAACTGAACACGTCGCCCGACTGTCCGCAGCCAAAGCAGTGAAAAAACTGGCGCGTCGCATGCACCGAAAACGACGGCGTCTTCTCTTTATGAAACGGACACAGCCCCGAGTAGTTCTGCGCCCCCGCCTTCTTCAGCGAAACATAGTCGCTCACAATGCGGACAATGTCCGCTTGCAGCTTCAGGCTTTGCGCGAAATCGGAGGAGAGGGCCATATTGACGCTGACGAGACGCTAAAGAGGATTGTCAGCCAGAGCGGCGCTAATAGGAATATAGCTGAGACGGATTGTTGTGGAGAAGCTGTGGAATCCCCTTCTATTTCTCTGGCGAACGAGCAAAAGGCGGCTGCCGTCCCGGCCATGGAGCGTCGGGGTCAAAGCTTCTCCGGATTGCCAGGACGACCTCCCGCATTCTTGTGCCGTACAGAATGCGTCGTTCTCGCGCCAGTAGTGAGTGCTTTGGGAGGGTTTGAATGAAATGTCCCTTCACGAAGGACGGGTCCGGCAATCCGGTCTCGTCCGGCGGAAGCTGAATCACCGTTGCGCCTTCCGGTCCGCTGCGGCTCAGGGGCACAACCAAGACCGAATCCCTCCGGTCGCTCAGGTTTCTTTCGTCGAGTGAAACCACCAGCACCCAATGGCGAATTGGCGGGTTGCCCAAGTTCGCGGTCCAAATCTCTCCGCGCCGGGGCATCTGACTAGTGATCAAAGTCAACTCCGGCAGCACTCTGAGACAGCGCGGATTCCAAGCGCTGCTCCTCAGCCGCTTCTTCGTCGGTCAGATTTGCAAAGTAGGCTGCGGTGTCGCTCGCCAGCCGCTCGCGATTTTCGTAAACCAGAAGTCGCTCGATGGCCAGGTCAACGGCTTCAGCAAGGGTTCGGGCCTCGCCCGTACGAATCAAGTCTTCGAAATAATCGAGCGCGGACGAGGAGATGGTAGTTGAGATCTTCTGCCTATTCAGCCTAGCGGGTGTCGCCACGGAGTCATCTCCTATTTGTCATATATTTTATCATATAGACACGCTACAGTTAGGAGACTCCCGACAGATGAGATATATCTTGTTTATTGCAAAATACTTACAATATGATCCGTTCTTCCCCCACCCTCCTCGTCACCCGCTCCCGATCGAGATACTCCAGCAGCGGGATGGCGTATTTTCGGCTGACTCCGGTGAGGTCTTTGAAACGGGCCACGTCGAGTCTGGGCGACAGCAGTTTTTGCGCCGCCAGGCTCTTGCGCAACTCGACAAGGGCCGTTTGATGGAAAACCAGATCGTCGGAAACTTTGACTAGGGTTTTTTCGCGCAGCAGCAGGGTCATGATTTTGTGCGCGCGGGCCGGGTCAATTTTCAGACCTGCCAGGACGTCTTTCAGCGCGGGAACTTTCAGTCGTGCTGTGGCGAAAGTTTGTTCAATGATTTTCCTTGATTCGAATTCTTCATCTTTCATCAACACGCCGCGCCCCGGCAGCCGTAGCAATTCGCCGACGGATTCGATTTTTCGAGCGCGCAGCAATGAATCCAGTGCAAAATGGAAGACTTCGGCATTGGAGCCGACGTTTTCGCGTAGAGTGGCGGCTGTCATGCCGGCAGCCAACGGATTCTGTTCGTGGAATCTTGCCATCGCTTCGAGAATCGCCTGCATGACGCTCGCAAACGCTTCCGCCTGAATCAGCAGATTCCCCAGCGCCACGACCCCACTCTCTTGCCCGAGAAGCGCGTCGACAACTTCCTTTCGCCATCCGGTTTCTGCCACTGCCTGCGGCAAACTGAGCCCCTGCTCGGCGCGGCGCGCAATCCGAGCCAGCAGCGCAGCTTTTGGATCATCTTCCCGCTGAATTTTCAGAAACTCCAGCCGCGCTGCGAGCGGCATTTTCTGCACCGGAAGGGCATCCAGTACCACGCCGCCCCCAACCGTCACCAGCGGCGAGAATTGCCGGATAATGAAGCGGTCTTCGGGCACGAGCAACAGAGGAGCGCTCAATCGAAGTTGCGCAAACGCCTCCGCGCCCGGCTTGAGTGGCTTATCTCCGTAGAGATTCACAGTGGCAATCGTCTCTGAGGCGAAGGCATGCAGATGCACTCGCGAACCATTTTTCATCGACTTTCCCGACGGAAGCAGCGAGAGCTTCACGTCGATGCGCGAGGATGTCTGCAACAGATCGGGTGAAGCCAGCACCATGCCGCGTTCCAGCTCATGCTTTTCGACTCCGGCGAGGTTCACCGCAGTGCGTTCTCCCGCGACCGCCTTTTCTGCAGCCGTCCCATGCACCTGCACTCCGCGCACCCGCACGCGTTTTCCGGCGGGAAACAATTCCAGTTCATCTTCCTTGCGGATCGCGCCTGCAACCAGCGTCCCGGTGACCACCGTGCCGAATCCTTTCATGGTGAACACGCGATCAATCGGCAGCCGCGTGATTGCTTGGGAGTCTTTGGCTGATGCCTCGCGTCCGACGCGGACCAGCTCGCGCTTCAGTTCATCCAGGCCCGCACCATTCAATGCGCTGACTGCAATCATGGGCGCTTTCAAGGTATCCAGAAACGACCCGTGCAGGAAGTCCTCTACCTCGTCCCGCACTACCGCCTGCGTCTCCGCGTCCACCAGGTCGGATTTGGTCAAAACCGTGATCCCTCGTTGAACGGCGAGCAGCCGGCAGATATCGAAGTGCTCGCGGGTCTGGGGCTTGATGCCTTCGTCGGCAGCGATAACAAGCAGCACGAGATCAATCCCGCCTACTCCCGCCAGCATGTTGCGAACGAAGCGTTCGTGGCCGGGGACATCCACGAAACCGAATCGCAATTGTTCGCCATCCGGGCCGGGCAGTTCGAGGTGCGCGAATCCCAGGTCAATGGTTATTCCGCGGCGTTTTTCTTCTTGCAGACGGTCGGCGTCAATCCCGGTGAGGGCCTTGATCAGAGCGGTCTTCCCGTGATCGATGTGCCCCGCGGTGCCGACGATGATGGATTTCATCGGATTCCCAGTATATTCGCGCAAACCCAGATTCACCGCCGAGACGCCAAGGCCGCCGAGAAATTCCCTTAAAGATTTTCTCTGCGTTCTCTGCGCACTCGGCGGTGAAATGCTTTTGACTTTCATCTACCCATCTCCACACAGAAATGCGACAATAGGATTTCCCTCCATGACCACGTCGGCGACCCTGGCTATAACTCCCGAAACCCTGCGCAGCCATGGGCTGACGGCGGACGAATACGAGCGAATCAAGTCGCTGCTCGGGGGACGCGAGCCCTCCATCACCGAGCTTGGAATTTTCAGCGTGATGTGGAGCGAGCACTGCTCGTACAAATCATCGCGCGTCCATCTGAAGCGACTGCCCACGCATAGTCGCCGGGTGTTGCAAGGTCCCGGAGAAAACGCCGGAATCATTGATATCGGCGACGGCTGGGCTTGCGCCTTCAAGATTGAGTCGCATAATCATCCGTCGTTCATTGAGCCATTTCAGGGAGCGACCACAGGAGTCGGCGGCATTCTGCGCGATATTTTTACCATGGGTGCGCGGCCTGTCGCGGTGATGGATTCGCTTAGGTTCGGGCCGATCGTTGATTCAAGAGCAAATTCAAAAGCGGCGGGCGAGGGCGCCCGCCCCACACAGGCCAAAGCCGATATTCATCGCAACCACTCCATCCTCGAAGGCGTAGTCAGCGGCATCGCATCTTATGGCAACTGTTTTGGAGTTCCCAACCTCGGTGGTGAGACCAAGTTCGAGCCGTGCTACTCCGGCAATCCTCTGGTGAATGCATTTGCTTTGGGACTAGTCCGCAAAGATCAGATCTTCTACGCCAAGGCTTCCGGAGAAGGTAATCCCGTAATTTACGTTGGGGCAAAAACGGGCCGCGACGGTATTCACGGCGCGACCATGGCCAGTGAGGAATTCAGCGAAGCATCCGAAGCTAAGCGCCCCAACGTGCAGGTCGGCGATCCATTTCTTGAAAAGCTTTTGTTAGAAGCTTGCCTCGAGGCCATGCAGACCGGCGCCATCATCGGCATTCAGGACATGGGCGCGGCCGGCCTGACTTGCTCCACTTGCGAGATGGGCGCGCGCGGTGGCGTTGGACTCGAAATTGAAATGGACCGCGTTCCCCAGCGCGAAACCGGCATGAACGCTTACGAGATCCTGCTGAGCGAATCGCAGGAACGCATGTTGCTGGTCGCGCAGAAGGGCCGCGAAGAAGAAGTTTACAAAGTGTTCCGCAAGTGGGGACTCGATGCCGTCGAAGTCGGCCGCGTGATCAGCGAACCTCGTATGAGAGTTCTGGAGCACGGCAAAGTTGTAGCCGACATTCCCAATACCGCGCTCACTGGTGATGCTCCCGTGTATCGCCGCCCGCTCGAACGATGGGAGCCGTCAATCGCACGCGAGAAACCGAACCACGTAACACTCAGGGAACGTACCGACCTCACTGCCGACCTCAAGCGCCTGCTCGCCAGCCCGAATATCTGCAGCAAGAACTGGATCTTCCAGCAGTACGATTCCATGGTGCAGACCAATACCGTCGAAGGCCCGGGCGCTGGTGATGGAGGAGTCATTCGCATCAAGGGTTCGCAGCGCGCTTTGTCCATGGCGCTCGAT
>WNFC01002640.1_pt1 | contig 19310 bp, 23 predicted proteins | sample 5400541 | NCBI WGS metagenome assembly WNFC01 (sample SAMN13153342, study PRJNA577476) | soil metagenome | isolation source: 120 cm saprolite under Douglas fir tree site 2 hole 2 replicate 1 | place: USA:California | collected 2015-04-18 | reverse complement strand
AATGTGCTGCTTGCACTGCCTACACCCCCCGCGTCACCCAAGCCCCGCGGCAGCCTAGGAGATGGCGGTGCGGGCGGCAGGTCAGCTGAACGCGAAAGCCGCGGAGCCGAGGGAAACGCTGTCTCACCCTCTCCCTCTCAGCAGCAGCGTCTGCTGCTGGGGGATTCAGATTCATCAGCGGACCAGGGAGCGGAGACGATCCGCGTCGAGTTGGAGGCGCTCGTCGAGCGCGCGCTTAGAGAACTTTGTGCGCCCGTGCTAGTGGGGCCGCAGACACCAGGGTCAGGACCGGATTTATGGGACGGGAGGAGCATGACGACGACGGACGAGAATGCGGAAGCGCGGCGACGTGGATTTTTTCGGACACAGTATCGTGCGGTGGAGAGCGAGGTTGTCGGACTTGGTGTCAAATGGTAATATGCGGCCACGTTCTCTCAAGTCTTGGTGATGACTCGGTGACGAGCTTTACAATAAAAAGTATCATAGAGTTTGCACGATGCGCGGTACATCACAAAAGGATATAGATAGGAACGTCGTTTTTTCGTATTTTAATTGCAGATCCCTGCTGGCCTCCGCTCCGTTCAGTGTCGGAGGAGCGGGATTGACGGAAGACTTGTGACTTTGGGAGGGGTGGGATCTAATATCGATAGTGGCCAAGGGGATGCCGGATAAAATCGATGCTGTTTCATGATCAATGGAGGCGAACTCTGGTGGTCTGGTGACCAGTTGTCCGCAACATCAGTGGGTTTTGAGTATCCCTTATACCCCGAAATCGCCCGTCACGTTGCGTGTTATGGCGCTCCACTCCGACCGACAGCGAGGCGGAAGGGGATCGGACTAAGCGAAATGAAGAAAAAAAAATAAAGAGGCCTGTGTATTTGTGACCTACTAAGAGTGGATCTAAGTAAGTGGGCGGTGTTACACTGGATATTTGGTTTGATTGATGTAGGCGTGAGATACACTAAGTAATGATGTGATGAAATTCCCACACGTGTGTGGCTGTGGCCGCAAGCAAGTGGGACATGTGTGTGTGTATGCGTGTGTATGAAACAAAAATGGAGATCATGACATTGGGCGTGGAGGGAGGGACAGATCAGAGCGCTGACAATGGGCATGCAGTGGTACACGAGGTGCGATGCTAGCGCCTACGCTGCTGACCCGGTCCGCGGTACCAGTAGTGGCAATCAGAACAGTACTCGGGCGTGCTCGCAGTAACGGTCTCTTTCGCGTCCGGACCGAAGAACTAAAGGCAAGGAGGGGGAAGGAAGAAGTGAGAGGGAAGAATGAGGGAAGCGGGTCGGAGAAGAATAGAGAATGAAGTGATTGCGTCAGTGCGGGGTCGACAAAGTGGGATTAGATCATAGATTGAGCGGACGGAGATGAGATTGAATAGTGGGCCGGCGTACCTTGTCACAATAGCACGGCTGACAGAGGTTCGCAGGCTGCGGGTGGGCGATGGACCATACACAATAACGATTTCCACAATCGATCTTTCGCAACTTCTTGGTCTGCAAGTGGGAAAAGGAAACGGGATGGACGAGTTGGGTGAGCGTCTGATGATGGATGCGGACCGCACGGAAGACAATGGGAAACACGCGCAAACGTGGGGCCCTGTTTTAGAAAAAGGAATGGAGCTTACGATAACATAGTGCTGTGACGTCTGCGTTAGGAACAGGAATGGAATAGGCGTAGGAAGGTCGGAACGGCTACTCACACCACATCCGTGCTTGATACCTTCACTGAGCATTCGGAACGGACAAGGTAAGCGGGAACGAGTCAAAGAGGTTGAACGAAACGTAACGCACGTCTCAAGGTTGCACATAGCGAAAGAGGCGATGGTGATGATGGGGGCGACGACGGTGAGGGTGTATGCGGACGTTAATATAGTCAAAGCAGAGGAGAGGGGCTAGATGAAATAGAGTAGGCTACTAGAGGAGTTTGTGGGGAATGGAGACCGGGGGATGGATTAGCAGATGGTAGAGGGGGAGGATTATAAGGAGAATATAGAAGGAATGGAGAAAGGAGAGGAGTTGGGCGAGGCGAGAGTTAAGTTGTGTGTGTCGTCAATTCAAAAGTTAACTTGAACGTGGTCAAGTGCAGGTCACTTGTTACCCGCAGCGGAGCGCGGCTTTCAAATCACAAATCATCCACCCCGCCCTGCCGCACCCCCGCATCCAACATGGCAACAAAAAGGAACGATCTGATAACGAGTCCATCCTCCTTCTTTTTTCCTTCGAGAGAAAAGTAAAAAAAAACATTTTAAAAAAAATAAAAAAAATAAAATAAAATAAAAGGGAGATCTGGGACGTGACAGGTGTGTGACATGTGTGGCGGCTCGAACTTGGCCGGGGCCTGCGACGACGGCCAATGACAAACGACAATGAGTTCTCTCCCAACCTCGTCTACTGCCTCGACATCGTCCTCGGCACTTACCCCCACCACTCGCTCGCGTACCCTCCTCTTCATCTCCTATCGCGACTCTAGCGCACGCGTACCACGCACTTCCCGCAGCGGTCGCCAGTACGAAGACTCTTATCACCCCGGCGACGAGAACGAGGGTCTCATCAATCACCAGACCACGCCCCACACCTCCATAGACGTGGAACTCCCCCCAAAATGGTTCGTAAGATCCGAAAGTCATATTCCCCGAACATTTCCCATTCGTTTACACCCACACACACAAAAAAACAACAGGGTAGACTACGTAGAACAGGTAGAGGAAATACTTGCCGCCACCCACGCCAAAGGTGCGCGTCTATTTCGACGTCCCAAGATGTCTGCGTCAGTTGATCGCTGCGTTTGTCCGATGGCTGAACCTTGTTCATTCTTCCTTGCAGTCGCTGCTCTGGACAAACTCCACGCAAGGCATGTCCTTCCGGGCTTTGCGGACCGATCCTCAGAGGAACGAGAAATTGAGGCCACGACGAGCGACATTACCAAAGTGAAGTGAAATTACCTTATCTTCATCTCCGCTTGCAAGCTCATCTGCCCATCCACATCTCACAGGACTTCCGACGATGTCAGACCCTAATCCAGAACATCGGCGCCTTTGCCACTCCCGATCATTCCTTTCCACCAACTCGGCCCGACGTCGCACAACATCACGCGCTCGCCGCTAGGAATACCCAACGTGGCCTCGCCGCCAAGGTGCAAGAGCTCAGCGCGACCTTCCGCAAAAAACAACGCGTCTATTTGGAAAGTGAGCTCCTCCTTCCCTTGCTCCATGCTTCACACCCCATACCCCGTCCCCCGCGGGTCACGGCTTCTTCCTCTTCCTAAGTTACGGCGTCTAACATCTCCACTTCTTCCACTCCGCAGAGCTGCAAGGCCATGCGATAAAGAATCAAGATCTCCTCGTCGCCTCGGGGGTGACTTCCTTGAGGGGTACAGATGCCTTGACTGCCTTAGATGAGGATATCGAAGCCGCGGTATGGGCGCCGTCCCCCCTTACTGTATCCAAGGCCATGTGCTCATTTGATCCTTGCTACGTCCAGTCGCGTAGTCAGCTGGTTGACCAACAGCTCCTTGAGCCTGATCTTCGAGCGCGTGATCGCGAGCTCACTGAAATCGCAAAGTCAATCGCCATTCTAGCGGAGCTTTTCAAGGATTTATCATCGCTCGTCATAGATCAGGGCACACTCCTCGACAGTGTCGAATACAATATCGAGCAGACGGCTGTCCACATGAACGAATCGGTGAAGGAGCTTGAAATTGCCACTCGGTTTGTACCTTCACGTGTTGCGTCTGATAGCGATTGAAGTTTGATCATTTTTCTCCCTCTTTCTCTTTTTGGTTCCTACGCTCGACAGGTACCAGAAGAATACTGGCAGGCGGAAGTGCATCTTCCTTCTCTTGCTCCTCATCTTTGGGCTCGTAGTAGTCCTCATCTTCAAGCCCCGACGCCATTCCTCGGCCGCCGCTCCAACGCCCATATCCACATAGGCCCACAAGGCTCTCCTCTCTGCACTCGTGGTAGATAGATGACCACCGTTCCCATGTGATTGTGATGGTCGATGATTGTGCCCCGTTCACCGTCACACCTTGGGCGCCATTCGACGACACGCAGAATGTCCCGCATTCCTTCCCTCGCATAGCCTACGCTCGTATATGTATCCATCACTCTATTTTTACGTATAATGCCAGTTTCCCATGGAGCAGGCGTCCGCCAGGTGCTGTCTTGCCCGCATGAAACGTACATCACGGTGGATCCACCTCGTGGTGCGAGTGCGACATGGAATCAGAACACACCCACCGGAAAACGCTCAGGAAAAGAAATTCTATTGCAACTCCAACGCGTGTCGCGGGCGCTTCTCCACGGCAACCGGCCAGGCTTACGGCTATGCCATCCAGGGAGAGGGTCCACCTGCTTGCCCTTGGGCACCCCTTGCCTGCTTCGTCGAGGCGAGCCCGTGCGGGTTTCCCTGAGCATTCACCTTTTTTTCCAGAAAGAAGAAAAGATGCACACGTGTTGTCCTGTCCTCTGTTGGGCCGTAGGGGATCCTTTCGGAAGGGACTAAAAAAAGTACGAAACGCCGGGGCTGCCGGGCTTGGGTGTGGTGTGGTGGTGTGGTGTGGTGGACACAGAAGAAGGGGGGGAAAGCCACTTCGAGGTACGTGAAGGCATGTGCTCGACGACCCCGAGCCTCTCGATCTCTTCTTTCTTTTACAAGTTACTGTAATTTGATCATGCCGGGGTAAGCTTGTTCGTTAGTTACATTACATTTCTGCTGGCACCCGCGCGCAGGCGAATAATCGATTCCAATTAGATCGGAGTAATGAGGGCGAGTGGGCAACCTTATCCTTATAGCATGTAGGGCGATGCGAGGGTTATCCTGCAGGGCTGGTGATGACCGGTGACCCGGTGACCTCCCTCGATTGACACACGTCTCGTATTCACTCATCCTTCCTTCTTTTCGTGCTCTTGCTCCCCGGCTCGCGGTGCGATGTGAAGTGGGGTAATGCAGACATCTAGGGATCAAGGGTGATCAAGCCTATTTGAATGCGCCTCCCCATACTTTGGCGACATACATCATGCAGGCAGGCGCACCGCACGTCAGTGGTCATGTGTGCTCCTTGCCCCTCGGATGTTTCTGAACCTCAAATCGATTGTCCGATCCTGTCTGAGGGGTACAGCAGCCACTTGCATCCGAACTTGCCGAATGGCTACATACAAGGCTTCTCGAGAACCCCTACCCTTTCCACAAGGCAGTCACATTGCGCTGCACCCCCCCAGCTACCCCTACATGCCATGCGCCTGTCACAGGTAATAATACCGGTCACTCACGCATAGACGCGCCCTGCGCCTTCTATTGCTCGCCTTCTGGCTTGAGTGAGCTTCTTCCAGCGCGCAGAATCTCGTCCGTTGACAACAGATTGATGGCGATCACAGAGCTACGGAATCCATACAAGGAAGGGGTAGAGGGTTTACGATTTGTGGTCCCGGTCAGCTAGCCGAAATGAAAGATAAGAATGAGCGGATGCACACACCTCGAGTGCAGCATTTGCCGCTTGACCCGGTAGTTATCCCACACGCCCTCGACCGTTGGGTCGAATGGCTCACCCGACTGAAGGTCGAGCCCCACCACGTTCCCCTCTGCATGCTCGTCTTGCAATGCGACGAGGGTATCCTGCACATCGAACCCGCCATTAGCGGCAAGCGTTTTGGGAATCACGAGAAGCGCGTCTGCGAAGGCCTGCACCCCCATTTTGACGCGCCCTTTAGCAGCCTTCTTGGCATTGTCGACGAGATGCGCTGCGCACGCAACCTCGAAAGCACCTGCACCAGGCACAAGCGCCTCGTCTTCGAATGCGTTCTTGACCGCGCGCAGACCGTCGCGTAGCGCATCCTGAATCTGCTGTGTCGTGTGCGCGTTTGGGCCCTTGATGAGCAAAGTCACGCTCTTCGGGTCCTTCACCTCGTCTACGAACGTAAATTTCTCTTCGCCAAGTGTGTGTTCGTACACCAGTCCAGCCCATCCGAGAACGTCCGGTGTTAGCTCTTCGACCGAGTTTTGTGCGATACCTCCGCATATTAATTGCAGCCTGCAGTCACGCGCCCACATTCAATGATGACACATCAGCAGGCCCGTCGCTGTAACTCCGGAATGTAAGAACGCACCGCTCCATGTTGCGCCGTTTTGCGCGGCGCAGAGCGAGAATGCCATTCTTTGCAAGAATGTCGAGGGACAGGGGATCGATTCCCTTTTGGTTAATGACAACAAAGCTCTTCCGCTTCTCTGCAGAGTCCACCGCCTGATCACACACCAAATTCTTGAGCTCTACAATCTTCTTCACCCTCTCGTCTGTGAATTTACGTTCAGACTCGACGAGTTTCTCACGTTGCTCTGCTGAAGAATAGAAGAATCCCGAATTCACTTCACTATCATTCCGTCTTGTCAATGCTGCGGAGAGCGCAACAGAAGCGTACGACTCACGTCTTCTCGTACTCTAGGCTGACGTTGAGCGTCAAAATGTAGGCGTTCTCGACACGCTTAGGCATGTCTGGATGCCGCGCGCCGTGGTCGAGAACAAGTCCACGAATCAACTGGGTCTCCGAGGCGGTACGATGCTGCATCTTCATAATTTCGACCATGTGAAGATCGATCGGTTCCCGCCACTGGTCCTTGGCATCTGTCAAAGCCCGAGTGATCAATTTCCACCATGGAAAACCATCAGATAAGTCGCGTACCTCTTGGCGGGGGAGGTGGCCGAATGGCTATCACGGCATCAACCACAGCCTCGGAAAGCTGATGCGCCAAAGCGGCGTTGAGTTTTGTAGCAAGGGACGTCTTGGCCAGGCTGACGAGGGTGGGGCGGTCTAGGCTCGAAGGTTGCTTGAACGTGTCCAAGAACTGGGGCACAACCGCATCAGCCGAGATCGGTGGAACAGTCTACGTGGAACTCACCGCAAGCGCCTCTTTTTTAGCAATGTCAAATCCTGCAGCGATGACCGATGGGTGTACGCCCTCAGAGATGTAACGATCTGCCTGCTTTAGTAATTCCCCAACGAGTAATACTACGGATGTAGTCCCATCTCCAACTTGATCATCTTGCGCGACCGCCGTTCTTGCGATCATAGCGGCGGTGGGGTTTTGTATTTGCATCTCTGAGAGCAGAACTTTGCCATCCTTGGTCATTTTAATTTGTCCTGCCCCGTCTACAAGCATCTTTAATGTACCCCGAGGACCTGAAACGGCGTCTTTTGTTGGAGAATGGGATCAAATTTACCATTCTACGCACCTAGATTTCCTCTCACGACATTCGCTAAGCCCATCGCGCCTGTCGTATTGACCTGGAAGCCGGGACATTGCGATCAAATTGCTGTGTACGGTGGATAGCGAGATCTTACCTGGAGCGCAGCAGCTCTCCTGACGCTCTCTGCTTTCGGATTAATGAGTTCGATACTTGACATGGCGTAGATGAGTTGGACGGAATGAGATGGGCAGCTCGAGGTCGGATGACATTGTCACGCAGATGCGTGACACGCGCGTCCGTGATAACGTCACATCATGATTTGTACGTGGTTATCTACTGATCAATGACGACAATCCTTGCCCTTTCTTTCTCCTAGCAGCACCCGCACGCCTTTCTTTGGGAATATGAGAGTTCGACACTGCATCATCGGTCGAACTAGAACTTTCCTCATCGTCTTCCCCATCATCACTGGCGTCAAACTGTGGCTGCACATTGACATGTGGTGTATTCTTGAATCGTCGTTGAGCCGCTTTCGATTTGGAGAAAAGTGTATCACTGCTCGCGATAACTGTAAGTAGTCTGAACTCACGACCCGGCGTCGACCTGTTTGGTGTCTTCCTTCGCAGCAAGGCGGAAGCCGTCTCAGATTCGTTGTCCGATCCGGAAGGTGACGCAGACGGAGCCCTGGGGACCTGGCTACTTCCTGGGAAGAAAAGAGGTTGAACATCGTTCATTCCTTTCCGTGAAGGAATCATAACACCTCTCGGAGTGGGCACAGGCGTTTTTTTCTCGTCAGGTCTAGATGACTCGTCTTCGCCTGGGGTGAGCTTCCCTAGAGAACCTTGGCTACTCGTCCGGAGCTCATCAATGACGGACGAAGTATCCCGTTGTGTCTGATCCGAGGAAGGTAGGGTTGTCCACTTCACCTGAGAAGAAACGGGCACTCGTGGAGAGCCATCTTCCCGGGCGACCGAGGGGGAGGTGTCATCCCCAGAGTCGCCAGAATGCTGCGTGGTTATCCTCGAGGATTTACTCCTTGCTTTCCCAACATACTTCTGAACACCTTTCCCTCGAGTAGCTTCTTCTGCAACATCGCGTATCCATCCGCTGTCCTCCTTCGCGGACGATGTGGACTTTCTGAGCGCCGAGGTCATTTTACGGCGGACCTGCGTGAGTGGGATAAGTGTAGCCTCTGACGTGACCACAGAAGGCCGACGGTTTGCCAGTCTGTCAGACCTACGAGAAGGCTGCTCCGAAACGGGCGGTGGGTTCAATGAAGTACGAGGGGTACGTCGGTGGGGATCGCGTGGGAGCGAGTCGATGCTCTGTGCTGGCAGATCAGCAGGAGGTTGAGTGCTCTCTTGTTCGATGGGATCGCTTTCTTCGTCACCACCACGGGGTTCGACTGCGGATTCCACATCATCAGTCGCATCTTGTGATTGAACCTTCTCCTTAGTGTTAGCAACAGCCCCACCTATGGCGGGAGAAGACGCCGGTACAAGAACCCTGCCGGTCTGCGGCCCCGGCTGCGTAGAAGCTAGTATGGGGGACTTTGAGGACTCTGCATTGATAACGATGGCACCTGACTCTGGTGATGCTGGCCTGGTGAGCTTCGTACTAGATTGTGATGGCGGGGCGATAGCGTCGACCTTGTTGGGCACCGTCTGCGGGGAGATTGAGTGATTTTGGATCCGAGCTTCGAGTGGCTGCGCTGGATACGTGTCGACTTCTGGCTGTTTCGATACTTCTGCTTCGGCATTGATGGACATAGGATCCCCATCCTCGCCGACAGCGGGAAACTTCTAAGTGTTCGTCAATCTCCGCCTGAGATCTCCTGGAAGGTGAAGGATACGCACCTGGAGATGATCGGGCACCGCATGTGATGTGTCCATGTACACCGGCAGGGAAGCGTCTTCTTCATCCCCCGAGGTGTGCTCTGCTTCTATGGGTGACGGGCGAGTCTTTGAAAGTGCTCTCATGAGCTTTTGTGATGGTTGCTTCGATAGATCTTCCTCCTCGTCGAGGACGAGATCCTCAGAACTTGATTCGCATCCTGCCTCACTGCTCGATGGAATCTCGTCTAAGACGCTCGTGCGTGGGCCACGTTTCGCGGGACCATGAATCAACGCGGTTAGCTGATCCTCGAGACCCACAGGTCCCGGCGGAGCATTGACAGAGGCCGTTGCTCTGGTTAATCCGCTCCATTCATTTTCAATCTCCGTAGAAGTGTCACTGCTGCTACCTTCGTCATGCGCTTCGACGGGCACCTCCGAGATCTCAAGGCCCTTTGGAATCGTAGGCTCTACTTCAGCGATTGAACCCCCTTTGGAAAGGGCCACGGGTGTAGCAGTAGGCAGGGCCATTGGGGGGGACCCCGTGTCAGAGGGATCACTTCTCGAATCTGAACGTGTTGACCGAGCTTTCTCCACGAATCGACGGTGGGCCACGACAGCTTCCGAAGAGGGTGCGAGCCCAGGGTTCTTTTCCATCTGTTCGATGCGCTTCTCGATCAAATCCGGTGTTTCTTGAGCGATAGGGCAGTCTGACAACGGGTGTACGGTACTCCCTGGGCCCTCGGAGGGAGAGCCTTGCTGTGTAGGGCCTAGCTTCAAGCAGGACTCAGATCTAGGAGGCTCCGCAGAGGTGCGGCGGACCTCGGAAGTAGAGTCCCGACTGTTTGCCAGAGGTTCCTCAACAACGACCGCAATAATAGGCTTATTCAACCTGACAGGGTTATGCAAGGTTAATGGCCTACTAAATTTTGACGTCCTCTGATTTGCCTTTCGATGAATGCTGCGTCCGGCGTCATCGGCTTCCATAGCCTCAACGCTACTCGTTGAAGGTACCTGAGCAATCGTATGGTTTGTACTATCCGTTCTAGCACCTGGTTTTACTTACCTCCTTGGTTTTTCGGTTTGTCTTGGGGGGTGGGTCGTCTACCGAGAAAGTAAATTTGCCAGCAGCAGTAAGGTTCCATAAATCACTCGGGTCAGCTTGTTGTCTTTTGGTGAGGAAGGCAGCAATTGTCTTGTCGATATCGTCATCATTACCGGCCTTCGACACCTCAGGCTCTACTTTCTTTTTCGACGCCTTTTTCTTAAGCGACCTTGTAGGTTCTGGGTAACTCAGTCAGCTCCCGCACAAGCGTTAGCGTCTTGCTGACTTTTGGTCGAGACTAACCAGGCATGCCACCTTCCGCGCGGTTCACCGAACCCGTTTTAGACTTCGTCGTGCTACATTCTGTATTTCCCATCTTAGAATAAGGAATAACGCGGCGTAGTGACTACAGCTCACCAGAATCCGCCGATCCGGATTTTCGCTTCCCGGTCTTGGCTTTTTTGGGCATATCGGGGTTGAAGTCTTCCGTACCTAAAGACACATCTCCAACAGTAGATGAGCCTGGCCCTGTTCGCGGGCGTTCACCACCCCCTGAATACTGTGAGCGATGCAACAGGGATGACGGTAACCCCATACCTGTGCGTATCCTGGTGGGTATTAGACTATCCTCTTGAAACGCACAGTGAGGTCCCCGACTATCACGATTGACGAGTCACGTACCGGGAGGGATCTCTAAAACTGATGACCGGCCCTTACGAAAATGCTTCTTCTGGGTGTCGGACGACGGGTTCATGTCGCAGGGGTTCAAGGCTCCAGCTTCGGGTGAGGTCTCTTTTCGTAAAGAAGCTCCGTTTATCTTCTTCCTCTTTTTACGTGAAGCGTTAGCGGAGTCTTCAACGAGGTCGGCAGAGTCGTCTCCGGGAGGTGTGATCTTGGCGACTTTCCGCTTGTGCTTTCTCGGTTTTTCTGTCTGGGCTTGGGCAGAAGAACTCAGGTTCTCCCCTTCGGAAGTTGGGTGCGATATGGTTGGCGGCAGAGCCACAGTTTCTTCTGAAGTGGAATCATGGACAGAGGTGAGAGGCACATCGCGGGATGACGGAGGTCTGATATCGTTCGAGGCCGATTGTTGGGGAGGTTGAGAGGCCACGTGTGTTACGACGTCGTCACTGAATGCAACCTTCCGCCTTTTGGGGGGGCGAGATGCATCGAGGACATGTGCACTAGGTAATTGCACCGAAGGGCTCTCTGTGGCAGAGGGAACCGTATCAGAGTGCGTCGTTTCCTGCACGCCAGGCCGCGAAGGGGGACCATTAAGTTGTCTATTCTCTTCCCCTAAAGCATTCTTCCCCGTAGTTAGAAGAATCCCAGGGCGAGAACGGTGTCACATACAGTGCGGTTTGATGACGACCTGCCATTCTCTGGAATCATCACGACAACGGTCGCGTGCAATGATGTTTTCGTAAGAGCCTTGAAGGCTTCAAAGTCATCGTCTAACGCAAATTGAGATTTCCGTGAAGGACCATTGGAGGAACATACCATCTTCCAGGTCGATTCTTCTTCCATCACGCAGTTGCGCTAGCTCTATCGGGGTGTCATATCCAAGTCCAAGCTTTTTACGGACCACATCCTTCGTTTCGTACAGGGATTGTTCTTCGTTTGTAACAAATGCGGTCAGCACAAACCAAATCTGGCCGCCAGGGGAAGTTCTGTACCTTTAAAGAGACGGTCGAAAGTCCTCCCCGAATTTTGGTAAGTTATTCTCGGATACTCGGACATGATAATATCTGCCACTCCCCATAGGACGGGTTCTGGGTTGTGATACAGACACGATGCCTTTCCTGCGGACGCGACGGGGAATCGGACCGTCGCCTCCCGGTCGAGGTCCCACGGCAGCCACCGAACCTTGTCGCCAGCGGCAAACACAACTCCTGCCCTTCCCTCACTGAAAGTTCGTTCGCGCTATTATTTTTCCAATGGCGGGCCCAACTGGTACGAACCCCGATCGATGATTGTATGTTGTCCCTCGAGAATTGGTCATTTGCTTAGGTTCCGGGTTCCACCCCCACTTACCTGGCTTCAAACACAAGTTTCTCGCTAAAGCCCTCGGCGCTACCATGTGGTTCTTCATATTCTATCGTGCCAGGTTCGCTTTTCTTCTTATTCACTACACTCCCCAATGATGACGTCCTTTTTAGAGAGGATGGGCCAAAACTTTTGGTACGTTATCGTTTTGATTCCAAGGACTAACACCCACCGCATCATGCCCAGGGTTTGAAACATCCATGGGAGGGACATGGACACCACGGAGAGGGAACATCGCACCATTGATCTCAGTTCTACCCCGTCATTGCATCATGGCGTTGGCAAATACAGATCTTAGCAATGTCTCTAATTAGAATCAAAGGATGCTTACTGCGTACAAACCCAGGCCCCATGATTGAAACAGCAGACCGAAAAATTTATCGTCCATTTCACTAATGGAGTCTTGCATAACCTCGGACATGATCGAGCTCAGTTGAACCGCGGCTGACACATATCTATGGCGACCAGCGTATATGCGAACAGCAGTGGATCACGACTACAATATGACAATGAGATAGGACCCAATCAATCAATTACGCTCTCTCCCGTGCCTGGGATGGAATGTGCACGTATAAAAAGCCCATCGGCTCTCAACATTTTTTCCAGCTCCTTTGCTCACATCGACGTCCTCGGGTACTGGATAGTGCGTGTCCTTGCCCCTTTGAACTTTGTCCCTCGAACTAGCTAATCAAATTCAAATTGCAGCCTCTTTCGTTCGTTCTCAACGTTGAATCCTTTCTTTTCGTCTTGACGACTGCACCCTCAACCTCACCAACATCCGACTAACAACCTTGGCCTGATCACACATCCTACGAATATGCGCCCGTACCAGACAATTGCACAAATCCTCATCGCCGCGTCCGTTGCCGGCTCTGCGTTCGCCATTCCTGCGCCTGCGCCGGCAGAGGAGATGCACGACGCGCGCACCGACCGGTCCGAGTTGGAGCGCCGCTGGCAATTGGGCAGCACTGCCAAGGGTATTCTCAAGACTGCTCCGATTGCGGGTTTAGTCGCCGGTACTATAGGCGGACTTGCAACCGTTGCGCAGAAGTTTATCGGCGCTGCTGTTCCCTCTTACAACAGCAAGTGAGTTATCTCTTCCGACCCTCTCCTGCCAAGCCAACACTTCTGACCTGTGATCTCATCTCAGTACCCCGTCTTCCCGTCGCTCCTCCGAGGACGGAACAGATTTTATTTCGCGCGGTTTTGCCGGTCTGAGCGACGATGAACTCCGAATGCTGAGTTTGATTACTCGTAGCACAATGGAGAACCTTGACTAGGCGGATGAACGCGGAATGATGTGGGCCTCGGCCGAATAAGTCTTCGCTGTTTAGTTGTAATGTGTCGCCTCGCGGATTCCAACTCTTTAAGGTTGAAATCACCAATAGGAGTTCATGTGCAGGAGCCCAAAAATCACATTTTGCCAAGTTAGATCGGAATTACATCCGATAGTACGAAGATACGGAGCAGAGGAGAAAGTATGCATTGTGGACTAAGTTATATATACTCGGGACTATCTATGCATTGCCGCCTCGTGCGAAGAACGACTTTTGTTGTGCACATGTCACATTCGCGCAGCCGGGGCAGCGCAGGCCCATTTGCACTGACGTCGGGGGCGCACCGGCATCATTCTCCTTTAAACGCTGTGCGACAATGTCCGCAAGCGCACGTATAAATACGGGCGAACCATTCAGCGACTCTGCGCGATGCACCTCCATACCGAGCTGTCCTCGCATGGCTTCCTCATCAGCAACTCGTATACGGGACGGGAGGAGAGAATGATCGTACCTCGCGCGCCTCCCGCACATATTCGAGATCGAGCTCGTATAGTGTCTCTATATGATCACTCGTGAATGCGATAGGTACGAGCACAGCACGCTTCCTGCCGAGGCGCGCAAGACCCTTGATCGCGTCCCTGGTCTGGGGGCCAATCCACGCGCTCGGCCCGACTTGGGACTGCCATACAAGGCGGTAGGGATTCGTGTGTCCCAGGCGATCCATCACAGCTGCAACGGTCGCGGAAACCTCGAGCACATAGGGGTCGCCGCGGTTAACGACGGACAATGGGAGCGAATGGGCAGAGAAGAGGAGCACAACGTCGCTACGGTTCTCTTCTGGAAAGTTTTGGAGAGCAGCTTCGATATTCTGGGAGACAGCCTAGTGGGGAGAGGGAGGAACATAAGTGGACACAAGGGAGGAAAGGAGGAACCCACCTCGACGAAGCCAGGATGTGTACCCCATCGATCAATGACACTCCAACGAATACCGGAAAAAAGACCGGCTCTGCTCCTTCTATAAACGTCATTAAGACTGCTGCCCGTAGTGCTACAGCTGTACTGAGGATATTGCGTAAAGGCTATCGCACGTTCCACGCCATCCTCTTTCATACGTCTTGCGGTCTCATCTGCCAGGGGATTTGCATAGCGGAACGCCACGTAACTTTTGTGAGGCGCTGTTGTTGGGTGGAGTTCGTCGAGTAACGCTGCCAGGCCTTCCCCCTGGAATTCGGTCCAGCGTAGAATGGGAGAACCACCGCCAATGTCGAGATACTGCTTTTCAATCTGTGGAGTCCGTCTCCTGGCTATCCACGGAGCCAAAATGGATTGAAACGGGAGAGGAATAAGGTCCCCATCTGAGAAGAGATTTCTTAGAAAGCTGTGGGTTTCGGAGACCTGGACGATTGGTGACACAGCTACAACACACTCGAGGACAAGAGACATACGGTGGATGGGCCGCCCATGTTTAGCATTACAATTGCTAAACTCACAAGTATGAGGAAGCTGAAAGAAAGCGATAGAACAAGGAAATTGACAGACCTGTTGGGCTGAGGCATGTGAGAGGCAATGATTATATAGCGAAGTAGTGTACCTCTTTCTCGTCGACTTGCTGAGCGTCGCATACGGACGGATAAGCGTGCGCACAAGCGCGGAAGACCTTGCTGCCATAGCAGTGATAATGATTACGGTTAAGTGTGTTGAAGATGTTGAAGTGGAGAACGACCGCGACCGCCATCACAATTGACAGGGTCGGTCCGCGTCCGAGTCGTGAGAACTCCGATTTCCGTTTTAGAAGGCCGAAATTCCACATCATCGTTTAAAACGTACGTCGAGATTCCGTCAACCAGCTTCAAGTTTAAGTATCAACTCGAGCGAAAGGAGAATGACTATATCAACACATGGGTAAGTGTTATAGTAATCCACCTTTTCGATGTCATCGACATCCTGGGTCCAAATAGCTACTACCTCCAATCTGGCAACCCCATAAACCTCTATGGACCTGGCTTATCCGACGACGACTCAAGCGCAGTGCCAGCAATTTCTGCCTCGTGCGCGCGAATCGCCTGATGCCGTTTGATGTATTCGAATAAAATCAGCGTGCACCACGAGAAGAAGGTCCAAGCGAGCTGTACTCCAAAGTTGAGCCCCACTGCGTAAAATCGATTCAGATTCCAGCTGAACAGTCAGGCACATAGGTGAAGGAAACGCACTTTGGTTACGAGTGCCGAAAACGATGGTCCGAACGGTCTGCTGGACATTATAGAATGGCGTGGCATAGCCATAGCGGTAGACTCCAGGGAGCAGCGCGGGTGGGAAGACGCTCACAGAGACATTCACTACCGCAATGATTGAACGCATATGCATCAGCAAATATGGGTGACGATAACTTCAGGGAAACACAGAGAGAGGGCGTACCGATGATCCAAAGGAGGAGGAAGAAAGCAATAAAGCGTGGTGTGAATATCGTGATGACGGATTCAACCGCCCCACCGAGTGCGCACATCGCCAGCCACGACATCATCCAGTATATTACAAAGCCCGAACTACCGTAGCTGGAATAATTACAGTCAGCACTGGTAGCATGTAGGTCATTGAGGGTGCATACAATCGATTGAAGGGGACTTGGAAGGCGACGCTTAGTAGGCTATAGAAGCACTGTCCGTGGCATTTAGCAGAGCGGAAGCCACAAGAAGTATATATATTGTTGAACATACTGAGACGAAAAAATAGATGATTATCGGGTTGATGACGCGGATTAAGATGAGCCACTTGAATGTGAGTCGATCTTCAAGATGCGTGACGTCCACACGTGCAGCGTAATGTGCCATCGTTACGACGAACTGTAACGCCTTCAGTGAACCTAAACATCTTGATACTGGGGCTGCAAGGGCGTACCGCAAGAATCAGTAGGTATATGAGCCCAACGAAGTCAACCGCAGTAGCGACGGGTACGTCGAACGGTCGTGTGTTGATCACCGTGTACGATACGGGCTGCGAGACGAGCCTCGGTGCGTTGACGAGAAGAGCAGTTAAGTTGGAGGATCGTCCAGGAATTTCAGAAATGAATTGTGTATTGAAAGCTTCTGTGACCATATCAAGTAGCGCGACGATCTATAGGAGAAAGCTACCTCAGGTATAAGCTCAAATTAGGAAAGAGGCGTACATTCGGATGCACAACAATGCGGCTAAGAACGAAGGTAAATTCGAGTTAGACGGTACTGACTGACAACTTACTATGCGTTCTCGCTCCGAGCTTCAGTAACATACACATTGACGCTGCGGTTACCAACATAGGTATCATCAGCGGCGATGACAGCAGCTTCCAACGTTTCCGTCGCATTTTGGCTGACTAAGCTGGTGCGTAAACTTCGTTATCCAAGATGAAACCATATGACGCACTAGCAATGATGGCCCAGGCCTTCTCTTGTATGACTGCATTCTCGAGGTCGTGCGCCCCACTCGGAAAAAGATCTGTGGGGACTACGCTCCACGTAAGGGTAGTTGGCGTCCCGCCACTTGCGACCACTGCGCGCGAGATGAACTGGCCCACCTCCCCTCCGTCAAAGTCCTGTAACGTTGGAGGCGGCAGGAAAAAATTGTATGTGTTAGCGTCACCCATCTAGCCAGTACGAACCTTGAACTGTGGGGAATGAGACTTACCACAATCCAACCGTTGAGATTATGGACATGCGTTGGGGTCTTCCAAAGCGCACCCCAATATATCGAGAGCACAGAGAGGAGGAAGACGATGAGTAAAGCGCTCCTCGAGGCCAGGATCATGATGTAGATCTTCCGCGCTGCTGCAGTTGCGGGTTCATTTGAAACGTAGCTCTCGGTGAACCATGGCAAAGGCGGATTTGCTGCCGCGTTTTGTGAAGAGGACAAACCGGCGTCACCTCCAGGTTGCTGGCGTGACTTGACCGGGGAATGAGAGCGAGATCGAGGGGACACCTTTTGGTCTGTCTCCATGACTGAAGGCCTCTCACAACACTCTGGGAAAGCCGGAAAACAGAGCGCGGATGAAGAGCGGGTGGACTATACCACGTCCATATAATGGTGACCAGAGATAAAATGGTTGCTCAGCGGCTTGTCTCGAATATGACGTTTGCAGGGTCTGTTCTCCAAACGACCGCCTGACATGGATACGTGGGCAGACCCATCCACTTAGGGGCCAAAATTCCCGCCGGGGCTGTGCACTGCCCTGGGCGCATAACTGAACGGAACCAGATGGAAACGGTGATACAGCGCCGAAAGGCGTAGGCCGCCGTGCTCTGAACCTTAATACGGGGAATTGGGTTAGTCGGTCATCTTATGCGCATATCATGCATCATCTCCCTTCTTCTACGTAAGGCCATCTAATCGACTCGACGACCATTCACGTAGGAAGTTCATCATTTCGGTTAATTACTTCTATTTCTCCAACGCAGCCATTGTAACTTGAAGGTGAAAACCCGAGGAGGACGTACTGCGGATTCCACACGCCAGGGGGTTTGCTTTGACAGCACAACCTGTCCCTGCGGCGAGATCAAGGGGTCATTAGTAAGTGATCTAGTGGTCCTGGAACCTTACCACGCCAGTAGGATGGCGGAGGGTCAGCAGAACGTAAAGGAGGCTCAAAAGATTAGCCAAAGCGCGCAGATACGCAGAGAAACTCTTTTCGACACTCGATGACAAGCAACTCCCGTTGTAACTCCACGAACAGAAATTACTCATCTCCAGGCGTCCCTACGGTCTTTTTGACATTATGAGCAAAGATCTCCTAATGGCACGCCCACTGGCACCCACTACAACTACATATTGGAAGTCCCGGGACAAATCCGTGCCAGCGCATACGCCGCATAGTGGAGCTCTTGGAAAGGATGTATCCGGTTGCGTCATTGATTGGCGCTGCTATTAACGCTCAACGTTGGGGCCCTAAAACGTTAGGGCTTTACCATTACCTACAGCCAGCGATGATAATTCAATAGACCTTTGGCGTGACATGAGAACACACCGGTGTTATAGCATATTTACACCTATTGTACAATGTACCCAGCACATACCATTTAAAACCAAGTCCTATCAGAAGCCACCATAATGTAAACCCAATCAGCCATCCACGATCACGCGGGCCCCCTCCGCCGGCTGCTTCTTCGAAACCACCGCCTGCGCGCTGGGCGCGCCTCCGACTCTGTAGCAGTCTCATCTGCCTGTTCGCGAACAGGTCGCTGACATACTGGACAGCGGCCTGATACATCGAGCAGCCACGGGTCCACGCACGTTTTCTGTAGACAGCAGTAGTTAGGGTCGTCAGCACCAGATCCGCCGCAGGCAAGGATGCACTGACATGAAAGACGTGGCCACATTTCAGTAAACGTAACGGCTGCGGACCCTGACCAGCGTCCTGCAGCCGTAGGGATAAGTCTTCGCCTGGCAAGGCTAGCGCGGCTGTCTGCTCAGTAACGTCGGCCTCGCCCTCCCGCTGGGCTACTGGATCGCCTGTCGCCTGGTTCTCCGCCGCCTCCTTATGCTTCTGAGTCTTGGCTAATGCATCCGACTCATGGGCGGCTACACCCATGCGCCTCGGTTCTTGAAAGTCGAGCAGGCAAATCGCGCACGAGGCGCGATGACTGTCGAGCTGTACGAATGGGTACTCGCCTTTCTCCCAATTATCTTCCCACGTGCGAGGACGATTCAGGTCCCTCTTCTCCTTTCCTGTGCCTGTTTTTACTATATCACTAGCGGATGCAGCCCGCCTTCGAAACGGTAAGAAACGGAAGCGGCGACGCGAGGTAGAGGACTTGGGTGGGTATGTGTGCAAGTCTGATGGAAGTGTGACTGGTTTGGATGGTTGATCGGGCGGTGGAGGGATATAAAGTACTAGTGGGAGTTTATCGACGATGGCCCGTGGGACTTGCCCAATGTCAGGTGTGAAGTGGT
>WNFC01002639.1_pt1 | contig 19310 bp, 15 predicted proteins | sample 5400541 | NCBI WGS metagenome assembly WNFC01 (sample SAMN13153342, study PRJNA577476) | soil metagenome | isolation source: 120 cm saprolite under Douglas fir tree site 2 hole 2 replicate 1 | place: USA:California | collected 2015-04-18 | reverse complement strand
TCAGCCAAGGCACCGGTGAGTGGTTTGAGGCCTCCTCCTCGTAAGGCGGCCCCGGAGGTCCAGAACTTCCTCCATCTGCTCGTGCAGCACCGCGGTCCGCGAGCCACCTTGACCCACCTTCCGCGTTCCTGTTCACAACATCCCCGGCGAATCCGAGCGGGTGTTCCCCTGAGTGTGCCGTGGAGAAGATCCGGGCCGCGGTGACCCGCTCGCTGGTCCGGTCGCAGCGTGGTGAGTTCCACCTGCTCCACACGCGAGTTCATCTCGGCGAGGCTGAAGTGGCAGCAATGAGCAAAGACCAGGTCATCGCCAGGATGCAGCAATACTGGGCCACGGGCAGCTGAAGCGTCCGGGATTATGGACGTCCCGTGGCGGCGGGAGCGTGCGAGCCGACGCGCTGGGGCAGGTGCGTCCACCTGCCCCAGCGCCTGACCGGTCTCGTACCCGGGCGCCCCCTAGGCGCCAGTTAGCACGAGGACGGCAGACCGCCGCTGGCGAGGGTGCCTGAGGCCCAGGCGGTGGGCCCAGGCTGCCCGTCGGCGGCGATCAACAGCTTGCCGACATAGAAGTGCCAGAGGTCCGGGCCGGCGCAACGGTCGACCTGGAGCCAGGCGTCGGCTCGGCCGCTCGAGTCCGCCGTTTCGTAGTAGACGGCCTCCGTCCGAGAAAAGTCGGGGGTCAGCGCCTCGAACCGCACGCGGGCACCAGGGGTGAAGCCGCTGCCAAAAACCATGACGCCTCCGGTCTCGAAGTAGGCCGTCACGCTTTGTCCGATTGGACCAGCATGGGCCGCAGGCGCAGAGGCGAGGCCGACGCTGACGCCGCCCAAGACCAACACAGGCAGCATCAGCAGGCTGCCGCGCCGAAGTATACGTTTCATCATCTGTGTCCCCTTTCTGAGGCAACTGCCGATTTGGCAGGTCAGAGACGGATACGTCAGCAGACGCCGGACGGTTCCGTAGACGTGTCACGCCAGAGACGCAGCCGGCTGCTTCGCGCAGTCCCGAGGCCGGGCTTCTGGATTAATGCAAACCGCCGTCCGCTGCCCCGGAGACAGAGGAGGCCAAAAAGCGGCGGAGGCGCAGGCTGTTCCATACCACGAAGACCGAGGACAGCGTCATGGCGGCCGCCGCGACGATCGGGTTCAGGAAGCCGAGGGCGGCCAGCGGGATGGCGAGGCAGTATCGCAGGCCTGCGGGGCCTGCGATAACTGTGACGCCGGCCAGTCCCGGCCGGTCGTGCCGACCGGGCTGTTCTCGCCCGGTGAACGGGTGGAGCACCACCAGTGGGGACCGGGTCTCGTGCTCGAGGCCGAAGCCGACCGGCTCACCGTCTTGTTCGACGAATACGGATACCGCGAACTGGCCACGCAGGTGGTCTCCGGCAGGCACCTGCTCGCTCCCGCATGACCGGCTCGAAAAGCGGGGCTCATCATCCGGCCGGTGGTGGCTGTTGCGGTCTTGCCGGTTCGTCTAGCTCGATGCCAATGACACGCGCAACGCGATCGAGGCCGGCGTCGCAGGCGAGAAGCGTCGCCTGGTACCGCCAGGCGACGGCGGCGATCATGCAGTCCACCAGTCCGCGCGGCGTGATGCCAGCCTGCCGACAGCGGCGGTAGATGCGTGCAGCGCCCTCGAAGTCGGCGGCCGCATCGAAGCGGTACAGGTGGAATCGCAGCAGAAGGCGGCGCAGGTCTTGCTCCCGGGCGTCGCTGCGCGCTCCGGCCAGGACCTCCATGATCACCGGCTCGGTGACGGCGACCGGGCCGTCGGCCGCGATCAATTCTGACAGGCGACGATCGACCGCGCTTCCGGTGGCCCGGTCGTATTCGACCCACGCGGAGGTGTCGGCGAGGATCACGCGGCTCCCGGCGGGCGCGTATCCGCGGGGGGCTCATCGATGGCGTGCGCTCCGCGCATCGCCAGAGCCTCCTCCCGGGTCATGGGCTGCCCGGCCAGATGCCGCAGGGCGAGCTCGACGGCCTCGGTCTTGGTCCGCAGGCCATAGCGGTCCATGACCGCCTGGAGGTAGCTGTCCTCGATCTCGATGTTCGTGCGCACTCTGCTCATACACTTACTCTACACCTTACGTGTACGATAGGTGTACCATGAGGGCCGCCAAGCCGGCGAAGGCCGGGACCCGGCTACCGAAGACGCCGCCCCTCGGCAAGGTCCGAAGGTCAGGGCCACGGGATCGTTCATGAGCCGGTGGCCCTTGCTCGCAGCGCTTCTAGGGCGGTCGCCTTGCCGGTGTCGGTGAGCCCGTAGCTGCGGTCGAACCAGTCACCGCCGGCCGCCAGCAGGCCAAGTGCCCGGCACATGTTGCTAGTGCTGTGGATGGCCCAGCCGATGTCATGTTCGTCCGGTAGCTCACCGGTCCGGCCGTCCCGGAACCCTTCTTCGGCGGCCGCTTGCCCCACAGTGGCCTTGATCTCGCTATCGGGCACCGAGTCGGCGTCCAGCAGCAGCGCGAGAAACAGCTCACCGGCGAACACGCTGAAGCCGTTCTCGCCGAGCAGCCCGGCGGCGATGGCGCGCCAGAGGCCACCGGGGTCGGCCAGGAGGCGCCGACCCCTGGCGGTCAGCGTCAGCATGCGGCCCGACCGGCGTGCCAGCCCCAGCCGCTGGGCGAGGTGGCGCAACTGGTGCAGGTCGAAAAGGTCGTCCTCGGTCCGCGGCGGGCGGGAAAAGTCCCACCCGAACCGGTCCGCGCTCTGCTGGACGAACTTCTGGCTCAGGTTGCCGGTCTGGGTGAGAGCGATACCGCCGTTCAGCTGGTCCAGCAGCCAGCGCAGCCGGGGAAGCGCGTCGGCACCTGTCGCCGCCGGGAGTTCCGCGGGGTGGAGCAGCCGGTTGGCGATCGCGGCGAGGATCCGGCGGCGGGTTTCGCTGCGTCGCAGGTTGACCCACGTCTCGGCGCGCTCGGTGAGGATCGCCTCAGCCAGCCTCTGCCCGAGCAGTTCGGTCTGCGGGGCATTGAGGTGGGCCCGCACGAGTTCCTGCTGGCGGGCCTTCCACCCCCGCCGTCCCGGGACGAGATCGCCGCTGGCCACGGCGACCTCGAGGAACTCGGCCGTCGACGACCATGCCGAGGCCTCCTGGAAGCCCATCGCCGCGCCCCATTCGAACTCCGGCAGGTCAGGCGGGGCGATGCCGGAGACGGCAGCTGCCCGCCGGAAGGCCGCCTTGCCGTGCGCGGTGCCGCTCTCATACGCGCTCAGGATCTCGCGCGTCGTCCCGGACCGGCAGATGGCGGCGTACCGCGGCAGCTGCAGCAGGTCCAGCGCCTGGGCCAGCGCCCCGGCCACCCGGACCTTGTCGTCCAGGCTGATCAGCCATTTCACGGGCAGCTCGTACCAGCAGAAGTTCTGGATACGGTTCTGAGTGATGAATGCCAGGCCCTGATCCCCGGCGATCCATTCCAGCGCTGCCTGCGCGTCCGGGTCCTCGTCCTCAGCCATCACACCTCCGCCTACGCGTGATGAGGTCATTCTTAACCAGGTACATGATCCTCCGACCGGATTCTGTCACGCCCAGGTTCTCGGGCACGTGCTCATTCCAGCCTCCTGACACGCCCTGGATGCCGGGCGTATACGCGCCCGTGCTGACATGCTGAAGAAGGTTCGCTAGCACCGAGCCTCACCATGGAGCGGCAAAAGCAAGGCGACGAGCATCACCGCAAGCGAAGGTCGGGTGCTGCGGTGAGCTGTTCCCGGTCATGGCTTCTCCTCATACGCCGTCGCACCATATAGGTGTGATTGGCGCCCTGCCGCAATGTCGCGGTCTTGGTCTCGCGGGCGGATGGTTCGGCCAGGTTCGGCAGCTGGTTCGAGGCATGGGGAACGTCAATGACCAGGTTCCTCGATGTCCGGCACCGTGGGCTGTGAGACCGAAAAGCGGCGTAGGCGCGAGCTGTTCTGGACGACGAAGACGGAGGAGAGCGCAATAGGTGGCCTGGGAGAAGCACCACGGTTCGTTCGGGAAAAGAATTTCAGTTGCCCGCGACGGGCAGCGATGCTACGGCCTGAGCCTGTGCGGGAGGAGTGGGTCGCAGGGAACTCGGTGGGGCGGGCGCCGGTCAGGGCTTGCGGCCTATGCCGCAGTAGCCGACGAGGCCGCCGACGGTGGTCTCGATCTGGCCTGCCAGCCCCCACCACTGGCTGATCGGCACCAGACCGGGAGGCGTCATGGCCAGGCCATCGAAGAACCGGGCCACCTGCTCGCGGTTCCGCGGGGTGATCGGCACCGACGACATCGCGTTATAGAGCCGGGCCATCTCCGCGGAGGCCTCGGGCGCGATGTCGCTGGCCGCGTGGGCCATCACCAGGTAGCTGCCGGACGGCACGGCATCCATCAGCCGCGCCACGATCCGGTACGGATCGTCCGGGTCAGGGATGAAGTGCAAGACCGCGATCAGCAAGACGGCGACCGGACGACTGAAATCGAGTGTCCGCGTTGCGCCCGCGAAGATCGTGTCCGTATCCCGCAGATCCGCCTGAATATAGTCGGTCTTCCCCCCGGGGCTGCTGGTCAGCAGCGCCTGAGCGTGGCTGAGCACCACCGGGTCATGGTCCACGTAGACGATCCGCGACTCGGGAGCGGCCCGCTGCGCGACGTCGTGGGTGTTGTCTGCCGTCGGCAGCCCGGTGCCGATGTCAAGGAACTGCCGGATGCCGTAGCCGGCCGCCAGCTGGTGCACCGCGTCGATCAGGAACAGCCGCGCGGCCCGGGCGATCAGCGGCATGGACGGCATCACCTGGAGCACGCGCTCGGCCGCTTCCCGGTCGGGGGCGAAGTTGTCCTTGCCGCCTAGCCAGTAGTTCCACATCCGTGCCGGGTTCGGCACGGTGGGGTCGAAGGAGGGCAGCTGAGGCTCGCCGCTGGTGGTTCGGCCCTGCGGGGTGGTCGGCGTCACGGGTTTCCCTTCCTGCCTGTCCGTCCGGTTCTTCCTTGGTCGCCCGGGTCACATCAGAGAAGTGTCGCAGGCGGAGGCTGTACCAGACTACAAAGACGGGACCTGGGGCCGTACGACCGCTCGGTGATCCTGCGGTGTAGGTCTATCCGCCACCAGCGGCCGAAGATCTCGGCAGCGCGCCAATGCGCCACGGTGTGCCGCCGCTGTTCGTGCCTGCGTCAGCGCTAGCTTCATCTTCACCGGTGGTACGGAAGGAGCCCTATGAGGCGCAGGCGCAGATTGACCACAGTCGTGGCTGCTGCGCTGGCTGGGGCGGTGCCGACGGCGTTCCCGGCCTGGCCGGCCGGCGCAGCGGCCAGCCAGGCCGCGGCCATCTGCAGTTCCTCCTCCCATCCCGCACTGGCGGCCAGGATCGGCCGTGACATCCTGCCGGCACGGCGTGGCCGTGTCTCCGCCGCGGCGGTGGGGGTCAATGACCCCGGCATGGGAGTGGTCTGCTGGCTGAACAGATCCTGGCGTTTCGACTCCGCCAGCGTGGTGAAGGTAACCATCCTCGGCGCGCTCCTGCGCAGGACAGAAGACCAGCACAGATATCTGACCGGAATCGAGGCCGCCCGGGCCAGGGCGATGATCACCAGGTCGGACAACGATGCCGCATCTGCGCTCTGGGCCGAGCTCGGGCCGGGCTACCTCCGGCACTTCCTCGCCCTGGCCGGGATGGCGCACACATCCCTCGGCCCAGGCGGTGAGTGGGGCCTGACCCAGATCACCGCCGATGACGAAGTCCGGCTGCTGCGGCTCCTGCTGAACCCCAGCGCGGTGCTCGCCGCAACCTCCCGCAGCTACGCGCTGAGGCTCATGGCCAAGGTAACCCCTGCCCAGCGGTGGGGTGTTCCGGCCGGCGCGCCGACCAGTCTCACCGCGCACGTCAAGAACGGCTGGCTACCCGAGGCCACGCACGGCTGGCGCATCCACAGCATCGGCTGCTTCACCGGCCACCGCGGCGGCTACAGCGTCGTCGTGCTGACCCAGGACAACCCGACCATGGCCTACGGCATCGCCACCATCGAGGCGATCGCCCGGGCGATCAACCACGACCTCCGCCCCGCCGCGGCATCGGTCGTCCCGTCCCGTCATCCCGGCCAGTCCCGTCGTGGGGGACGCCCGACGAGCACATCCCAGCGCTGCCGGACATTCCCGGGCAGGACGACGCGACCACGCAAACGCTGACCCATCCCGTCTTGGGCGCCCGCGCACGAGTTCGGCCAGCATGCCTGCCACGGTGCTGGTATCACCGTCGGTGGTGCCGGCGAGATCGGCTGGGTAGGTCACCTGTACCTCCGTGATCGTGGCCGGGAAGTCGCGCTGGTTGCTGGTGATGAACCGGTCGGCGCACATGCCCACCGCGGTGGAGCCGGTAACGGCTGGACAGAGCGGTCGCGAGCTCGGCCGTGGCCCGGTCTACCGGGCGCAGGTCCAGTCTGGCCAGCGACCCGGGCATGATCGGCTACACCTTGCCCGAGATCCGCCGGCCCGTCCTGGCCACTCGTGTCCCTGCTCCCGATCGCTCGACGAGGATAGAGCCGGAAGCTTCAGGTCCTGGCTAGATCGGGATCTCGATGAGCAGCGTGGTGCCGTTGCCGGCCGGGCTGGTCACTTCGAGCGTGCCGCCGAGCGCCTCGATGCGGTCGCTGAGCCCGACCAGTCCGGACCCCTTGGCGGGGTCGGCTCCCCCGATCCCGTCGTCGCGGATCGCCAGCCGCACGACCGTGTCCGGCGTGTCGAGTTCGACGTGCACGGCGGAAGCGCGGGCGTGCTTGGCGGCGTTGGCCAGCGCCTCTGACACCGCGTAGTACGCCGCGACCTCGACGTGCCCGGGCAGCCGCCTGTTGGTGCGCAGATCCAGCTCGACTGGCACCGCGGACCGGCGCGCCAGCGCCTTGAGCGCCGCCTGCAGGCCCCGCTCCGACAGGATCGCGGGGTGAATCCCGTGGGAGATCTCCCGCACCTGGTCAAACACGCCGGTGACCCGCTCGGCGATGCGCGACAGTCCGGCTTCTAGCTCGGCGAGCTGCGGGGGCACCACCGCCTGCACCGCCCGCACGTCTAGCATCAGCGACACCAGCTGCTGCTGGGTGCCGTCGTGCAGATCACGTTCGATCCGCCGCCTGGTCTCATCGGCAGCGGCGACGATCCGCGCGCGGGAGGCGGCCAGGGCGGCGCGGCTCTCGGTGTTCGCGATCGCCGTGGCGACGAGCTCCGTGAAGCCCGTGACTCGTGATTCGGTGTCCGGGGGGAACGGCTGGTGGGTCAGCTTCGAGTGGAGGAACAGAACGCCCCACAACCGCCCCTCGACGACGATCGGGCTGGCGACCGAGGAGCTGATCCCGAGCTCGTCCCGGACAAACGCGGCGATGCGCCCGGGAACGCCGTGATAGTCGTCTATCCGGACCGGCCGGCCCGTCCGGAAGACCGTCGATGCTAGATCTCCCCCTTCGAGCGGCCACGGACCCGGGACCAACGGGTGCTGCTCGCCCTCGGCGGCCCAGGTAGCCAAGACAGTCACCGTGTGATCACTCCCGTAACGGGCCATCCCGGCGAGGTGCGCGCCGAGCAGCCGTCCGGCCTCCCCGGTGACCGCCGCGAACACCTCTTCTGGCGCCGTCCCGCGTGCCACCAGCGTCGCGACCCGCCGCAACGCCGCCTGCTCCTCGGCCAGGCGGGCCAGGGCGGCGCGGCTCTCGGCGTTCGCGATCGCCGTCGCTACCAGCTCGGTGAAGGAGGCCAGGCGCGCCTCGGTGTCCGCGGGCAGCGGCTGCTCTAGAATCGAACCAGCGAAAATCACCCCCCAAAGACGCCCCTCGACGAGGATCGGCGTCCCGACCGCCGAGCGGATGCCCCCCTCTTGGACGGCGACACCGAGCGGACCCGAGGAACTATCGGCATAGCGGTCGATCCGGGCCGGGCGGCCGGTCTCGAACACGAGCGTGCCGAGGTTGTACCCCTCAAGGGGCCACCGGCTGCCAACGGGGAAGCGCTCGCCTACACTGCCCCAGGAGGCAACGAAGGTGAGCGTACGGTCGGGCTCGTAGCGGCACATGGTCGCCAAATCGACGCGAAGCAGCTTCCCGACCTCCTCGATGACCGCCGCGAACACCGCCTCCGGCAGTTCGCCCCGCGCCACCAGCGTGGCCAGCCGCCGCAGCGCCGCCTGGGTGTCCGCGAGCTCGCGCAGTTCCTCCCCGGCCTGGGCGTTGGCGATCGCCGTCGCGGCCAGCTCCATGAAATCCGCCATCCGGGACTCGGTGCCGGGCGGGAAGTCCTCCCGCGAGGTCGCGGCGACCGTCACGCCCCAGTGGCGTCCCCCGACCACAATGGGCGTGCCGACCGCGGCCCGCAGGTCCAGCTTGCCGACGATGGCACCGAACGGGCCTGTCGCCAGCTTCTCACCGTTGATCCGGGCCGGGCGCCCGGTGCGAAGCACGTCCGTGTGAATCATCCCGGGCTGCAGCTTGATCCGGAAGCCGATCGGTACCTGGTCACTGACGCGGCCATAGGACCCGACGACGGTGATATGCCCCTCGAGTTCCCCGGGCTCTCCGGAGGGGTGATCAACGCGGGAGACGAACGTCGCCTCGGCGCCGATCAGGTGGCCGAGCTCATCGGCGACCGCGGTGAACACCTCGGCCGGCCGGGCACCCCTGGCTACCAGCGTGGCCACCCGCCGCAGCGCGGCCTGCTCCTCGGCAAGCTGACGCAGCCGTGCGTGGCCGGGTGGATCACGGCCCGCTCCCCCGTCGGCGGCATGGCCCGCACCGGCGCCGGTATCTAGCGCGTTCACAAGGCTGACGGTAGCCCGGTGCCTGGCGGGCCAGCAACGTTTGCGCCGCAGCCCGCGGCCCCAGCCGATCCAGGAAACGCAAGTTGGAGCTGGCGCGGTCCCTCACTCGCGAGTACGCAGGACGTCCGGAGTGCGAGGCGCCAGCACGCGTCCTCTTCCCGCAGATGCTCCAGATCATGCCGCGGTTCATGCGCGAGAAGGTCACCGTCGACCATGAATCGAAGCGCGTCGACGTGAACTTTTGCGTTCCCCGGTAATCTGACACTTAAGCGTCAGCAGCCCCGCCGGTCCTGGCCACTCGTGTCCCTGCTCCCGATCGCTTGCAGAAGCCCGAACCGCCGGCGACCATTCGATCCTCACTGGCCACCGCCGAGCAGTTCAGCCATCACCTCCTCGTGGGATACCGCTCCCGGGCGGCCGGCAGCCACCCACTCCCGGTGGCTCTGCAGTACAGCGTCGGCTTCCGCTGGTGCGGCGTCGGAAGACTGGTCTGGCTGGGCCCGGGGTCACCAGCGCGAGACGAGGAAGCGCCGGAGGGCGCAGGCTGTCGGATCACGAAGACTGGTCACCGGCATGAGCTGCGATCATTGCGCCAATGCCATCCGGGCCGAGATCGGCAAGCTTCCCGGCGTGACCGACGTCGACGTCGACGTTTCGGCCGGAAAGGTCCGGATCACCGCCGAACAGCTACCGGGCGACGCCGCGTTGCGCGAGGCCGTCGAAGAAGCCGGGTACGAGTTTGCAGGCTAGGCCTGGACAGGCCGGACCCGGCTGCTACAGCATCAAGATCAGCATGTAACCCATGGTGATCCCCATCGCGATCTTGCACATCGCCGCGCACCGAGGGGCCAGGTACAGACGGTCCGGCCCGGCATCGGCGCAGCCGCCGCGCGAGGCGGCCCCGCCGGACTCCGGCCCTTCGGACACCGGCGCGCTGGCCGCCATGCGCGCGCCGGATTCCTCCGGCCCGCTAGCTACCGGGACGGCGCTGGCCACCGTGACGGCGCTGGCCGTGACGGCGGCGGCCGGCGCGGGAGTCCGCACCGTGAGCCGGTCGCCAACCCAGACCACATGGCCGAGCAAGAACAACGCGAGCACCAGGGCCAGGAACGAGAAGCGCGACCCGGTCGCCGACATTCCAATCCCGCCCGTCGCGTCCTTAGCCGCGACGGCCACCGGCAGCGCGAGGAACATGTAGAGCATCGCGCCGCACTCGACCAAATGCGGCAGCGGCTGCGGGCAGCGCCACTGATTCAGCGGCGCGCCACGGCGGACCCGCACGAACTGCCATCCGAACCACGCCGCGGCGCCGGCGAAGACCACCTCCCAGATGCCGGCCGACAGGAAGCGCAGGCCCGCCACCAGCATCCCCGCCATCGCCACGCCCATGACGACATGAACGCCGTCGGCATCGAGATCGGTCGGCCGCCGCCACCAGCGCGCGACCACCAGGCGACTCGCGCAATAGGCGGCCACGGTGATCATCGCGGCCGCGAAGATGTCGGTGAGCCAGGCAGGACCGCCCATGTCACGCTCCTCTCGACGACGTAGCGGAGGGACTCGATGCGGCGGGCCAAAAGGGCACGGCGAGCAAGGCGAGGAGCGGGCCCGAGTTGGGATCGGTGCCGCTGCCGGTGAACAGGCCGCCCATCCCTTCGGCGAGCCAGATGATGACCGCCAGGACGATGGCTAGCACCACGGTCGCCCTCGCCATGCGCACCGGGAGGTAAGGGCCGACGGCCACGACGGCCAGCGCGACCGCGAGCACGATCGAGGCGGGCAGGCCCTGGCTGCCCAGGGCGCTCGCGGCGTGATGGTCGATCCAGGCCAGCCAGCCGGGCTGGCCAGACGCCATTCCCGAGAACGTACCGCTGATGGCCCGCGGCGCGCGTGATGCGGGCTGCAAGGCGAAGAACGCCAGGCTGGCCCACAACACCAGCCACAGCGCCTGCGCGACGCGCCGGCCCACGGCGCGGCCCGCGATGAACGGCGCGGTGCGGTCCCGGTCGGCGGGCCACAGCAGGACCGCGAGCAGCGCGTACAGGATCACCGCACCGGGAGCGCCGTTGAGCGGCCTGGCATTCCCGGTGACCACCGCGCCCAGCCCTTCACCGAACCACCACACCCCCATGGCCCAGGCCACCGATGCGCCCAGCGCGAGCTTGACCGTAGGGCGCCAGGCGATCCCGAGGCCGAGCAGTAGCTGGATGGTCGCGAAAATGGCGTTCACCGCAACCAGATGATGATCGATGAAGGTCGCCGACCACTTAATCGGGCTGGCGACGACGGCGGGATTCCCCGGCGACGTGCCCGCCAGCATCTGCGGGAACGCCTTGCTGAACATGAACGGCTGATATTGCAGGATGCCGTCCAGCAGCCAGATGACCGCCAGGGCCAGCTGAAGCTTCCGGCGCGGATCCAGCACCGCCAGGGTCGGCTGCTCGTCAGCGCCCGGCCGCGCGACCGCACCGCCGACCGCGAGGCTCTCGCTCATGTCCAGGTTCCCTCCGGTGACCCAAAGCCCAAACAGGAACTAATAAAACGCTATTGGACTGTTCGCGGATCCGGCAAGGCAAACAACGAAATTACATGAGATGAACGCCGTCGGCCCGATTCCACGAGACCCGGGCCGGGTATTAGATAAACCCATTTGGGGTATTAACTACACCCGGCCCGGGTATATCGAATTCAGCTGAGGAACGTCGGGTCTCCGCCGCGGACCGGGGTGACCCGGCCCTTGGGCTCTTCCCAGTCTTCCTGGCGGCCGAGGGCGGTCATGTCGAGGAAGGTGTAGGCGTTTCCGACATACTCGGTGCCCCTGCCGTAAACCGAGTAGGTGTGGAAGATCTCGTCGCCCTCGCGCAGGAAGCAGCTGTAGCCCGGCATCTCGCTGGACCGGTCGCCGCCGAGCAAGCCGGGTTCGGCCCGGTAGTTGTATTCGACCTGGCCGCGGGACTCGTCGAGCGTGACCTGGTAGTCGTAGTTGAAGTCGCTGCCGTAGGTGGAGTACCACGGGGCGAACCAGCCCCGCTCCTTGGCCTTCGCGGCGATCTTGTCGTAGGGGGCGCGGGAGGCCAGCACGAAGGCGGTCTCCCTGGTCCCGACGTGATCGAGTATGCCCGGGGAGAGCTCGTCGATGGTGGCCGAGCAGCCCGGGCAGGGCTGGTCCCAGTCCGGGCCGAACATGACGTGCTGGACGATCAGCTGCCGCTTGTCCCCGAACAGGTCGGCCAGCGTGACCGGCCCGCCCGGGCCCTCGAACAGGTACTCCTTGTCGACCTTGACCATGGGCAGCCTGCGCCGGGTGGCGTTGAGGGCGTCGTGCCTGCGGGTCAGGTCCTTCTCTTCGGCCAGCAGCCGGCGCCTGGCTTCGAGCCACTGCTCGCGCGACGCGAGATCGGGAAGACTCATCGCGAACCTCCTGGGAACGGTTTAGTAGTTCTGACTGCCTTTACAGGTACGACGAACCGCTGAGGCGGGAATGGACGGTCAGCCGCAAAAAAGGGGACCGAATATGAAGATCACCGGAAGCCGTCTTCGGCTGTCGGCGAGCGACGTGGCCAACTACCTGGCCTGCCAGCACCTCACCCGGCTGGACCTGCGGATGGCGCAGGGCACGCTGCGCCCTCCGCACGAGTTCGACATCGGCTTCCAGGACCTGGTGCAGCGCGGCGAAGCTCACGAGAGAGCCGTGCTCGACCGGTTCCGTGCGGAGGGACGTGAGGTCGTGGAGATCCCCGAGGCGGCGGAGGCGGCCAAGGCGACCGTGGAAGCTATCCGAGCCGGGGTCGAGGTGATCTATCAGGGCACGCTGGCGGGAGCCGAGCCGGGCGACGGGCCGGCTCTGTTCGGGCGCCCGGATTTCCTCGTCCGGGCTGACCTGCTGGACGCGCCGGACGGAGAACCGCGTCCTGGTGGGGTCCATTATGAGGTCGTCGACGCCAAACTGGCCCGGTCCGCGAAGGCGCGCGCCGTGATGCAGGTTTCGTTCTATTCGCATCTCCTCGCCGGTTTGCAGGGCATCGAGCCGCGCTGGATGCACCTGGCCCTGGGCCACGGAGAGTTCACGTCGTTCAAGGTGAACGACTTTGCCGCCTACGAACGGCAGACACGGCGACGGCTGGAAGCCGTTATTGCTGACAGCCTCGGTGAGCATCCACCTGCCCCGCCGTACCCTGAACCGGTCGAGCACTGTGCCATCTGCCGGTGGAGCGATCTGTGCCGCGACCGCCGACGGCGTGACGACGACCTCTCGCTCGTGGCCGGGATGACAACGGGCCAGCGGCGGGCGCTGAAGGATGCCGGGATCTCGACCAGGCGCGGGTTCGCCGGCCTGGCCAATCTCCCGCGCCTGGACCGGGTGAGCCGGAGTTCGCTCGAGCGCTCCCAATTGCAAGCCCGCCTGCAGGTGGCCAGTGAGGACGACAGGTTCATCCGGTACGAGATCCTGGAGCCCGAACGCGATGCCGAGGGCGCCCTGATCGCCAACCGCGGGCTCCTCGCGTTGCCCGAACCGGCCGCCGGGGACCTGTTCTTTGATATCGAAGGAGCGCGCTACTACTCAGAGGATGCCAAGGAGTTCGGGCTGCAGTACCTGTTCGGCATCGTCGACACGGCTGACATCGACGAGTCGGGCCGCCCCCGGTACACGCAGATCTGGTCCTATGACCGCCAGGGCGAGAAGCGTGCGTTCGAGCAGTTGATCGACTTCATCACCGAGCGCCGCGAGGGCAATCCCGGCTTGCACGTGTATCACTACAACCACTACGAACCCACGTCGGTTGACCATCTCACGGAACTGCACGGAACGCGCCAGGAAGCGGTGGGCAGGCTGATGGGCCGTTTTGCCACCCGTGAGGACGAGGTGGACAACCTGTTCCGGCTCGGGGTGTTCGTCGATCTGTACCGGGTCGTGCGGCAGGGAGTGCGGGCCGGAGTGGAGAACTACTCCATCAAGCGGCTGGAGCCGCTGTGCGGGTACGCCCGGCAGGTCGATCTTCGGGTAGCGACGCTCTACCTGATCGCGTTGGAGGCCGCGCTCGAAGACGGGACCGCGGCCGGTGATGGCGAGCGGCAGCGCGTCGTCGCGGGTTACAACGAGGACGACTGCCGGGCCACCCTGGCGCTGCAGGACTGGCTGGAGGAACGGCGGCAGGAATTGGCCGAACGGCTGGGCCAGAGCCTACCGCGCCCGTTTTTCGCCGAGAAGCCAGGCGCCGCCGAAGACCCCGAGGTCACCCGGATCAGGTCCGCCTTGCTGACCGGCGTCCCGGCCGAGACGAGCGAACGGACGAACGAGCAGCAGCCGCGGGCGCTGCTGGCCGATCTGCTCGACTGGCATCGGCGGGAGGACAAGCCAGCGTGGTGGCGGTACTTCTACGTCCGCACGCTGAGCTCCGCGGAACTCATCGGCGAGCCGGACGCGCTGGGCGGCCTCACCGGCGGCGCCGAAGTCGGTCAGGTGAAGAAGTCAGTGGTGCGACGGTTCTCCTTCCCGCCGCAGGAGCACAAATTCTCACCCGGGGACACCGCCTTCGACTCGGTCACCAACAAGGGCTGGTCGATCCGGGCGGTCGACGATGCGCGCGGGACGATCGATCTGAAGATAGGCAACACCTACTCCGGGCCCCTGCCCGCGGCTCTGGTCGAAGACGGCCCGGTTGGTACCAAGGGCCAGCGAGAGCGGCTGCGGGATCTCGGTGACCGGGTCGTGCGCGAAGGGGTAAGCGGCCAGGACGCGGCGACCGCGCTGCTGCTGCGGCGCCGGCCAGATGACGGCGGCGTTCCGGGCGGATCGTTGCGCGCCGAGGGCGAAGCGGCCAGCACCGCCGCGGTCCGGCTCGCGCTGTCGCTTCGTAGCTCCTACCTGCCGCTGCAGGGACCACCGGGGACCGGGAAGACCTACACTGCCGCCGAACAGATACTCGAGCTCACCGCGCAGGGCCGCACGATCGGCATCACCGGTCTCTCGCACGCGGTCATTCACAAGCTGATCGACACCGTGTGCGAGCACGCGGGCTGGCGCGGAGCCGGGCCGCGGATAGGCCAGCGCGCGGACAAAGACAATCCGTACCTGCATGCGGACGCCACGATGATGAGTCCCGAAGGGCTGGAGCGAGCCGTGCGTGACCACGAGGTGGACGTGGCCGCCGGTACCAGCTGGCTGTGGGCCCGCGAGCAATTCGCGGATAGCGTCGACACCCTGTTCGTCGACGAGGCGGGGCAGATGTCGCTGGCCAACGTCCTGGCGGTGGCCGGCGCGGCGCGGAACCTGATCCTGCTGGGCGACCCGCAGCAGCTGGCCCAGCCGAGTCATGCCACGCACCCGCCGGGAGCGGGCGTCTCGGCGCTGGAGCACATCCTGGGCGACCGGGCGACGATGCCCGAACACGCCGGGCTCCTGCTCGACCGGACCTACCGGATGCACCCGGACCTGTGCCGGTATACCTCCGACGTCTTCTACGACGGGAAGCTGCACGGCGTCGACGGGCTCGACCACCAGGAGATCCTCGGCGAGGGTGCGCTCTCCGGTTCGGGGCTGCGCATCGTCGAGGTCCCGCACCAGGGCAACGCGAACGCGTCGCCGGAAGAGGCCGGCGCAGTGGCGCGGCTGGTGGGCCGGCTGGCCGGTAGCACCTGGCAGGACAAGGACCGTAACCGGCGGCCCATCGGTCCCGGGGACGTCCTGATCGTGACGCCCTACAACGCGCAGATCAGGGCCATCCAGAACGCGCTGGCGGCCAGCGGCCACGACGGGTTCATGGTCGGGACCGTCGACAAGTTCCAGGGACGCGAGGCGCCGGTGGTCATCTACTCGATGGCGACCTCATCGGCCGACGAAGCGCCCCGTGGCCTGGACTTCCTCTTCGACCTGCACCGCCTGAACGTCGCGACGTCACGAGCCAGGGCCATGGCGATCATCGTGGCCAGCCCGGACCTGATCCGGGTGTCCTGCCGGACACCTCAGCAGATGGTCCTGGTGAACGCCCTGTGCCGGACGTGGGAATCGCGCGAGCGACACAACAGCTGACCGGCTGGCCAGGCTCAGCGAAGACGGAAATCCATACTGGGCGCACGCGTCAGGAAGGCAGACCAATCTGAGCGCGACATCCTCAGCACCACCCCGTTTGGATTCACCGAGTCGCGGACCAGCACCGATCCGTCAACGACCGCCACCTCCACGCACGCACCGCTATTGGATGCCGTGCTCTTTCGCCACGCGATGCACGGTTCTTCGACGTCGCTCACTCGCTCGCCCTTCTCGTCGCATGACGGAACTCCGCTGGGGCTAGCCGCCGCGGATATCGTTGTAAGCAATACACCTAGGACGATTTACCTATCATGCCATCCTTGCCCGCGGCTTCGTGTAGGAGGTCTACAGAATCCGAGGGCTCGAGTGACATCTCTGCGATACGCTCAAAGGCTTCCAGATAGTTCTGGGTTTCTTTGGGATCTTCACTGATGATATCGCCGCGGGGGACTTCGAGGAACACAACGTTTTCGTCGGGAGTATCATCAAACTGTACGATTTCAAAAGGTCCCCTCATCGCGGGGTGCAAGCCAGCCGTGAAGGCCACGACTCGTATCGTTACATTCGATTGGTCCGCCTTATCCGCTAGATACATGAGCTGGCGACTCATGATAGCAGGACTTCCTACCAGGCGGCGGATGACAGACTCGTCCAGTACGAAAGAGAACTTCGGCGCATTCTGGCTGGTCAACAGTTCTCGGCGCCTGGTACGGAGCTCGACCATGGGAGCCACGCGCTCAGCCGCGGACTTCTCGTCATAGAAAACCTTCAGAACGGCCGATGCGTACTCCTCGGTCTGGAGAATTCCAGGAACAAACATTGTTTCGAACTGGCTGACTGCGGATGCCGCGGATTCGTATTCGATCAGTTCGAGGAGCTCAGCAGGTGCGACATCACTGTAACGCCGCCACTGTGGACTTTGCCGGGCCGCCCGGGCCAGGGCGACCAGCTCCTCTGTCCGTTTCTCATCGGTGATGCCGTAGAGCGGAAGGAGCATTTTAAGGTCATTAGTGCTTATGCCGGACTTTGCTTTCTCGATCCGGTTCATCTTCGACAAAGACCATTCCATGGCCTTTGCGACCTGTTCCTGAGTCAGTTCCTTCTTCACGCGCGCTGTTAGAAGCTCCGTTCGAAGGCGTCGGCGTAGCATCGCCGGGCTTGCGATATCACTCACAATCGGCCCCCTCACCGCCGACAGCTTCGGCTCATCCGTCTGTCAGGTGAGCTGACAGGCGGCGAACCGACAGCTGGCACCAAGCTTGCAGAAGCTTACCGCTAGCCTCACCAAGCACGAGGGATTCATGGATAACGTTTTCTTTGCATATAGCTACCTGCTGGTAACTTTGCTTCGCCAGTCCAGGCAGCTTCCCGCCCGCCACAGGCCTACGCTGCGTAACCAATGACGCGCGAAATGCTTCACGCTATCACGCAGAGTGCTAGTGCGTCAAATGACACATGTCACTTTGAAGTTTCCATATTGCCTTAACCATAGTGCATACTGGCTATATGCCCAATAGCACCTGGAGGCGTCATGGTCTGGATGATCTTCTTCTTGGGCGCGCTGCTCGGCGTTCTCGCAGGTGGAGCGCTGTGCGTCCAGTACCTCCGCGATAAGATCACAGCCGACATCGGCCCACAGCTGAAGCGGATGCACGCCGACATCGATCCGCAGCTCCGGCGGATGCAAAACCAGCTCGACAACATCGAGACCGCCGTCAACCTGGCCCTGGCCACGCGGTACGCCGAGATAAGCAGCTACCCTCTCCGGCCCCCCGCGATCCCGGCACCCAGGGCGACCGACGAAGGCCGACCGTCGCTGTAGCCGTGCGCCTCAGGTAAGGGCGCGGCGCCAGACGACGGACTCCCACGGCCTGAGCTTCAGGTTGGGCGGCGGCTGCAGCGGGGAGCCGCTCAGGCTGGTGAGCACGACAAAGGCGTCCGCCCAATCGCCGTCCAGGGGCAGGTCGATGCCGATCACCTCGGCGGAGAAGTTCGCGGCGACCAGCAGCTCGGCATCGGAGCCGCGCCGGACGAAGACCCAAAGAGAAGGGTGATCGGGGAGCAGCAGCTCGAAGTCGCCGTCGGTGACCACGGGGTCGGTGTGGCGCAGGGCGATGAGCCGGCGGTAGTGCTCGAACACCGAGTCGGGATCGCCGACCTCGGCGGCCGCGTTGACCTCGATGTGGTCGGGGTTGATGGCCAGCCACGGCGTCCCGGTGGTGAACCCGGCGCCCGGGGAGGAGTCCCACTGGACCGGGGTTCGGCCCTGATCCCGGCTCATCTTGCCCATCGCCAGAAGCAGCGCCGGCAGGTGGGCGTCGCCGCGCTCGGCGGCTTCGGCGTAGAACCTGAGCGTCTCGATGTCCCGGTAGTCGCTGATGGCGACGAACGGGGCGTTGGCCATCCCCAGCTCGTCGCCCTGGTACACGTACGGCGTGCCGCGGTGCAGGTGCAGCACGGTGGCCAGCGTCTTGGCCGAAGCCACCCGGTGCACGCCGTCGTCGCCGAACCGGGACACCGAACGGGGCTGGTCGTGGTTGCCCCAGTACAGCGAGTTCCAGCCCCGCCCGGCCAGGCCCGACTGCCAGGCGGCCATCGACGCCTTCAAATGGGGGAGCCGCAGCGGGCGCAGGTCGAACTTGTGCGCGCCGAAGTCCAGCTGCACGTGCTCGAACTGGAAGACCATGTCGAGCTCGTGCCGTTCGGGGTCGGTGAACAGGACCGCATCGGGGATGGTGACGCCCGGCATCTCGCCGACGGTGAGCACGTGCGCGTCCCGGCCGGCGAAGACCTCGCGGTACATCTCCTGCAAGAACTCGTGGTTGCGCGGGCCGACCGTGAAGTGTTGGTCGCCCGGCCCGTACCGCGACCCTGGCCGTGGTTCGGTGTCCGGCAGGGACGTGTCCTTGCTGATCATGTTGATGGTATCCATGCGGAACCCGTCGACGCCCCGGTCCAGCCACCACCGCATCATGGCGTAGACGGCCTGGCGGACCTCGGGGTTCTCCCAGTTCAGGTCGGGCTGCTTGCGGGAGAAGATGTGCAGGTAGTACTGGCCGGTCTTCTCGTCCCAGGTCCAGGTCGGGCCGGAGAAGTGCGACTCCCAGTTGGTCGGTTCGGCGCCCGGCGTGCCCGGCGTCGCCCCCGGGCGGGCATCACGCCACCAGTACCAGTCCCGTTTGGGGTTGTCGCGGCTCGAGCGGGACTGCACGAACCACGGGTGCTCATCGGAGGTGTGGGCCACCACCAGGTCCATGACCAGCTTCATGCCGCGGGCGTGCAGAGCGGCGATCAGCTCGTCCAGGTCGGCCAGCGTGCCGAACAGCGGGTCGATGTCCTGGTAATCGCTGATGTCGTAGCCATTGTCGTCCATCGGCGACCGGTAGACCGGGGACATCCAGACGACATCCACGCCCAGCCGCTGCAGGTAATCCAGGCGGCTGAGCACGCCGCGCAGGTCGCCGGCGCCGTCCCCGTCGGAGTCGGCGAAGCTCCGCGGGTACACCTGGTAGACGACCCACTGCC
>WNFC01002637.1_pt1 | contig 19316 bp, 17 predicted proteins | sample 5400541 | NCBI WGS metagenome assembly WNFC01 (sample SAMN13153342, study PRJNA577476) | soil metagenome | isolation source: 120 cm saprolite under Douglas fir tree site 2 hole 2 replicate 1 | place: USA:California | collected 2015-04-18 | reverse complement strand
AGGTGGTAACCCGCCGTGACCGCTGGGTACCGTTCGCGAAAGGCGATGGCAAACACGGGGTCGCACTTCAGGCTCACGCCCTCAGCGGAGAGGATGGCGAACATCTTTCCGCCTACTTTGAAGACGAGTGCGCCTTCGCCGAACGGATACCCTTCGGTCGCGCCAGGCCAGCCGCGGCAGCACGCGAGGACAGCGGCGTAATCCATACCAGGCCAAGTCTAGCCCGCTAGTATCTGCGCCAGGGAGCGCCAAGAACAGATGAGCGAGCTGTACCACGACGGCAACAGACGACTGCAAGACCAGTTCGAAACCCGCAAGCTGGCCGACCGCATCGAAGAGCGCATCGTGTCCCCGATCATTCGCGCGGGCGACAAAGAGTTCATCGAGCGCATGGACATGTTTTTCCTTGCTACCGCCGATGAACACGGCAAGCCGCAGTGCTCGTACAAAGGCGGCGACCCCGGGTTTGTACGTGCGCTGGACGAACACACCGTCGCGTTCCCGTCCTACGACGGCAACGGCATGTTCATGTCCCTGGGCAACGTCGAGCGCAACCCGCAGGTTGGCCTGCTCTTCGTGGACTTCGAGCATCAATGGCGACTGCGGCTGAACGGCGTCGCCGCCATCGACCCGAACGATCCACTTATCGCGGCGTATCCCGAGGCCCAGTTGATCGTGCGCGTCGAGGTAAGCGAGGTCTTTGCCAATTGCCCGCGCTACGTGCACAAGATGCAGCTGGTCGAGCGTTCGCGCTTCGTTCCACACGAGGCCTGCCAGACGCCGATACCGGACTGGAAGACTGACGACTGGGCGCGTGACGTCTTACCGCCGAACGACCCGGCGCGCGGCGGCTAATTGAGATGGTTCTGGACGAGCGCCAGGCTGCACAAGCGAGGGCGGTGGTGCTGACCGCCGCCCCCGCCTGACGTCAGGCGCCTGTCGTTGCGGCGGGCTTCACCTCCGTCATCTGCTGGTCGATACGCTGATCCACCTGCTGCTTCTGCTGCGTGGCCTGGTCCGCGGTCAACCGACCCGACGCGACCGCCTGATCGATGCGCTGATGGGCGTCGTTCTTGAGAGCCGTGGCGACGTCGGCCGGGTTCTTGGAGTGCGCCTTCGCGACGTCAGTCAACGACTTGCCTGGCAGGGTACCGTTCGCGATGCGGAGCAGATGCCGGTCACATGACGACGACACTCGACGTGCGCCCGCTCGGCGCGGACGATCGGCAGTGGCTGCGCGACGTTCTAGCGAGTTCCTGGGGCAGCGCAGTCGTTGTGACCCTGACTGGTGCGCGCGATGCCTCGAGCTTGGCCGGGTTTGTGGCTATGAGCGGCGGCGAGCGGGCCGGCGTCGTGACCTACGAGCTAGACGCGCGCCACGACTGCGAGGTGGTGACCTTGAACAGCTACGTAACGGGTCGAGGCGTAGGCACTGCCTTGTTGGACGCCGTGCGAGCCGTGGCCGCGCCGGTCGGTTGCGCGCGGTTGTGGCTGACCACGACGAACGACAACACCGCCGCGCTGCGCTTCTACCAGCGCAGAGGATGGAATCTCGTCGCCCTGCATCGCGACGTGCTGACCGAATGGCGCCGGCTCAAGCCTGGGATGTCTGAGCTCGGCATTGATTCGATCCCGATGCGCCACGCCCTCGAGCTCGAACTGCGGCTCTAGCGCCTCGGCAGCACCACGTCAGAACTTTTCAAAGCTTTTCGGCAGTCGCCAAGGCTGGCTAGGCGGCTGCCCCAGGGACTGACAGCGAGTCGATCGGCGCGAGGCCGAGACGGTTCACGCCATCGAAGGCGGCGGTTTTGTAGCACTCGGCGAGCGTCGGATAGTTGAACACGGTGTTCACGAAATATTCGATCGGCCCGCCGAAGGCCAGCACTGCCTGGCCGATGTGGACCAGCTCGCTGGCGCCTTCGCCGATGATGTGCACGCCCAGCAGCTCGTGGGTGTCCAGGTGGAAGATCAGCTTCAGCAGGCCGGTGCTGTCGCCGATGATCTGGCCGCGGGCGATCTCTCGATAGTGGGCCTTGCCCACTTCGTACGGCACACCTTGCTCGGTCAACTCTTCCTCGTTGCGGCCGACCGTCGAGATCTCCGGGATGGAGTAGATCCCATATGGGAACAGCTCCGGAACGCTGGTGGCTTTGATGTTGAAGGCATGGCACGCGGCCAGGCGTCCCTGCTCCATCGACGTCGAAGCCAGACTGGGGAAGCCGATCACGTCGCCGACGGCGTAGATGTGGGCGACCTGCGTCTGGAAGCGCTCGTTGACAGCCAACCGCCCGCGGTCGTCGGCCGTCAGCCCGGCGGCCTCTAGATTCAGCGTTGAGGTGGCTCCGGTCCGGCCGACGCTGTACAGCGCGGCATCCGTCACGATCTGTTTGCCACTCGCCAGGTGGATTTTTACCCGGTCGCCGAACTGGTCGGTGATGAGCTCCATGCCGGAGACTTCTTCGCCCAGCCGCAACGTGACGCGGTTCTCGCGCAGATGATAGGCCAGGGTTTCGATGATTTCGGCATCGACGAACGGCAGGAGCCGGTGGCGCTTGTCGATCAGCGTGACGCGTACGCCGAGTGTGGCAAAAATGCTGGCGTACTCCAGACCGACGACGCCCGCCCCGACCACTGTCAGGGTGCGCGGCAAATTCTGCAGGCGAACGATGTCATCACTACAGCAGATGCGTTGGCCGTCGAATGGGATGCTCTCGTCGCGCGTCACCTCGGTGCCGGTGGCGATGACCACGCGCGCGGTGCTGACGTCGCGGGCGCCGCGTGGACCCCGTTCGTCGTAGTCGGTCAGTCGAACGGTGTGTGGGTCGATGAACGATGCCTCGGCGCACAACACCTCGATACGATTGCGCATCAACTGGTGGCGCGTCACGTCGATTTCGTGGCGAATGACGTGTTCGGTGCGGAACAGCAAGTCATCCATGGTGATGTTCTGCTTGACCGTGTAGGACGCGCCGTACAGGCTGCGCAGCCGATAACCCGACAGGTACAGGACCGCCTCGCGCAGCGTTTTGCTCGGGATCGTGCCCGTATTGATGCACACGCCGCCCAGCACGGTTTTGCGTTCGACCATCGCGACGCGCTTGTTCAACTTGGCAGCCTGTATCGCCGCCCGCTGCCCGGCCGGGCCCGAACCAATCACGAGCATGTCGTAGGTGAAGGCTGGCATGTCGCCCGGAAATCGCTGCAAGGGCGATGCCACGCATGCTGCGGGTCGTGCGTTTGCGCCACTATGTCGATACCGCCAAGCACATCGCCGCGTTCGCTGGCGAGGACACGACCGCCTAGATGTTAACGGTAGTGCTCGAGGACAAACAGGCCGACAAACGCGACGGCTGAAGCAGCGACGGCAAACGCTAATGGGCGCGCACTGCGTGCTGGCTGCCGCCAATCTGCCGTGGCCAGGAAGACGAGCATCATGGGCAGCAACGCCACGATCGACAGCTGAAAAATGTACTCGCGCGCATCGTTGGGTTGGGGTGGCCGAACGTATCCGCTCGCGACGGTCAGCAGCGCCACTAGCGACAGGCTGATGACGGCTATGCTGCTAACAAAGCGAAGTCGCTGCGACACTGCCACCACTATTCCGTTTCGGAACGACGGCCTCAATGCCTGGCCGGCATTCGGCTTCGAGTTGAGGCGACTTCTTCGATAGCGCGACTGTCTGCTCACGTCCGGGCATAGCGACAATTTCCTGTTTCACACGCCGCGCCGCGGCGCGCTGGTATCAATGTCGCAATCGACTACGAGGACATCCTCGCCAAAGGCGACGGGCGGCCAGCGCCGGGGCGGCACTCGCGAGAACCAGCACGACCGCGGTCAACAGGGCCACCCGCGCTCGACCAGCGCGACAGGCTGGAATGGAGACCAGGCGGAAGGTAGTCTCAGAGCGCATGGCGACCGACAGCTTCGGATCGCGCCCGCTGAGCGGGGCCCTGCGAGTCTGGCTGGTCGTGGTGAGCGTGCTTCTGCTCGGAGTCAGTCTCTCGCTGCTGGTGTTGACCGAGCAGACCGATCGCTTCTTCGCCTGGACGGTCAGCCCACCGCTGACCGCTGCGTTTCTCGGCGCGGGCTACGCCGCAAGTTGTGTCTTCCAGATCCTTGCCGCTCGGCAGCGATTGTGGATCCATGCGCGGATCGCTCCGCTGGGGGCGCTGCTCTTCACCAGCCTGACGTTGCTCGCGACGGTGATCCATCTCGACCGCTTCCACCTCGACTCGTTTATCGGTGTGTTCTGGGTGGCGATCTACGCGGTCGCGCCACCCGCGATGCTGCTACTGGTCATTCGCCAGTGGCGAATGCCTGGCGCCGACGCGGATCGGACGCAGCCCCTGGCGAGTTGGCTGCGACTACTGCTCGGCCTGGAGGCGCTCATTCTGGTGCCACTCGGTGCAGCGTTCTTCATCGCACCGCAGCTGATGGCGTCAGTGTGGCCCTGGATGTTGACGCCGTTGACGGCACGCGCCATCGGCGCCTGGTTGATCGCGGTCGGCGCGGGCATGGCCCAGGCGATCTGGGAAAACGATCTGGATCGCGTGCGGATCGCGCTGGTCAGCTTCGCGATCTATGGCGCGTTGCAGCTCGTCGCAATCGTCCGGTATCCGCAGACGATCATCTGGAGTAGCCCGCAGGCGTGGCTGTTTGCCGTGTTCCCGATGCTCCTGCTGGTCGCTGGCGGTGTCGGCTTAGTACGCGGGTACGTACGCCGCTAACCCGCCTGGCGGTTCCGCCCTCGGCTGGATTGCGCTTTTGCACGGTGTGCCAGAATCGGCACATGCGCCGGATCGCTGAGATCGTCGGGACTCTGGCGATGGCCACCGACCTCGGCCTCGGGCTGCCTATTGAGCACGCGATCCGCGCCTGCCTGATGAGCGTCGAGATGGGGCGTCGCTTGGGCATGGCCCCAGCTGAGCTGAGTGAGCTGTACTACCTGACACTGCTGCGCATGCTGGGGTGCACCAGCGGCTCTGCCGATAATGCCTATTTCTTCGGCGACGAAGTCGCCTTCGGTCGCGACACCCAGCACCTCGACTACGGGGATTCGTCTGCATTCGGTGCGTGGGTCATGGCGTCCTTCGCCACCGACCGGCCGCCTCACGAGCGTGAACAGTTGCTCGAGCAGCTGTTCAGCTACTCGCCAGAGAAGCGAGAGTCGGCTCTGCGCGGCCACTGCGAGGTCGCGCAGATGCTGGCGTCGCGGCTTGGTTTCGGCGGAACCGTCGTCCACGGGCTGGCGCTGGTGTTCGAACGTTGGGACGGCAGCGGTGCCCCGAATGGAGTTCCTGGCCCGAACCAGCCCTTAGCCGTGAGGGTCGTGCAGCTGTGTAATGAACTGGAGGTTCACTACCGCTTGGGCGGCATGGCCGCTGCCGTAGCGATGGCCCGCCAGCGATCCGGCACTGCGCTCGAACCCGCCCTGGTATCCACGTTTTGCTCCGACCCAGGCGGTGTCCTGGGCGCGGTGGGGCGAGCCTCGCTGTGGGACGACCTGCTCGTGGCGGAGCCCGAGCCACATCGGCTGGCGGATGATACGGCTGTCCTGGAAGCGGCCCGCGTCATGGGTGACTTCGCGGACCTGAAGTCGACCTATCTCGCCGGCCACTCGACGACTGTTGCGGCGCTCACCATGGACGCGGCCGAGCGCCTGAAGCTCGATCGAGCCGAGTGTTTGATGCTGTACGTTGCAGCACTCGCGCACGACCTGGGGCGGGTGAGTGTGAGCACGGCCATCTGGGACAAGCCTGGGCCATTGAACGACTCCGAATGGGAGGCTGTCCGCCTTCATCCGTACTACTCAGAGCGACTGTTGTCGCGAGCTCCCTCACTCGCACGCGCCGGTCAGCTGGCGGGGATGCACCATGAACGTGTCGACGGCCACGGATACCACCGCGGCACTCGCGCGGCAGTGCAATCGATCGCCGGCTGTCTGCTCGCGACCGCCGACGTCTACGCCGCGATGCGGCAGGCGCGGGCGCATCGGCCCGCCATGGATCCGGAGCAAGCGGCGGCTGAGCTTCGGCGGATGGCCCGCGATGATGCACTTGACGCAACCGCGGTGAACGCTGTCCTCGCTGCCGCGGGGGACAAGGGACGACCTGTGCGGCGGCGCTGGCCGGCCGACCTGACCGATCGGGAGGTCGACGTTCTGCGGCGCATCGCGGTTGGTGGCTCGATCCAGGCGGCCGCCGCCGACTTGCACCTTGCGCCCAAAACGGTCGATTTCCACCTGCAGAACATTTACTCAAAGGTCGGCATCACCTCCCGCGCGGCGGCCACTCTCTTCGCCATACAGAACGACCTCCTCCAGGTCTGAGGCGAAAACAGGGAGAACTCCCGATCCGTGCACGGTTGCCAGAGCGCATCCTGGCAGAGAAATGAGTCCCGAGGAGGTCGCCGAAAATGTCTGAAGCACGTGAACTCGCGGAGCGGCACGTGAGTGCCTTCAACGAGCGCGCCTGGAGCCGAGCGTCCGAGCTCTACGCGCCCGACCTGGTCATGATCGAGCCCTCTGGTACGACTCAGGGGATCGCGCCCTATCTCCAGACCGCGCAGGGCTTCGTCACAGCGATGCCTGACTCACGGATGGAGGTGACGGCGATCATCGAGTCGGGCAATCGCGTGGTCGTCGAGGGCACCTACTCCGGTACATTTACCGGCCCGTTGGGCACGCCGCAGGGAGAGGTCCCGCCCACCGGTCGGAAACTGATGCTTCCGTTATGCGACGTGATCGAAGTCGCGGCAGGGCGCATCACCCAGATTCGCGCCTACTACGACCAGATAACCTTCGCCGCGCAACTCGGGCTCATGCCTGAGCCTGCCGCTGCCCACTAAGGCGCGACACGCGTCACGACAGAGTGATCCAGCGGACGTCAGTATTCGTTACTACTCCGGGAAGGACGTCCAACAATGGTCAGACACGCATCATTCCGGGTGTGTCGCCGTGCGACCGTAGTGCTGCTCGTCGTGCTGAGCGCGTGGGGTGGTGCAGCGCGGGCCGTTCTGGCTCAGACCGACCCGGGCACCGTGCACGAGGAGTACATCGCGGCCGTCAACAGCGGTGACGCCGCGGCCGTCGTGGGCCTGTACGCGCCCGATGCGGAGTTCCTCGGCGGCGGCGGCTGCTCACCAAATCCGTGTCAGGGCACCACCGCCATCCGTCGCGCGTACGACACCCTTGTGGCTCAGCACGCGCAGGTCACGCTGCTGGAGCAGTACGCCGACGGCGACACCCTGCACGCCCGGACGGAGTTCCGCAACGACGTGACCCAACGAGCTGGCGTGGACCGCATCGTCTCCAACGTGACTCTAGAACTGAACGGAGACATGATCGGCTCCCTGCGAGCCGAATCGGACCTGACGGACGAGCAAACGGCCCACTTCGTCGAGGTCGTTAGCTCGTCTCGACCCTGAGGTTGGCCGCGTTCGCAATGCCGTCGTGACCTACCTCGGCCGCGAAGCTCGGTAAGCCGAGGCGTCGCACGAGCTCGGCGTGCCGAGGCTGGGAGAGATCTTCAGTCTGGGCGGATGTTCTGGTTCAGGCGGAAGAGGTTGCGCGGGTCGTACTGCCGCTTGAGCGCTACCAGGCGCTCGTAGTTGGCGGGGTTGTACGCGGCGCGGACGCGGTCCTGCGCTTCGTCGCCCATGAAATTGACATACGGTCCTGACGCGTGCGGACCGATGGCCGCGTAGCAATCGCGCACCCACCGCACATTGAGCTCCGAGTCGTTCGGATCGGGCCATGTCCCGACCAGGTTGAGCACGAACCGCGCGTCACGATGTCCAAACGCGGTGGCATTGAAACCGACGCGGTTGACTGCGCCCTCGAGATGATGAATATGGAGCGCCGACAATGGCGAGGGCATAGCCGCGGCCTGGGCAACCAGGACGTTGATGGCGGCGTCGTTGAGCTCGTTGACGAACGCCGATTTCCAGTAATTCTGCAGGCCGCTGGGCGCGCCCTCATCAAACAGGCTCTGCAAAACGGGGTACGGCATCGGACCGATCACATCGGCGGCCGGGGGTCCGAACTGCCGCAACGGCAGAACGAAAGGCTCGCCCGCTTCGGGACTGCCGGCGTAACACACCATGATCGCGATGGCCGGCTTGAGCTGCAGCTCCAGCGGGATGAACGGCGCGGGTGGCGCGGTAAAGAACGCCGCGAGGCAGGTCAGCTCGTCGGGTGCGCTGGCGACGAAGTCTCGGAAGAACTTCAGGACCTCTGACGCGCGGCTGGCCGGATGCACCACCAGACCGCCGAGCACCGTGCTGATCGGGTGCAGGTCATACTCGAACGCGGTCACCACGCCAAAATTGCCACCCCCGCCTCGCACGCCCCATAGCAGGTCAGGATTCTGCTCGGCTGAGGCGAGAAGCTGGCGGCCATCGGCCGTCACGATCTCGACTGCCCGCAGGTTGTCGCACGCAAGCCCATATTTGCGCATGAGCCAGCCGACGCCGCCACCAAGCGTGAATCCGGCGATGCCGGTGCCAGATACCAATCCACCGGTCGTGGCCAGTCCGAATGGGTGGGTGGCTTTGTCGAAGTCGGCCCAGGTGCAGCCAGCTTCGGCGCGAGCGGTCCTCGTCGCCGCGTCGACTGTCACACCCTTCATGTTTGAGAGATCGATGACCATGCCGCCGTCGCAGGTGGCGCTGCCGGCAACGTTGTGTGCACCGCCGCGCACCGCCAGCAGCATGTCGTTGTCGCGGGCGAAGTTGACGCCTGCGACCACGTCGGCCGTGGATTGACAGCGAACGATCATCGCCGGGTGGCGATCGATCATCCCGTTCCATACCTTGCGCGCCTCGTCGTACGCCTCATCCCCAGGCACGATGACGGTTCCGGTCAGCCGTTTCGCGAACGTGTCGCTCTTCAAGTCCAACATGGCTCACAGCGTTGGCCACGCCGGGCGCGGGCGGATCAGGGAAATCACCCATGTTCCGTTGCCGAATCACCCATCTAGACGTTTGGCAGGCGGGCAACGACAATCTCGGGCTAGCGTGCGCCAGGTACTGTGCCCGCGACTCATCGGGCGGGACGAAGAGCTGCAGATCATCGAGTCCGCGCTCCACGCTGCGGGGCAGGGCCGCGGCGCAACCGTCTTTGTCCTGGGCGAGGCTGGCGTGGGTAAGTCGCGGCTGGCTCGCGCGGCCGATTGGCTCGCCCAACAGCAACACATGCGCGTGCTATGGGGAAGATGTGTCGAGGGCGGCTCAGCCGTGGCCTTTCGGGCGATCGCCGAAGCGCTGCTGTCCGCCCTACGCCGCGACGGATTGCCCGACGACCGGCCCGAGCTGCGGCCTTTTCTGCCGGTCCTGGCGCGCCTGGTGCCGGATTGGCGGGAGGCTGGCGTCACGCCGCTAGAGGACTCGCTGATCGTGCTCAGCGAGGCCGTGCTGCGCCTGTTGAGATCGATGGGCATGGGCCACGGCGTTCTGCTGGTGTTGGAGGACCTGCATTGGGCCGACAGCGAGACGCTTGCGGTCCTCGAATATCTGAGCGCCAACGCCACGGCGGAAGGACTCGTCGTTCTGGCGACAAGTCGGCCGGATGCCCACTGCGGGGCTCTCACTCTGGCGCGTTCGCTGGGTGCCCACCGTGCGGGAACCGTGCTCGACCTGGAGCGTCTGACGCCGGCCGCCATCAACGCGATGGCCAGCGCCTGTCTGAGTGACGGGCCGGTGCCTGACGCAGTGGAACGCTTGCTGCACGCTTCGGCGGACGGCTTGCCGCTGCTCGTGGAGGACCTGCTTGCAGAATGGGTTGGCACGGGCGCGCTGATCCAGGGCGAGAACGGCTGGCACGTACAGCGGGCGGTTGGACCGGTGGTCCCGATCTCGTTCGGCGAGACAGTTCGTCGGCGACTGCGACTCCTCGGCGACGAAGGCGCGCGGTTATTGCGGCTCGCGGCGTTGCTCGGACGCGCATTCGATTGGACGTTGATGCCAGCCGCCAGCGGTCTTGGTGACGAGCGGGTGCTGGACCTCCTGCGTACGGCAGTCGACGCCCAGCTCCTGCACGCCGATCCTGTCGGCTTTCGCTTCCGCCACGCGCTGACTCAGGCGGCGGTGCTCGAAGACCTGCTGCCACCGGAACGGGCCAGATACGCGTCGCGTTTGCTCGGGCTGGTGGAAGCCGCCCATCCGCGCTTCGAGGCGCCATGGGGGGAGCTTGCCGCATCGCTGGCTGACGCGGCCGGGGATCGCCCCAGAGCGGCCCGGCTGTTGTTCGATTCCGGCAAGAAATCACTGGGTCAAGGAGCCCTGGCGACCGCCGAGGCCACCCTCGAACATGCCCGCGGCATGCTCACGCCGCCCGCGGAAAGCGAGCTGCGGGCCGAGATCGACGACGTGCTGCTGCGTGTGCTGTCCGAGTCCGGCCAGCACGAGCGTGCCTTCGAAGTCGGCCAGGCGCTGCTGGAGACGTTGGCCGTTGCGGGTGCGCCAGCGGTCCGCCGCGCCGAGATCCATCTCGCAATTGCCCAGGCGGCAGTAGCTGGCCTGCGCCTGCGCGAGGCCAGCCGACATGTGGACCTCGCCCGACAACTCGACGCGGGTGGCAAGCTCGAGGCGCGCATCGACGCGCTAGCGGCGCACGTCGCCATCGACGAACGACGCCTGGATGACGCGAAGCGGCTTGCCCAGGCCGCGCTGATGGCGGCACTGCGACTCGGCCAGGCGGAGGTTGCATGTGAAGCGCTGGTGGTGATTGGCCGCCTGGCCCGCGCGTACGACCTCGACGCCGCCGAAGAGGCGTTCGAGCGCGCCCACCGCCTGGCTGAAATAAACCGCCTGACTGTCTGGCGTAGTCGCGCCCTGCACGAGCTGGGCACGATCGACATGTTTCGCGAATTCTCGCCGCGCCGCTTGTTGCAAGCGCGCGACCTTGCCCTCGAGTCCGGGGCGTTGGCGACGGCGGCGGCAGTCGACGGCGAGCTGGCCGCCGTCTACGCCCTGCGCTTTGAGCTCGACGACTGTCTGGCGGCCGCGCAGCGTGCTTTGCAAGCGGCTCGCCGCTTTCGTCTACCGGGCGTGGAAATCATGGGCCTGTTCTTCACCGCTGAAGTACAGGCCATGCGTCAGGATCGGCTGGGCGTGGAGCGGACCCTGGCCGAATTGCCGAAGTTAAGCGGCGAGGAAGGCTACTTCGGCCTGGTTTGCGCGAATGACCGAGCCACGCTGTGGCTACTCGAGGAAAACCGGCCTCGGGCGCTGCAGGAGTTGGAGACGGCTATGGACTTCGGCAGGCACCTGCGCGCCGCGGCCCCCTCGCCGGCATTCGGGATGTGGGCGCTGTTGCGCACCCTGACCGACAATGATGCCGCTCGAGCACGCGACTGGGTACGTGGCTTGTGGGTGATGGCCCAGCCTGCCAACCGCGGTCTGCTGCAGTACGCGGATGCGGTCGATTGGGGGCGACAGGGGTTGCCCGAGCAAGCCGCGCAATCAATGGCCGAGGGCGATCGCATTCTCGCAGGCGGACCCTTTTATCGCCATTACGGTCGGCGGTTGGCGGCAGAGGCGGCGATTCGAGATGGTTGGGGCGAGCCGGTTGCCTGGCTGCGCGAAACCGAAGCGTTCTGTGAACAGCACGGCTACGCGGCGGTCTCATCCGCGTGTCGATCGCTGCTGCGCAAGTGCGGTGCTTCGCGCGGCCGGGTGCACGCGACTGTTCCGCAGCCGTTCAACCGACAGGGCGTCACCGAGCGCGAGATGGAGGTGCTGGCGGTCCTGGCGGACGGACTCTCCAACAAGGCGATCGGGGCCCGGCTCTATCTTTCGCCGAAGACCGTCGAGAAGCACGTGGCCAGTCTGATGGACAAGCTGGAGGTGCGCACGCGGGCGCAGCTGGCGACGATCGCCGCGGCGCACATCCCGAGTTTGGCACGAACTCCGTTGTGACAGGCTAAGCCCCGGGCGCGGCGGTACAGGCGATAAGCGCCGAGTACCACACCTGGGGGTCGGCCGGGCTGAAGGTTGGGGGAAATCCTCCATGTCGTACGGCCCGCGCCGCTGGCATGTTGTGTCGATGACGAGAGTGCTCTTCACCTCGGTTGCTGCATATGGCCATGTCAATCCACTGCTGCCGCTCGCGATGGCGCTGTCGGACGCCGGGCATCAGGTGGCGGTTGCCACCGGCTGTGAGCTGCTGGCCCGCGTCGAGGCAGCTGGCTGTACCGCCTTGGCCGCGGGCCTCGATGTGGACGCGGCGTTCGCGCGCCTCGCCGAGCGCTACCCTGGCGCGCCCTACAACCGGCTCGTACCACCCGACATCATGGGCTGGTACCTGCCGCACCTGTTTGGCGAGATCATGGCGCCGGCGATGCTGTCCGACCTGGAGCCGCTGGTGCGCATGTGGCGCCCGGATGTTGTCGTGCATGAGACCTTCGAGCTTGGCGGGCCAATCGCCGCGGCGAGCGCAGGGATCCCGAGTGTCAGCCACACACTCGGGCTGCGCTTCGACGACCGTCTGCTCGACGCGGCCGCGGCGGCCGTTGCACCCTTGTGGCTCGAGCGCGGGCTGGAGGCGGACCCCGACGCCGGACTGTATCGGTACCTGTGCCTGGATACCACTCCACCCAGCTTTCAACCCGACTCATCGCGGCACCGATACGACCGCATCCGCCCATTGCGACCCTGTGGCCCGCCACCGCTGGACGGCGAAGTGCTGCCTGGTTGGATGCGGCATCGTCGCGAAGTGCCGCTGCTGTACATGACGCTCGGCACCAACACCAACTCCGATTTGGCCATGTTCCGTTCCGTCATCGACGGCCTGTGCGACCTCCACCTGGACGTGCTGGTCACGCTCGGTTTCGGCAGGGATCCCGTGTCAATCGGAACGCTTCCAGAAAACGTTCACGTCGAGAACTACGTATCCCAGTCACTGCTGCTGCCACACTGTTCCGCTGTCATCTGTCACGCGGGCGCGGGTACCACACTTGGCGCGCTGGCGCACGGCCTGCCACTCCTGGTGCTGCCCCAGGGCGCCGACCAGTACCTGATCAGCGACCAGGTCGTCAGATCCGGTGCGGGTCTGGGCCTTCCACCAGCGGAGGTGACTCCGTCAACCGTTCAGACCAACGTCGTGGCCCTGCTCGGTGATCCCGCGTACCGAACGGCTGCCCGCGCCCTGCGGCGCGAAATTGAGGCGATGCCCGGCCCCGAGGCGGCGGTCCAGCTGATTGAGTCGGCCGAGCGCTTGCAGGTGAGCTAGTTCTTTTAGATCGCTGTTGGCCCATCGCGAGCGCCTACTCGGCAGCCGAAGCCAGGCAGGAGGCGGCTCACTTCTGCGGCGGTCCTTGATGGCGCCGGTGATACATGCCGGGCATCGCCGGGACGTTCGCGGGCGGCTGCTCCAGGTCAGGCTCGAGCCAGCGGGCCGGCCTCTTCTTATCCATGATCTCGAGGGCTCTCTCGCGCTTGGCCTCCGGCGCAAGATCGCTCCATGTCTTGAGCTCGGCGAGAGTCCGCGTCGCCCAGGCGTGCAGCATCTGAAAATTGCTGACCTGGAAGTCGTACACGAAAGCCCATACGTGCACGTACTCATCCTGGAATGGAGCGCAGCCCTCCAGGTACAGCTGGCGCACGTTGGTCGCGACCTGCAAACGGTACTCAGCATCGGCCTGGACCTGCTGGACCGTTTCAAGGAGTTGCTCGAGGGTGCCAAAGCGAGCCAAGAAGACCTTGATCAAGCTCTCGAACTCGAGGGAGGCACCCTGTGAGGGACCGGCCAGCCAGCGTTCCAGTGCGTCCCTGCCTTGCCGCGTAAGCGTGTAGGTGGTGCGTGGTCGTTTGCCCATGAGCTGCGTCTCGGCGGTGGCCAGACCTGCTGCAGCGAGTGTCTTGGCATCTTTATAGACACGGGCATCATCTCGCGGCCAGAAGTACTCGAAGCAGTGCCGCATCTCGAGGGCGAGCTCATAGGCGGTTCGGGGCTTGATCGCTAGCACGCCGAGGATGGCGTACGCAGTCGTGGTCAGTGGCATTTTATGAAGGCGCGGAGGCGATGTCTGGATTTTCAGGCTTGACAAATCTTACACGCAGCCTAATGATGCTAACGCACCATTCCAGATACCGCGATCGCAGTATTCGCTGGAAGTCGCGGGGAAAGCAGCGGCGATGAGTGACAGCTGGGGATTTCCGGCACCTGTCCTGCCCGGGAAAGAGGACGAGGCGCGGTCTATGGGTGTCTATCTGACGGCGCACGTGCCCGAATGGGACCAGTCTCGCGCACGCGCCGGTATCACGCTCGAGCGCACCTACCTGATGCGCACGCCCCAGGGGAGCGTCTTCGTCGAGTACGGCGAGACCACGACCAGCTTCGGCGAATCGCTCGGCGCGATGTTGACTTCCGGGGCAGCTCTGGACGAATTGACCTTCAAGAAATTCCAGGAGATCACCGGCGTCGATTTCACCCAACCTCCGGCCGGGCCACCGCCCGAGTTGGTCTTGAGCTACTACGAACCGGGCCGGACCCGCGGCCAGGGTCTCGCCTTCTCGACCCCGCCGCTCGCCCCAGGCAAGGGCGATGCGTACCTGAGCTTCAGTCGCGAGGCCACGGCACGCATGTCGGAATTTGCGCAGGCGCGGCGGTCGTACGGGATCACTGTTGATCGCAGCTATCTCAACCGGACCCCGATGGGCGACTTCATCGTCGTGTACCTCGAGGGTGACGATCCAGTTGCGGGCAACCGCTCGTTCGCAACGTCGACTCTACCGTTCGATATCTGGTTCCGCGAGCGGGTCACCGAGATTCTTGGCATAGACTTCACACAGCCGCTGCCACCCATCGAGCCACTCTGGCAGTGGCACGCCGCGCGGGTAGCGGCTTAGCCGTCCCTGGTGAGCTCACCGCACCGCGGAGGCCCCGTCGAGATCGCTCGACGGGGCCTTTTTGACGTTTCAATCGCGCCACAACTGATGCGAGCTGGTTGAGGGTCGATTTTGATCGAGTTTCAATTTCGATTTCACCAAAGTCTCAAGCTTGAACCGATCTTGTCGACGAACAAAACGGTTCGTATAGTGGCCGCGCCGAAGGAGCGCGCCGCACCAAGATGAACCCCGATCCCGCATCGTCCGTTCGTACGCCCCGTGACAATGCTCGTGGGGTTGAGTCGCTGCTCTGGCTGGCCGCGGGCGCCGCGTGGGCCATCGTGGCCTTGAAGGCCTGGAGTCAGTCCAAAAAGGTCGAGGCGCGCCGCAGGACGTTTACCACGTCCGAGCGCCTGTTGAAGCAGGTGTTCCCAAACGGAATCCGACCCTGCGGTCCGCCCTAGCGACCCGAGAACTGAGGCGGGCGCTTGTCGTTGAAAGCAGCGATGCCTTCACGTCGGTCTTCAGAAGCGATGGCGCGCAGGTAGGCCTCGTGCTCGCACTGGAACCCGTCATCTAACGGGCGATCCACACCGCAGTCGATCGCCCGTTTGGCCTGGCGTACTGCGAAGGGGCTGTTCTTCAGGATCTCCTGGGCGATCATCGTCGCGGTTGGCAGCAACTGTTCGCGCGCGACCACATGGTTGACCAGGCCAAACTGCTTGGCTTCTGTGGCGGTGATGCGCCGGGCGGTGAAGATCAACTCCTTCGCCCGGTTCCGCCCAATCAAGCGGGGCAAATTCTGGGTGCCACCGCCGCCGGGGATGATGCCCAGACTGACTTCGGTCAGACCAAAGACAGCATCGTCTGAGGCGACTATGAAATCGGCCAGCAGCGCCAGCTCCGTGCCACCACCCAGGGCAAAGCCGTGCACTGCCGCGATCATCGGCTGGGGCAAGCTGCGCATCTTCTTGAACATGCCCCGAAACAAGGCGCGTTGAGCCGCCCATTGCTCGGGCGAAAAATCACGCCGCGCCTTCAGGTCGGCCCCAGCAGAGAACGCGCGCTCGCCAGCGCCGCGCAAGATAATCACCCACACCGATTCGTCGCCAGCCAACTCATCACAGGCTGCGCCGAGCTCTTCGCCCAGGGTGTTGTTGATCGCGTTCAGCACCTCGGGCCGATTGAGGATGAGGTGGGCGAGGTGGCCATTGCGCTCGACCAGCACGGTGGGGCTCACTCGGCGACTCCTACCTGATTTTTCAGGCCACGCTGCTCGGCGATCGCTTCGTCGCGCATGCGGCAGATGCCTTCGCTGAGGCGCACCGGGAACGGCCGGGGCGAAACCAGCTGTCGGTACTCATCTGGCAGCCTACGCAGATTGCTCTGGGCAAATTCCCAGATTTCGCTGAGCGGGGGCAGCGAGCCGGGCACGACCTCGCCCTTGAGCACCACTGGCTTCAACAAACGCTCACTCCCTGGCGGTCTCGGCTCATCGGCGAGTTGGATGACGTCGGACGCGAAATTACCGAAGCGGTACACCTCTTTGACGCCCGGCCAGGTGCTCTTGTCGCCCGCCACTTTCACCTTGGGGTGTCCGCCACGCTCATCGACGCAGTAGACCGCTTTGTAGACGCCGCCGAGCGCCGCGCCTTCGATGTCGCGCTCAACGGAGCCGGCACCGACACCCAGGCTGGTGCCGACCCCGAAGGAATCGATCGGCGCGCCAGAATCGAGCAACTCGCCGATCGAGAACTCGTCCAGGTCGCCCGACGCCGCGATCTTCACTTCGTCCAGGCCGGCGCGGTCGAGCGCCGCTCTGACATAGCGCGCATCGCTGGCCAGGTCGCCACTGTCGAGCCTGACGGCGGCCAGGACGTGCCCGAGCCGATCGCGCGCCGAGTGCGCGACCTCCACCGCGGTCTGAATTGCCGCCCGCGGGTCGTACGTGTCCAGCAGCAGGGTGTAGCGGTTGTAGGTGTCGGCGATTGCCTCGAACGCCTGTCGTTCGGTGTCGAACAGTTGCACCAGAGCGTGCGGCACGGTGCCTGTGGACGGCAGTCGGAAGCGAAAGGCCGCGCCCAGGAACGACGTGCTGAAGCAACCACCGATACGCGACGAGCGCGTCGCGACGTATGGATCCTGGGCGCGCCGCAGCGAAAACTCGGCGACCGGGCGACCACGCGCGGCCCACACCACGCGGCTGGCCTTGGTGGCGATCAGCGTCGCCAGGTTGATCGCCTGGAGCAAGCCGCTTTCGAGCAAGAGCGCCTCGGCGAATGGCGCGGTCACGCGCAGCAGCGGCTCGTTGGGAAAGGCAATCGAGCCTTCGGGCACGGCCAGGATCTCGCCGCTGAAGTGCAGCTCGCTCAAATAGTCGAGGAACGCCGGATCGTAATCGCGGATCTGCTGCAGGAAAGCGATGTCTTCGAGGTTGTAGTGGAAGCTACGCACGAACTCGAGCGCCATCTCCAGGCCAGCGACCAACAGATATGCGCCCCCGAACGGGGCGCGGCGGGCATACAGGTCAAAGGTGGTCAGGTCGGTGCGCCCGGCGCGCCAGGCGACATAGGCGGAATCGGGGTGGTACAGGTCGGTCAGCAGGCCCGGGTGGTAGGGCGTGAACGACCGGGCCAGCGTCATAGCCCGATAGTATCGCTCGGAAAGCTGCTGATTCGGCACGTCGGCTGCGTATACTGCATCTGGCACATGACATCCCTGACCCTGACCGACGAAGCCGTCTCACGTCTGCGCAGCGTGCTCGATACGCAGCAGGCGCCAGATGGTGCCCTGCGGGTGTTCGTTTCGCCAGGCGGATGCTCGGGCTTTTCCTACGGCATGTCGCTCGAAGCTGAACCGGCCGACGACGATGAAGTTGTCGAGCAGTCAGGCGTCAAGGTCGTTGTCGACCCGTTTTCGATGCAGTATCTGAGTGGCTCGCAGATCGACTTCATCGATAGCCTGATGGGCGGCGGCTTCACGGTAGTGAACCCGAATGCCGTCAAGAGCTGCGCTTGCGGCCAGAGCTTCGACACGAGCTTTGGCGGTGGGGCGGCCAAAGCCTGTCACTGACAGCCGACAGCATTATCTAAGCGCCCCGCCGATGACGCGTTGGCCCGTCGGCCACGCTGAGCCGGTGCCTGGCTCCTCTGATAGGCCGATCGAGTCGAAATTCTGCAGATCTGAGGGCACCTGGATCAGCGCGTAGCCATTGCCCGAGTGATCGGGCCAGAGTAGCCCCGCGCTGACAGGGACGTTGCCACGCATGAACCACACCTGATACGCGTGGCCTTGCGCAATGGGCGGCATGTCGTGGCAGGTCAGCATGCCCGTGCCCGACAACGGGTCCAGGTAGACCAGGCCGCGATAGGGCATGTTCTGGGCGACCGGCTGCAGCTGCCGAATAGCCAGCTTGTCCGAAGCGAGCACTTCGGCAACGTGGTCATACCGCGCCGCCCGCTCGCGCGCGGTCGACATGTCGGCTCGCAGCGTGGTCATCTGATCCTGCATGTGCGCCATCCAGGCAATCGACGCAAGCGAAACAACGAGTGACGCCGCCGCCACCAGCCACGCCGGCGACGATCGAGGTCGCCCCAATCGACGCGGCCGCAGCCGTTCCGGCGGCCGCTCCTGGGGTGTGGCGCGGACCGCTTCAAGCAGGCGACCGCGCAAGGCCGCGGGCGGATCAACCTGTGGTACGAGCACACCCAGCGTCGTGGCGGTTTCGAGGAATTCCTGCAGCTTGAGGCCACAGTCCGGACAGGTGGCGGCATGCTGTGCGACCCGCTCGACGTCGCTCTGCTCGAGCGCATCGAGCGCGAAGCCCGCCGCCAGATCCAAGAACTCGTCGCACGTGATGCTGACCTGCGGAGTCATCAGCGCTCGCTCCACAGGCGCGACAGCTCGGGTGCTTTGCGCAGTTGTTGCAGACCCAGGCGCATACGCGTCTTGACGGTGCCCAGCGGCAGCCCGAGGAGCGTTGCAATCTCCAACTGCGTCATGCCCTTGTAATACGCCAGCTCCACGGGCAGCCGCTGCTCAATTGGGAGTGTGCCGAGCGCCCGCGCAACCGCCAACTGCTGCTCGAAACCGCTCGCGCGCGACTCTGGATCGCCCTCGCTCGAGGTCAAGCCGAGACTGTCGAGCAGGTCTGTCAATCCTTCGCCGTTGACATATGGCAACGACGCAACCCGGTGGCGCTGCTCCAACTGACGTCTGCGCAAGAGATCGACGGCGTGGTGATGCGCCACGCCGAGCAGCCACGGCAGCAGGCGCCCGCGGCTGGGCTGATAGGCCGTCGGTTGGCGCCACAGCTTCAGGAATGTTTCCTGGACGACTTCTTCAGCAGCCGGGCCGTCGGTCAGCAATCGCAGCGCCAGCGAATACACACCACGGCTGTGACGCTCATAGAGCTGCTCGAGTGCGTGCGCATCGCCGCTCGCCACCGACGCGACAAGCGTCGCCTCATCGTCGACGGCGCCACCGACCGC
>WNFC01004217.1_pt1 | contig 19322 bp, 14 predicted proteins | sample 5400541 | NCBI WGS metagenome assembly WNFC01 (sample SAMN13153342, study PRJNA577476) | soil metagenome | isolation source: 120 cm saprolite under Douglas fir tree site 2 hole 2 replicate 1 | place: USA:California | collected 2015-04-18 | reverse complement strand
CAAGATCGCGCGGGGCTATGTTCCGGTCATGACCTATTCGGCCCATCACGTCGCCGATCCGGCCTTGCGCCGCGCCATCGCCGATTATCTGCGCCGCGAGCGCGCCTACGTCGAGGCGGCGGGCCGCGAGCTCGCCGAAACCGCCCCGTTCCGGAAGGATTTGCGGATCGAGGGCGGGTGAAATCCTTGCGGAACTTGACGCACACCGTGTCACCTGCGAGAGAGCGCGCCGGCGCGAGGTGGAGGAATTCTTATGCCGACCTACGACGATGCAAACCTCTTTGCGAAAATCCTTCGCGGTGAAATCCCGGCCTACAAGGTCTACGAGGACGACAAATCGCTGGCGTTCCTGGACATCATGCCGCGCTCGCCCGGGCACACCCTGGTCATTCCCAAGAGCCAGGCGCGCAACATTCTCGACGTCGCGCCGGACGACCTTTGCCACGTCATGCAGGTGACGCAGAAGATCGCCCGCGCGGCAGTGCGAACGTTCGAGGCCGAGGGCGTCACCATCCAGCAATTCAACGAATCCGCCGGCGGCCAGGTCGTGTTCCACCTGCATGTCCACGTCATTCCGCGAAAAGCCGGGGTACCCTTGAAGCCGCCGGCGAGCGAACGGGAGAAGCCCGAAGTGCTCGCCGAACACGCAAAGCGCCTCGGCGCCGCACTCGCCGCGATGTAGTAGCCGACGTGCATCACATCCTCGTGTCCCGGACGAGCGAGCGTAGCGACCCCGGATCACGCGACGGCGCTCCGCGCCGCGCGGTCCGGGGAACGCGGAAGCCGGATACGCTCACACCTTGATCAGGGGCACCTTCGGCACCGAGCCGCGACGCGGGCCGTCGCCTTTCGGCCCCTCCGGCTTGGCGCGGCGCGGCGCGCTCGGACGCCGCTTCTTCTGCGCGCGGCGCGGCTCGGGCAGCCGTTCCGGCCTGGGCGTCACCCGTCCGTCGAGATATTCGAACCCGAGCTTCTCCGCTCCGTCCTCGTCCTTGACGACGATCACGCGCACGTGGCCGCCGGTCTTGAGCTTGCCGAACAGCACTTCGTCGGCGAGCGGCTTCTTGATGTGCTCCTGGATGGTCCGGGCCATCGGGCGGGCGCCCATCTGCTCGTCGAACCCGTGGGCGATCAGCCATTGGCTGGCTTCCTCGGAGAGCTCGATGCTCACCGCCCGATCGGCGAGCTGCGCTTCCAGCTGCATCACGAATTTCTCGACCACGCGCGCGATCACGGCCAGGGTGAGATGCGCGAAGGTGATGATCGCGTCGAGCCGGTTGCGGAACTCCGGCATGAACATCCGGTTGATCGCCTCGATGTCGTCGCCCTCGCGCTTGGAGCGGGTGAACCCGTAAGCCTGCTTGGCCAGCTCGGAGGCTCCGGCATTCGTGGTCATGATCAGCACCACGTTGCGGAAGTCCACCTGCTTGCCGTTGTGATCGGTGAGCTTGCCGTGATCCATGATCTGCAGCAGCACGTTGAACAGGTCCGGATGCGCCTTCTCGATTTCGTCGAGCAGCAGCACGCAATGCGGGTGCTGATCGACGCCGTCGGTGAGCAGGCCGCCCTGGTCGAACCCGACGTATCCGGGCGGCGCGCCGATCAGGCGGGACACCGTATGGCGCTCCATGTATTCCGACATGTCGAAGCGCAAGAGCTCGACGCCGAGCAGCGAGGCGAGCTGCTTTGCCACCTCGGTCTTGCCGACTCCGGTCGGCCCGGAGAACAGGTAGCAGCCGATCGGCTTCTCCGGCTCGCGCAGTCCCGCCCGCGCCAGCTTGATCGATGCCGAAAGCGCGTCGATCGCCTTGTCCTGGCCGTACACGACGCGCTTGAGCGTCCCCTCGAGATGCTGCAGCACCTCGGCGTCGTCCTTGGACACGGTCTTGGGCGGGATTCTCGCCATCGTCGCGATGGTGGTCTCGATCTCCTTGATGCCGATCGTCTTCTTGCGCCGGCTCTCCGGCAGCAGCATCTGGGCGGCGCCGGATTCGTCGATCACGTCGATGGCCTTGTCGGGCAGCTTGCGGTCGTGGATGTAGCGCGCGCTCAGCTCGACCGCGGCCTTGATCGCCTCGCCGGTGTAGCGCAGCTTGTGATAATCCTCGAAATAGGGTTTCAGCCCCTTGAGGATCTCGATCGCGTCCGGGACCGTCGGCTCGTTGATGTCGATCTTCTGGAATCTGCGCACCAGCGCGCGGTCCTTTTCGAAATACTGCCGATATTCCTTGTACGTCGTCGACCCGATGCAGCGCACGGTTCCGGCCGCGAGCGCCGGCTTCAACAGGTTGGAGGCGTCCATCGCCCCGCCCGAGGTCGCTCCCGCCCCGATCACGGTATGGATCTCGTCGATGAACATGATGGCGTCGGGATAGGCCTCGAGTTCCTTGATGACTTGCTTGAGGCGTTCCTCGAAATCGCCGCGGTAGCGCGTGCCGGCGAGCAGCGTCCCCATGTCCAGCGCGAACACGGTGGCGTTCTTGAGCACGTCGGGAACTTCACCGTTGACGATGCGGCGGGCGAGGCCCTCGGCGATGGCGGTCTTGCCAACGCCCGCCTCGCCGACGAACAGCGGGTTGTTCTTCTGACGCCGGCACAGCACCTGGATGGTGCGACTGATCTCGGCCTCGCGCCCGATCAGCGGATCGATGCGGCCGTCGCGCGCCTTCTTGTTGAGGTTGACGCAGTACGCCTCCAGGGCATCGCCTTTCTTCTTATTGTCCTCGCCCGGCTTGGTGTCGGTGTCCTCCTCGACCCCGCGAACCGGTCGCGATTCGGAAAGGCCGGCACGCTTGGCGATGCCGTGGCTGATGTAGTTCACGGCGTCGTAGCGGGTCATGTCCTGCTCTTGCAGGAAATACGCCGCGTGGCTTTCGCGCTCGGCGAAGATGGCGACGAGCACGTTGGCGCCCGTGACTTCCTCGCGGCCGGACGACTGCACGTGGATCACCGCGCGCTGGATGACGCGCTGGAACCCGGCGGTCGGCTTGGAATCGTCGGCACCGTCCGTCACCAGGCTTTCCAGCTCGGATTCGATGTACGCCACGAGATTGCGGCGAAGCTTGTCGAGGTCGACGTTGCAGGCCCGCATGACCGCGGCGGCGTCCTGATCGTCGATCAACGCCAGCAGCAGGTGCTCGAGCGTCGCGTATTCGTGGTGCCTCTCGTTGGCAAGCGCCAGCGCCCGGTGGAGCGATTGCTCGAGGCTGCGGGAAAAAGTGGGCATTATGGCCTCTTCATTTCTGCGACCGTCATTTCTTCTCCATCACGCATTGCAGCGGATGCTGGTGCTTGCGGGCGAAGTCCATGACCTGCGTCACCTTGGTCTCGGCGACCTCGTAAGTATACACGCCGCATTCGCCGATGCCGTGGTGGTGAACGTGAAGCATGATTCGTGTGGCCGAATCGCGGTCCTTGTTGAAGAAGCGTTGCAGCACGTCCACTACGAACTCCATCGGCGTGTAGTCGTCATTGAGCAAGAGCACTCGATACATGTTGGGCCGCTTGACCTGCGGCCTGGTCTTGGTGATGACCGCGCTTCCCGGCACGCCGGGCAAGCCCGTGTCGCCGCCGCGGCGCTTGCGATCATCGTCTCCCATCCGGGGCCGCAAGCCTGTCGCCCCAATTTCGTCTCGGTCCATGGTCTGGTCGGCCGACCGGGTCATCGTCGTCGCGTGAGATATCGACACCGAAGCGAACTCGATGTCGCCGATGTCCCCATTCGGCCGCAATTTCATCGTGGCTCGAAGCCTCCCAAGAAGGCGGCCGCGGTTTGCGCGGGCACCTTGCCAAGCATTTTACACTGAGATTTGGCGAATGCTGGACGCTGCGACCCAATCCCGCAAGATGCTTCGGCGGCTCACCTCGAGGCTTCACCTCGATCTCGAAGCCGGAAGCGGTAAACACGTCCGCCGCCGCGGCGGGCGCAATCGTGCCGCCCACCGCCGCGCAGCCGACACAGCGTGCTTCCCGTCAACGCGGCTTATCGATGCGGGTGCCTCCAGGCGGCGATCCCGATTCTGCGATCCTGCGATCCCCGGCTGCGCGGCCAGGGCCGCTCGGCTGACAGGACCCAAGGCAGACCGGTCGGGTCCCCGATCCGCGTGTGCGAGCACGGGCGGGCCGGGGTCGGACGGGCCCCGCGTGCCCTTACCGCAGCGCAGAATAGCGGATGTCTTGTTTGCGCCGCAATGGTTCGGTCCTGTCCGGCCCGAAATCCTTAACGCTTTGGCAACCGGGCCGTCCTAGCGTCATCGATTGTCGCCTTCGGACCGTTCGCCGGGTCCCCAGGGCGGGAGGGAGCGTCCGGCGTTTCCGTTACGCTTGGACCAAGACGAACAGGGAACGTCGGGTGCGAGGCGCCGAGCGCGCGCCCCGCGTATCGAGGGACGGGGAAAGTTGATGCGCCGCCATCGTTCTCGAATTTTGCCCGCAATCCACCGCGCCCTCGTCGGCCTTGCCGCGGTCGCGATCCTGGCAGGCGGCGCAGGCGATCCCGCACAAGCGCGCTCCCGCCGCCATCATCACGCCGACCATGGTGGCAATGGCGGATACCAGCCGCCTTATGCAGCCATCGTGGTGGATGCCAATTCCGGCCGCGTCCTCCACGCCAGCAACCCCGACAGCCTGCGCCATCCGGCGTCGATCACCAAGATCATGACGCTCTATGTGCTGTTCGAACAGATCGAGGCCGGCAAGCTCAAGCTCGATTCTCGATTGCCGGTGTCCGCTCACGCGGCGGCCCAGGAGCCCTCGAAGCTGGGATTGGAGCCGGGACAGACCATCGCGACGGAAGATGCCATCAAGGCGGTGGTGACGAAGTCCGCGAACGACATTGCCGTAGTGATCGCGGAAGCGGTTGCCGGCAGTGAGGAGGATTTCGCCAGACTGATGACCCGCAAGGCGCATGCGCTCGGCATGACCCGGACGGTCTACACCAATGCCTCCGGCCTGCCGGACGACGAGCAAGTCTCGACCGCACGCGACCAGGCGCTGCTCGGGCGCGCCGTTCAGGATCGGTTTCCCCGCTATTATCGCTATTTCGCCACGTCGAGCTTCCATTTTCACGGAATGGACATTCGCAACCACAACCATTTGCTCGGCCGTATTCAGGGCGTCGACGGCATCAAGACCGGATACACGAGAGCGTCCGGTTTCAATCTGGTCTCCTCGGTGCGCCGCGGCGGCCGTCACGTCGTCGCCGTCGTGTTCGGGGGCTCCTCCAGCGGCGCGCGCGACGCGCGCATGCGCGACTTGATCGAGGAGCATATCGCCGAGGCCTCGATCCAGCGCACCGTCCCGATGATCGCGGAGGCGATCGAGTCCGAGCCCGCGCATGCTAACACGCGTGTTGCCGCCGCCGATCCCGCCGCTCGGATTACCTCCGGCGAGCCGGCGCCGAAAACGCGGGCCGACGCCGCCTCGACCGCGCCGAACGCGCCGCGGTCAGGATCGGCGGAGCCGATCCTGCCGATTCCGGTAAAGACCATCACGGTGCGGCCGCGCGTGATCCAGAGTTCGGCCCTCGGTTCGCTGGTCGCGCCGGCGCCGCAGGCAAACATCGCGCCACCGCAATGGGCCGTAGCTCCTCCGGGCCCCGCGGCCGTTGCGGCACAACCTCCCGTACCCGCCGCAGCGGCGAGCACCGCGCCCGCGGCAATCGCGCGAGCCCCGGCCATGCCGGCGAGCGAGCCGGCGCCGCTGCCTCCGCCGCCCGGCGCGCGTCCCGGCATTCTCGGCACGCTACCGGTCCAGAGGGTTTCGGCAGAAAGCGAACCGGCTCCCGCAAGTGCGCCGGCGGCCCTCCCGGCGCCGGCCATCCAGCGAGCCGCAATGTCGCGCAGTGGGTGGATAATCCAACTCGGCGCCTTTGCCGACGAGGCGGAAGCCAAGCAGCGGCTGCGTTCCGCGCAGAGCATGGCGCATAGTCTGCTGGCGAGTGCGGACGGGTTCACCGAGCGGGTCGTGAAGGGCTCCAAGGAGCTGTATCGGGCCCGATTCGCCGGATTCGACAAAGAGAAGGCCGAAGCCGCCTGCCATTATTTCAAACGTAACGATATTGCATGTATGACACTGAGAAACTGAGCGCAGAAGAACCAAGGGAATGGCGTCCGGACGGGAACCGCTGAGTATTGTTGCGTCAGGAGTCCTCAGCGATGACGGCGAAGAAGAGTGTCTTTGGCCTCGTTGATACGGGCCGCGAGATACGTCGACCCCCCCTGGTCGGGATGCAATTTCTTCATCAGAGTTCGGTGCGCGCGCCCGATTTCCTCGGCGCCGGCACCCGGCTCAAGGCCAAGGATCTGATAGGCCTCCTCCTGCGTCATTGGCCCGGTCCGCGGCGCCCCGCCGGTCCCCGTTGCCGCATCAGCCTTCGCGTGCTCACGCCAGCCGGGATTCCTGCGGTCAAGATACGCTGCAAGTAGCGCGCGGCTCTCCTCGTCGATTTCGGCGAGCAGCCCCAACAGCGTGGCAAGGTCGAGCGCGTCGAGACCGACGCCTTCGTGGCGGCCCGCGAGGATGCGCCCGCGCATCGCGCCGGTGTCGTGATCGAGTTCCATTTCCAGGAAAGCCGAGCGCACGCGGGAAACCTGTCCCGGGCTCTTGCGCGCGCGGCGGCCGAAGCCCATGCGGCCCGGCCACAGTCCCAGCAAAAAAAGTCCGGCAATCCCCAGCGGCAAAGCGATGCCGACGCGCCCCAGCGCCACGAAGATGACGGCGCCGGCAAGCGCGGCGGTGCCTGCCGAGGTTTTCAGCACGCGGGCTGCGACCCTGGGATCGGTTTTCGTGAAAGCGTTGAGCGCCCACAGCAACAAGACGAGAGCGGCAATGCCCAGAAGAACACTGGCCATGATTACTTGAGCTGCCCGAGAAGCTTGAGCGCCGCCGTTCCACGCCGCGTCGAGAGATCCGTCAGCGCCTTGATCCCGCCGGCCGCGTAGGCGGCGACGGCGCGCAGCAGTTCGGCAAGCTGGTGAGCGGCTCCGGCGTCGAACCGGCAATAGGCCCCGCGGGTAAGCCGTGCGATTTCCCGAAAGGCCTGCTCGGCGACGGGGTCGCCGCCCTCCTGGAACACGAATACCGGAACGCCGCGAAGCCCGAGCTCGCCCGCAGCGGCGGCGAGCGTATCGAGCGCCTCCTCCATGGCATCCCCGATGAACACCAGCGCCTGCACCCTGGCTCTCTCGGTCTCGTGCCGCGCGTGCGCCAAGATCTTGCCGATCTGGGTGTGGCCCCCCCGGCAGTCGATCCGGCTCATCAGCTGAGCAAGGCGCTCGCCGTTCGAAACCCAGCCCGACGCCCGGCACTCGCCGAATCCCCGGTAATAGACCAGCTGGACGTCAAGTCCCCCGACTGCCGCCGCCTCCCGGAACATCTCGGCTTGCAGCCGGCACGCGGTGTCCCACGTCGGCTGCCGGCTCATCGTGGCGTCCAAAGCGAAGATGAGACGGCCGCGGCGGCCGGCCTCCTTGGTCGGCCCCAGCGTGCGAGCGCGCTGCACGAAGGCCTCGATCTCGGCGCGGGATGCGCCTTGGACCGGATCGGTCCCGCCCCTTGCCGGTGCAGGAGGATCGCCGGATCGGTCTTTGGCCATCGATCGAAGCCCTATGTGTCGGGGCGGCAAAAGATTGTAACCGCAATCTAGGTGGCGTGCCCCCCGGCCCGGCACAATGGCCACGGATCGACAGATCGTGGCGGTGCCGCGCCCAACAATGTCCGGCCCGCAAATCCAGCGGCGCGGCCTCAATCGGCCATGATGTCGTGGGTTTCGAGCGGCTTGTCGAGGGAGGCAAACCATTCCGCGCGTGCCGCGGCGCGCCGCCGCCCGCGCTCATCGAGAGGCAATTTGAGCGCCTCGATCAAGGTTCTGACCTCCTGCCGGGCCGTCACATGGGACAAATTGGGGCGCACGCCCAGCGTTGCTTCGTCGAGGTTGTCGAGCGCGGTCAATCCGCGGGGGAAGAATTCCCGATAGACGACGCGTTCGCCAAAGCCTTCGGCAAGGCGGAAGCCGAGCCGCAGCCCCAGCTCGTTGAGGCTCTCCCCCACCAGCCGTTTGTTGCGCGACCCCAGGGTGGAAAGCCGGTTGCGGATGACCACCCAATCGGTCAGGCCGCCATCGACCAGTCGGCGTTGCCGGCGCGCCTCGCGCGCCATTTCCGCGTAATGGCCGATGCCCGTGATCGCGAAGGTGGCGGGATCGACAGAGCCCAGCACGTCGAAATCCAGAAAACTGTCGTTGAGCGGCGTCACCAGCGTGTCGGCCATCGAATGGGCGAGCCGCATCAGGTAGCTGTCGCTGGCCGGGGTGTCGATGACCACGAAATCGTGGCAATGCTCGACGGCGGTAATCGCTTCCGCAAAGCAGGCGAACTCCGCTGCCTCGTTTTGATCGACATTGGCGCCGGACGCCCGCACGATGTGGTGATGCGTCGGCAGCTCCAGCTCGATGCCGGCACGTTGCGCCCACGCGCGCCGGTTCTCGATGTAGTGCGTGAGGCTTTTTTGACGGCTGTCGAGGTCGATGCTGGCGACGCGCTGGCCGGCCTTCATCAGGGCGACGGTGACATGCATCGAGGTGGTCGATTTCCCCGAGCCGCCCTTCTCGTTCCCCAGCACGATCACGTGCCCGGAACGCGGCAATCCCACCGGCGCCTGCAGCAACATAACGCCACCCCTTACCCGGAATCATTTTCCGAATCGAACCGTGTCGGCGTCAAGCGAATGTACACGTTGCTCGATCTTTTCCGGTTAATTCCTGGGCCGACCCCCGGCACATCCTACGACGAGAACCGGGCGGGCGTGCAGGAATCGCAACGCCACGGTGCCGCGCCGAGCGTCGGGGCCTCACCGGAATGCGCCGATCGGGTATTCTTCGACCTGTTGGCCGGCTGCCGGCGAGAGTTTCGAACGCAGCCGCGCTACAGCAGGCCGAGGTCCCGGAGCTCGCGCCGCAAGCTCTCCGGCATCGCGGCGGCGCCGGGGGCCGCCCGGTCGAGGTCCTTGGGAGCGCTCCTGGGCTCCAGATAGCGCCAACCTTGAAACGCCCGGAACGGGCGCGGCTCGGTGAGCACCAGCTTCGGCTCGAGCACCAGCCGGCATCGGCCGATGCCGTCCCCGTCCCGGAACGGCCGCACCTCGCGGAGCCGCTGACGGCACAATATCTCGCCTCGGATCACCCAGTAGAGCGAGCCGCCGTCGATGAGTTCGTCAGCCCGCTTCGGCACCATGCGGGTGACATGCCAATGCTCGAGGGGCAGCCTGCGCCGCTTCTTCTCCTGCAACTTTTCGCGAATCCAGTCGCGGAGATCCCTGACGCTGTCGCAGCCGACGCAGAGCTTGATCAGATGCAAGGCCATGATCGTCGGGCGAGATCAAACCGGCTCGGGCTTCTTTGCCTCGATTGTCATCACTTTGGCGCCTTCGGCAACCTGGCCGCCTGGCGTTGCCGAGATCTCGCCGACGGTACCGTCGAACGGCGCAATCAACGCATGCTCCATCTTCATCGCCTCGATCACGGCAAGGCGCTGGCCCTTGCTTACCGATGCACCGGGTCGGACCAGGATGGCAAGCACCTTGCCGTGCATCGGCGCGGCGATGAGGCCGCCGGTATCGAGGTGGTCGACGTCGATCGCCTCGAAATCCTTGATTCGCACCAATGTCTGTCGGCCGTGGCGCAGGACGTAAACGGCATTCTCGGCCTCGAACGCAAGCGCGTCGGGATCCGCGGGGACGCCATCGATCGAAACGGAAATGCCCTGCGGACCGTAGGACGCGCTGGCGGATGCCGGAGCGCCGTTGATCGACACCGGGACCCAAACCGCGCGGGCGCCGCACAGCTGGAAACCGTCGAGCGAATTCCACGGCGAGGCGGCCTCTTCCGAGGCGGATCGAGCGCGTGCCGCGATCCGCTTGGCTTCCCGCGCAAGAAGCTCGGCCACGCCCTTCGCGGCCGCGGCTCGATCAGGCTCCTTCGGGACGGCGCCGAGCGCCGCCAGGTTGCGATCGATGAAGCCGGTATCGAATTGCGCCTTGCGGAAATCCTCGGCCCGGCACAGCGCCGCAAGGAAAGCGAGATTGGTGCGGGGTCCGGCAACGAGCGTGCGATCGAGCGCCGAGGCCAGAGCTTCGAGCGCCTCCCGCCGGGTCGCCCCGTGGGCGATCACTTTCGCGATCAGCGGATCGTAAAACGGCGTGACTTGCGTCCCCTGCTCGACCCCGGCGTCGACCCGAATGCCGTCGCGCGCCGGGAACTCCAAGGCAATGATCCTCCCCGTCGACGGCAGAAATCCCCGTTCCGGGTCCTCGGCGTAGACGCGGGCTTCGACGGCGTGGCCCGCCATGGCGACATCGAGCGAGGGTAGTTTCTCGCCCGCGGCGACCCGAAACTGCCATTCGACGAGATCGAGACCGGTGATGGCCTCGGTCACCGGATGCTCGACCTGGAGCCTGGTGTTCATCTCCATGAACCAGAATGCATCGCGCCGGAGGCCTCTCGAGCCGTCGGCGATGAACTCGACCGTACCGGCGCCGACATAACCGACGGCCTTGGCGGCTTCGACTGCCGCTTTTCCCATGGCGGCTCGGACCTCGGGGGTCATGCCGGGCGCGGGCGCCTCCTCGATCACCTTTTGATGCCGACGCTGCAGCGAGCAATCGCGCTCGAACAGGTGCATGGCACTGCCGTGGCGATCGCCGAACACCTGGATCTCGACGTGCCGCGGCGAGGCTATGTACTTCTCGATCAGGACCTGGCCGTTGCCGAACGCCGACTGCGCCTCCCGGATTGCGGACTGCAGCGCGGCTTCGAATTCGGCGGGTTTCTCGACGCGCCGCATGCCCCTGCCGCCGCCGCCCGCCACCGCCTTGATCAGCACCGGATAGCCGACCTCCTCGGCCTTTTGCGCAAGGAATTTCGTCTCCTGGCGCTCGCCGTGATAGCCGGGCACGACCGGCACGCCGGCGCGTTCCATCAGCTTCTTGGCTTGGCCCTTGAGTCCCATGGCGCGGATCGCGCCCGGGGATGGACCGACGAAAACGATTCCGGCGGCAGCGCAGGCTTCGGCGAATTCGGCGTTCTCCGACAAGAAGCCGTACCCCGGATGAATGCATTGGGCGCCCGCGCGCCGGGCCAATTCGACCAGCTTGTCGATGGCTAGATAACTCTCGCGCGCGGGAGCCGGCCCGAGGCGATAGGCTTCATCGCAAAGCCGGGTGTGGAGCGCGCCGGCGTCCGCGTCGGAATAGACCGCGATCGAGCGCAGCCCGAGCTTCCTGGCGGTGCGCGCAATCCGACAAGCGATCTCGCCGCGGTTGGCGATGAGGACGGACGCGAACATTGGGTGTCGACTCACCCGGAAATTCGAGAAATCGCCGCCAAGAACGTCCGGCAGGTCATTGCGGGGGCGGCTCGGTCCCGGCGCTGGCCGCGGGCGGCGGGCCGATCTGGATCGGCGGCGCCGCCGGTGCCGCCGGTGCCGTCTGCGCGCGCGCGGCCGGGCGCGCCGGCGCAGGCGGCCGCTTTTGCGGGCCGGCCGCCGGAGCCGGCCCAGGGCCGGTCTGGCTTGGCGGCTGCGAGGGCTCATCCGTCATGATGCTGACGGGCGGAATGGAGGCCGCCGAAGGAAAGTTGACCCCGTTCCCGACGCTTGGTGCAGGACCGGGCGGGGGCGGGGCCGCCGCGACCGGAGCGGCGGGGGCCGCGGCGGATGCCGGTTGCGGCCATCCGGCGGAATGCCGCGCGACGAGATTCTCGAAGGTCCGCGCCTTGAGATTGGCGCTCACGCGATTCGCATCGGCGAACAGCACCAATTTCTCGCATTTCGCCGCGCTACAGCCCTCCCCGGCCAACACCTGGGCAACCAAGCCGAACCGGTCGATCTCGAGCCGGTGGCGCAGCGCGGCGAATGCAGCGTCGTAGTAGACGTCCCATCCATTCGCCGCGGCGTCCGCCAGCAGCGACAAGCTCCCCGCAACATAGGCGGTTGCCCCGGCAATCGTCTCCGGGTCGGCAAAGACCGCCTTCTCGCAGGCAGCATCGATCGTCTCGCCCAAGTTCGGTTCGAGGCATCCGAGCGCAGAGCCGGGGGCCAATGCGCGCGCGCTCAGTTCCAGGATGCGCTGATCGAGCGCGCGGCGCTCATCGGCGCGATCGCGCTCGGCCAATCGATCGACCACGGTCCAGGCCGCCACAATGCCGAACAAGGCCAGGCTCAGGCGAACGGCCGGTCCGACTACGGTCGGCCATTGGGCGCGATAGACCGCGAGAAAAACGAACAGAAGCAGCAGTCCGGCGAGAATTGCCGATTGCCAAATCGCAAGCGTGACGGTTCCGGCGGCAACATCGATGTCGGGGAAAGGCATGCCAATGATCCACCGCTGCGGCTCCCCGCGCCAGTATGGCGCAGCGCGGTAGGCGTTACCATACCGCGAGCGCGACGGCCATTGTGAAGGCGGCGACCCGGAGTATCCTCGGCGCGGCACGAGGCTAGATCCGCTGAGTGCTGCCGCGCGTTGATCCGCGCTGGGCATCGGCCCATGCGACAAAATGGGAGCTGCCGATGAAGAGCCTGCAGGTGCTTCAAGCCCTGATTGCCGGCTGGTTCGCCCTCAGCTGCGCCGCCGGCTCGAGCAGCGCGCAGACGGCGGCCGGCAATCCCGCGCCGGCTTCCGGCGGACCGGTCGAAGCTGCGCTGCTAGACGATCTCGTGATCGCCAACCACGTGCTTGCGAGTCAGGGCGTGCTCGACGGGTTCGGTCACGTGAGCATTCGCCATCCGACCAATCCCGACCGGTTCCTGATGTCGCGCTCGCTCGCTCCGGCCCTGGTCACGGCGACCGACGTCCTGGAATACGATCTCGACGGCAATGCGGTCGATGCGCGCGGCCGCGCCGGCTACCTGGAGCGTTTCATTCATGCCGAGATCTACAGGGCCCGGCCCGACGTGAAGGCGGTGATCCACTCGCATTCCCCTGCGGTCATTCCCTTCGGCACCACCCAGGTGCCGATGCAGCCGATGTTCCACATTTCGGCGTTTCTCTCGCCGCAAGTGCCCGTGTTCGAGATCCGCAAGGTCGGCGGCATGACCGACATGCTGGTCTCGAACGCCCAGCTCGGCAAAGCGCTGGCCGAGGCGCTGGGTCGCGGCGCGGTCGTGCTGATGCGCGGGCACGGCATGGCGGTGGCGGGGCCGAGCCTGCCGCTCGCCGTGTTCCGCGCGATCTATACCGAGGTCAATGCGCGCCTGCAGACGCAGGCGATCGAGATCGGCGGCCCGATCACCTTCCTGGCGCCGGAGGAATCGGAAAAGGCCGACAAGGTGATCGATCAGGTTCACCTGCGCGCGTGGGATCTGTGGAAGCGCGAGGAGATGGCGAAATCCGCCAAATAGCCCCTGTCGCAGGAACCGGGCCGGCGCACCCGCGTTGAGAGCCGGACCGCGTGTTTCGAGGGAGAGACCGATGCGGGTATTTTTGGGAGTCCTTCTCGGTATTTTCATCACCATCGCCGGCGCCTACATCTATGACTCCATGACGGTCGGAACGGCCGTGGCCACCGCGCAGGCCCCAGCCGGCGACGTGACGAAGCCGATGGTGAACTGGGACGTGGTCGACCATAACTGGCATGTGTTCACGGACCGGGTCCGCCACGCCTGGAACCGGCTGGTCGAACGCACCTGACGCCGTCCGGAATCTCTCCGATCGCAGGGTGGGTCGAGCGCCGCAGGCGCGAAACCGACCCGTTCGCCTCTCGGATGGTTGCTCGCAGCCAACGCCGTGCGCCAGCTTCATGCGCCCGCCTATGGTCTCGGCAGCTTTCTCCGCACGCTTGTTGGCGATCGATGGCGTCCTTGGCGCCGTCCAGATCGCGCGGCATGCCGACGGTCCGGTGAAGGTCGTGTGGACCCGCGAGGAAGCTATCCGGCACGATATGCATCGGCCCCCTGTTTCTTCGACCGGGCCGCGATCACTGGGTTTTCCGGCTTCGCGTCCGGCGGCGCAGACGTTCCGCGGTCACATAGAGCAGCGGAATGACGAAAATCCCGAACACGGATGCGGCGATCATGCCGCCGAACACCGGGGTGCCGACCGCATGGCGCGTCGCGGCCCCCGCCCCGCGCGCGACGACAAGCGGCAGCAGCCCGAGGATGAACGCGAAACTGGTCATCATCACCGGGCGGAATCTCAGGCCCGCCGCCTCGATGGCGCTCGCCTCGATGTCCTTGCCGAGCTCCCTCTGCTCTACCGCAAACGCCACGATCAGGATGCCGTTCTTGGCGGCGAGCGCGATCAGCACGACGAGTCCGATCTGCGCGTAAACGTCGAAGCTCAGTCCCGCCACCACCACCGCGCTGATCGCGCCGAGTATCCCGACGCTGACCGACAGCAGGGCGGGAACCGGAATGTTCCAACTCTCGTAGAGCGCAACGAGAAACAGATAAGCGAACAGCACGGCCAGGCCGAGCACGATACCCGTGCGTCCGCTCGCCGCTTTTTCCTGCAGCGCGGTGCCGGTCCATTCGAAGCTGTAGCCGGCCGGCAGGGTGGTGGCCGAGATGCGCTCCATCGCCGCGAGCGACTGGCCGGAACTGAAGCCGGGCTTCGCCGCGCCGTTCACGGTCGCGCTGCGGTATCCATTGTAACGCAGCACCGTTTGCGGCCCTTGCACCAGCTTCGCCTCGGCCACCGCGCGCATCGGCACCATCGCCCCCTGGGCGTTGCGCACATAGATCCGATTGATGTCGTCCACCTTGTCGCGAAACGACGTCTCGGCCTGGACGTTGACCTGCCAAGTGCGGCCGAACACGTTGAAGTCGTTGACGTAGAAGCTGCCCAGCGTCGACTGCAAGGCATTGAAGATGTCGCTGATCTTGACGCCGAGCACCTGCGCCTTGTCGCGGTCGATATCGAGGTAGATCTGCGGCGTGTCGGCGGTGTACGTGCTGAACACGCCCGCGAGCTCCGGCTGGCCATTGGCCGTCACGAGCAGGCCACGAAGCGTCGCCGCGACGTCGGAAGGGGGCTGGCCCTGCAACGCCTCCAGCACGTATTGGAAGCCGCCGGTGCTGCCCAGGCCGAGGATGGGCGGCAGGTTGAACGGAAAGGCGATGGCGCCCTTGATGGCCGCCATCTGCGGCCGCAGCCGCGCGATGATCGCGCCGGCGCCCTGTGCGGGATCGGTGCGCACTTCGTAGGGCTTGAGCCGGATGACCAAGAACGCCTGGTTCGACGATGCGACGTAGTCGATGAAATTCAGGCCGACCACGGAAATCACCCCTTCGACGCCCGGGATCGGCGTGACGATGTCCTCGACCTGCTTGACCACCGCCTCGGTGCGGTTGATCGAGGCGCCTTCCGGAAGCCGCAGGGCGGCGAAGATGGCGCCCTGGTCCTCTTCCGGCAAGAAGCTCTGCGGCGTCTTGTTGAACAGCCATGCCGCGGTCGCCAGCACGCCGGCGACGGCCACGACGCCGACGATCGCCACGCGTACCAGCCGGCGTACCACCGCCACGTAGCCGTTGCGGACACCGTCGATCGCGCCCAGGACGTAGCGCATCGGGCCGCGGCTCGTCTGGCCGCGCTTCAGGAGCACCGCGCACAGCGCCGGACTCAAGGTCAGCGCGTTGAGCGCCGAGATCAGCATCGATACCGAGACCGCCACCGCGAATTGGCGGAAAAGCTGGCCGCTGATGCCGGGGATGAAGGCCACGGGAACGAATACCGACAACAACACGAGGGTGATCGCGAGGATCGGGCCGGTAATCTCCGCCATGGCTTTCTTGCACGCCTCCGGCACGGACAGCTCGGGTTCCTCCTCGATCACCCGCTCGATGTTCTCGACGACGACGATGGCGTCATCGACCACGATGCCGATGGCGAGCACGAGCGCCAGCAACGAGACGGTGTTGGCCGAATAGCCGATCGCCAGCATCACGGCGAACGTGCCGACGATCGACACCGGCACAGCGACCAGCGGGATCAGCGTCGTCCGCCACCTGCCGAGGAACAGGAACACCACCAGAGCCACCAGGGCGATGGCCACGGCCAGCGTGCGAATGACCTCCTTGATCGTCGCGGTGACGAACACCGTGGTGTCGAAGAACACGGTGTAGGCCAGATCGTTGGGGAAACGCGTCGCCAGGGTGTTCATGGCTTCGCGAACGTTGCGGGTCACGTCGACGGCGTTGGACCCCGGCGTCTGGTAGATGCCGATCGCGGCCGCGGGGGCGCCGTTGAAGCGGCTGTGGCGGTCCTGCGATTTCGCGCCCATCTCGATGCGGGCGACGTCTTTGACCCGGACGACCGAGCCGTCGGGATTGGTGCGCAGGACGATGGCGGCGAATTCCTCCGGGCGGGACAGCCGGCCCTTGGTCTTGATGGTGATCTGGACCTGTTGCTCGTTGGTGATCGGTGCCGCGCCCACCCGCCCGAGAGCCGCCTGGACGTTCTGGTTCTGCACCGCCGAGATGACGTCGTTCGGCGTCAGGTTGAGCTCGGTGAGCCGGTCGGGATCGAGCCAGATGCGCAACGAATAGTCGAGCGGCCCGAACAGAGTCGCCTGGCCGACGCCTTTGATCCGCGCCAGCGTGTCGATGATGTTGATGGTCGCGTAATTGCTCAGATAAATGGCATCGTAGGTGTCCTTCGGCGAGTAGATGCTTATGACCTGCAGCAAAGCGGCGGATTTCTTGCGGATGGTCAGGCCGGTGCGCGACACCTCCGGGGGCAACTGCGGCGTGGCGAGACTGGCGCGGTTCTGCACGTTGACGGTGTTGATGTCGGGATCGGTGCCGAGCGCGAAGGTCACGTTGAGGGTGTAGCTGCCGTCGGCGCCGCTGGCGGACTGATAATACAGCGCGTTGTCGATGCCGTTGATCTGCTCCTCGATCGGCTGCGCCACCGTGGTCTCGATCACTTCGGCATCGGCGCCCGGGTAGGTCGCGGACAGCGTCACCTGCGGCGGCACGATGTCCGGGAACTGCGCGATCGGGATCACCGTGACGGCAATGATGCCGGCCAGCGTGATGACGATGGCGACGACGAAGGCGAGCCGCGGCCGGTCGATGAAGAGGCTGGAAAACATCGGTGTCAGTTTCTCGGCACGACGCTCGCGGCGACGACTTGACCGGGGTGCACCTTCTGTATCCCTTCGACGATCACCAGCTCGCCTTCCTTGAGCCCGTCCGTCACGACGACGTCCCTGCCCTGCTCCACGCCGGTCGTCACGCGTCGCAGCTCGACCTTCTTCGCCTCGTCGACCACCAGGACATAACGGCCGGCCTGATCGAGCAGGACGGCGGACTGCGGAACCACCAGCGCCGATCGCGGCGCGCCCCGCTCCGCAGTGACGCCGACGATCCCGCCGGGGATCAGAAGCCCCTCCGGGTTCGGCAGTTGCGCCCGCACCGCCACGGTGTCCGTGGCGGGGTCGACCTGGACATCGAGCAGGTTGGTGAGGCCGGCATGCGGATAGGCGCTGCCGTTGGGCAGCCTGATGTGAACGGTCAGGTGCACGTTCTTGTCGGTCGATGCACCGGTCCCGCGCTTGTACTCGAGAATATCGCGCTCGCTCGACTGAAAGACGACATAGATGGGGTCTTGGCTGACGATCGTCGCGAGCTTTCCGGACGACGGGTCGACCAGATTGCCCACGGTGAAATTCGCAAATCCGATCCGTCCATCGATCGGTGAGCGGATCTCCGTGTAGCCGAGATTGATCTCCGCCTGCTGGAGCGTCGCCTCCGCCTGCAGCACATTGGCCTGCGCCGCCGCCTCGTCGGCCGCGCGCTGGTCGACCGTGGCTTGCGCAATGTTGTGGTTGCGCACCAGCTCCTTGCCGCGCTCCAGCTGCAGCGCCGTGTTGACCTCCGCGGCCTTGGCCTTGGCGAGATTGGCGCGCTGCTGGTCGACCGCGGCAATGTAGGTCGCCTGCTCGATGCGGAACAGGAGGTCGCCGCTCTTGACCTGCTGCCCTTCGGTGAAATGCCGGTCCTGGATGAACCCGGGCACCCGCGCGACAATGTCGACCTTGTCGATCGCGGTCACGCGGCCGATGAAATCGCCGGTCTCCGTCACCTGGCGGCTGGCCGCGGGCGTCACCGCGACCGCCGGCGGCGGTGAGGCGCCCTGGGCGGCGGCAGCCCCACAGCCGGCGATGACGCTCAGCGCAGCAACGAAGATTCTGCAAGCGAGGGAGCTATTGCGACCAGGCATCAGGGTTCCTCCTCGACTGCGAACCGCGCCTTTTCGAGTGCGGGGCGGGTCGAGCGCCGCGGGCGCCAAACTCTGCCGTTCCGCCCCCTCGGATAGGCAGGGTCGGTTCCGCTCCGCTCCACCCACCCTACGACCAAGCTCCTACATCCGAAACACCCCGAACCGCGTCGCTTCGATCGGCGCGTTGAGCGCGGCCGAGAGCGCGAGAGCGAGCACGCGCCGGGTTTCCTGCGGCGTGATGATGCCGTCGTCCCACAGCCGGGCGGTCGCGTAATAGGGATTTCCCTCGCGCTCGTAATTGTCGCGGATCGGCTGCTTGAATTTTTCCTCCTCCTCGGCGCTCCACGTGTCGCCCTTGGCCTCGATGTTGTCGCGGCGCACCGTGGCGAGCACCGAGGCGGCCTGCTCCCCACCCATGACCGAAATTCTCGCATTGGGCCAGATGAACAGAAAGCGCGGCGAGTAGGCCCGCCCGCACATGCCGTAATTGCCGGCGCCGTAGGAGCCGCCGATGATCAACGTGAGCTTCGGCACCTGCGCGCAGGCGACCGCCGTCACCATCTTGGCGCCGTCCTTGGCGATGCCGCCCGCCTCGTAATCGCGGCCGACCATGAACCCCGCGATGTTCTGCACGAACAGCAGCGGGATTTTTCGCTGGCAGGCGAGCTCGATGAAATGCGCGGCCTTGAGCGCGCTTTCCGAATAGAGGATGCCCTGATTGGCCAGGATCCCGACCGGCATGCCGCACAGATGCGCAAAGCCGGTGACGAGCGTCGTGCCGTAGAGCTTCTTGAACTCGTCGAACTCGGAAGCATCGACCAGGCGCGCGATCACCTCGCGGACGTCGTATTGCTTCTTGAGGTCCACCGGCACGATGCCGTCGAGCTCGGCTATGTCGTAGGCGGGCTCGCGCGGCTCGGCGAGCGCAAGGTCGATGCGCTTCCTGGTGTTGAGATTGCCGACGATGCGCCGGCAGATGGCGAGCGCGTGGCGGTCGTCGGCCGCATAATGATCGGCCACCCCGGAATGCCGGGCATGCACGTCGGCGCCGCCGAGATCCTCCGCCGAGACGACCTCGCCGGTGGCGGCCTTCACCAGCGGGGGACCGC
>WNFC01004871.1_pt1 | contig 19328 bp, 14 predicted proteins | sample 5400541 | NCBI WGS metagenome assembly WNFC01 (sample SAMN13153342, study PRJNA577476) | soil metagenome | isolation source: 120 cm saprolite under Douglas fir tree site 2 hole 2 replicate 1 | place: USA:California | collected 2015-04-18 | reverse complement strand
GCTGCAGGCGGCGATACGCGCGATCTGCGAGACGGAGAACTGGGAATACGGGCAGTACTGGCGCGCGGACGAAAAGGCCGGTGTGCTGCGCGCCGATGCGTTCTGGGTCGCACCAGGCGCCGAAGCCCTTACTGCAGGTTTCATCGAGGCCTCCCGCGAAGTGGTCTTCCAAAAGGGCATCGGACTGATCGGCACGGTGTGGCAGACGGGTCAGCCGTTGTGGGTGACCGACGTGACTCAAGATCCGCGCGTGCTGCGCAAGGATCTCGCTCGCGAAACCGGCCTGCGCGGCGCGTTCCGCTTCGCGGCCACCTCGGGCGGCGAAGTCCTCGGCGTGTTCGACTTCGCCACCCGCCAGTTGCGCGATGCCGACGAGCGGCTGCTGCAGGCGGTGCGCATCATCGGTAGCCAGATCGGCCAGTTCCTGCAGCGCAAGCAGGCCGAACAGGCGATGCGCGACAGCGAGGCGCGCTATCGCAGCCTGACGGAGCTCTCCTCCGACTGGTACTGGGAGCAGGATGCAGAGCTGCGCTTCGTGAGCACCGGCGGCTCGACCGACGCGCGCGGCGGCATCACGCCGCAGGCGCATATCGGCAAGCACCGCTGGGAGCTGCCGGCCACCGAGATCGTCAATCAAACATGGGAGGTGCACCAGGCGGTCCTCAAGGCGCGGCAGCCCTTCCGCGATCTGCTGCTGCGCCGCCGCGACGCCAATAACGAGGTGCACTATGTCAGCGTTGTCGGTGCCCCGATCTTCGACTCACGGGGCGAGTTCTGTGGCTACCGCGGTATCGCCAAGGACGTTACCGATCGCATGCGCGCCGAAGAGCGTCAGGCCGCGCATCTGCGCTACCAGGAGAAGATCGCGCGGTTCGGCGAGTCGGCGCTTGCCAAGCGCGACGCCGCCGAGGTGGTGCAGGAGGCGGTGCAGGCTGTGCTCGAAGCACTGCGGGGCGGCGCGGTCGCTTACGTAGAGCCGGGCCCGGGCGCGCGAGAAGTGGTCGTGCGCGCGGTGGTAGGGCTCCCTTCGACCGCAACGACGGTCACCGGCCAGTACGAGCCGGAGGACGATCTCGCCCAGGTGCTCGAGCGCGGCGAGCCGGCCAACGTGAACGGCCCTGCGGCACGGCCGGCACTTCCTTTCCCGTGGGCGCAGACGCACGCGAGCGCGCTCCTCGTGCCGGTGGTGGGCGAGAGCGGTGCCCACGGCGCGCTGTGCGCGCTTTCGCAAACGATCAATGGCTTCGGCGTCGAGGAGAGCCGATTCCTCATCGCCGCGGCCACCGTGCTTTCGGCCGCCTTGCGGCGTATCCAGAGCGAGCTGCGTCTCGCCTTTCTCGCACAGTTCGATGCGCTTACTGGGCTGCCCAATCGCGCGCTGCTCTCGGACCGCTTCTCCCAGATGATCGTGCGGGCTAGCCGCCACGGCTCCTCGCTGGGCGTCCTGTTCATCGATCTGGACGACTTCAAGCTGGTCAACGACACCCTTGGCCATGCAGGTGGCGACGAGCTGCTGAAGGAAAGCGCCCGCCGCCTGCAGGAGTCAGTGCGCAGCGGCGACACGGTGGCGCGCATCTCGGGCGACGAGTTCGCCATCATACTGGCCGAGCTGGCGCGTCCGGACGACGCGGCGCTGGTGGCGCAAAAGGTGATCGAGCGCCTCTCGGCGCCGGTCGAAGTGAATGGCCAGGAGGTGTTCGTCACCGCGAGCATTGGCATCGCTACGTTTCCGGCGGACGGCGACGACGCCGAGTCGCTGCTTGGGGCGGCGGACGCCGCGATGTATCGCGTTAAGCAGTCGGGTCGCAATGCCTATCAGTTCTTCACCGCGGAGATCAACCAGAGGACGCGTGCGCGGGCGCAGCTGGGCACGGAGCTGCGCAGGGCGCTGGAGCGCGATGAGTTCCGGCTCGTCTACCAGCCGAAGATCGATCTCGCCACCGGCTGCCCCTGCGGCGCCGAGGCGCTTTTGCGCTGGAAGCATGCAGAGCGCGGCATCGTCTTGCCGGCCGAATTCATACCGTTGCTCGAGGAGACCGGGCTCATCGTTCCGGTTGGCGAATGGGTCGTACGGCGCGCTTGCGAGGACTTCAAGGCATGGACCGCGGCGGGGCTACCGGCATTGCCGATCGCCGTGAACCTCTCGGCGCGGCAGTTCCGCCAGCAAGGGCTCGATGCGCGCATCCGCGCGGTGGTGACCGCAGCGGGCGTCGACCCGGCCTTCATCGAGCTCGAAATCACGGAAAGCCAGTTGATGCACGATCCCGACGAGGCCATCCGGGTGATGCGCGCGCTGTGCGAAGCGGGCTTTCGCATCGCCATCGATGACTTCGGCACCGGCTACTCGAGCCTCGCCTACCTCACGCGCTTTCCGCTCGCTGCGCTCAAGATCGACCGCTCATTCGTCGCCGATGCGCTCATCGACGAAGCCGACGCGACGATCGTGCGCACCATCATGGACATGGCGAAGACCTTGCACTTCACCGTAGTGGCGGAGGGCGTGGAAACCCAGGCGCAGGCCGCGTTCCTGCGCGGCCTAGACTGCGAGCAGGCGCAGGGATATTTCTTCGCCAAGCCGATGTCGGCGGAGGAGTTGGCCGCCTTCATCGCCGCCGCGCCACGGTCAGGCTTTCCTTCAAACGACTGATTTCATCCTGAATCGAAGGTTCCCGGGTCCCACCGTGGCGTATTGGGACTTTGCAATGCGGACGAGCGGCGCGCGCGGATCACCCTGAACGTTGAGCGACAATAGGCGTTCACGTTTCGCCAGTGTCCGCTTTTGGCCGAAAGCGGCCGTAGGTGAACGTCAGCTATCGGCCAATGGCGGTCATTCGCCGACTTCTCGCCAACGCCCGCCAACAGCCGCGGGCGCCCTACGTTTTCCCTACGTTCTGGACCCTCGGCGCTCGAGTCGCCATCTTCTTTTCCAGCCGCGTCGGATTCCAGTTCTCCCAATAAGGCTCCTTGCCGATTGACTCGACCAGATAGTCGATAAAGACGCGCACCTTGGGTGGAAGCTGCCGCCGGCTGAGATATACCGCATAAAGCGTCAGCTCGGCCGTCTTCCATTCCGCCAAAAGCGGCACCAAGCTGCCGCGCGTGAGATCACCGCCGACGATGAACGAAGGCTGCAGGATGATACCGCCGCCCGTCACCGCAAGCTCGCGCAGCAACTCACCGTTGTTCGCGTGGACTGCTGGGCGGATATGCACGATAGCGGACGCATCTCCTTCGCGGACAAACTCCCAAGAATCCCCAGCCGACAGATAGGAGTAACTGAGCGTCTCGTGGTCGGCTAGTTCTTCAGGGCTCTGCGGTGTGCCATGCTTCTTCAAGTACATCGGAGAGGCGCACAGGACCAGGCGCACCGGTGCAATCGCCCGCGCCACAAGATTGTCGCTTGGCTGCCTCGCAATGCGAAGCGCGACATCGATGCCGTCGGCAACCAGGTCCACCATCCGGTCCGAAAGGTCGATGTCGAGCCTTAGCTTTGGATAGCGGTTTCGAAATGCAGGGAGCAAGCGCGACAGATGCGCAATCCCGAATGACAGGGGCGCGCTAACTCGCAAAGTGCCCACGGGCTCGGCGCGGCGTCCCCCGGCGATGCTTTCGGTCTCGGCGATGTCGGCAAGTATCTGCCTCGCCTTCTCTATAAAGACCTCACCGACAGACGTTAGGGAAATTTTTCGGGTTGTTCGGTGCAGCAGCCTTGCGCCCAGATGCTCCTCCAGGCCGGCGACCTGCCTCGTGACCGCCGCGTTGGACGTGTCGAGCTGCTCTGCCGCGCGTACGAAGCTTCCCGCGTCCGCGACTCTCACGAAGATCCGAACTGCGTGCACGAAATCCATGCGATTTCCTCCGGATTATTACGCGCATCGTAACAATGATTTCCGGGCTACGGGCTGTTTCCGTGGCTCTATTCGGGCGCAACGTTGCACATCGCCGCGCATGGCGCGGCAAGACTCTCTACCGAAAGGACCGGATCATGAATCGCATCCTCCGCAATACCCTGTTGGCGACTTCGCTCGCCACCCTCGCCACCTATGCTTTCGCGCAATCCGCCGCCGAGAACCCGATCACCCCGCCTCCGCCGCACGAGAAGCAAGCGCCCGCGATGGAGCGGAACCTGAAGGTCTTCGACACCCTCGACTTCGATGTCTTCAGCAACCAGAAATGGGATCGGCTCCACGAGAGCCACGCCAAGGACATCGTCGTGACATGGCCGGACGGCCATGAAACGAAGGGGATCGACAAACACATCGAGGACCTAAAGGCCCTTTTCGTATTCGCCCCCGACATCACGATCAAGGTCCACCCCATACGCTTCGGATCCGGGACGTGGACTGCGGTGACTGGCGTAATGACCGGCACGTTCACCCGTCCGATGCCCATCGGCGACGGCAAGACCATCGCGCCGACCGGGAAACGCTTCGCAATCGGCATGGCCACCATCGGTCATTGGAAAGGGGACACGATGGACCACGAGTGGCTGTTTTGGGACAACCAGGACTTCATGAAACAGATCGGATTGGCGCAGTAAGGGATTTCTATTTATGCGCCCAATGTGCGGCACGCTCTATTGAAGCGGTATCAAGGCTGACGTAACGTCCGCACATTGGAGGCATTCTAAATATTGGTGAACGTCTGCTCTCGGCCAGAAGCTGCCGGTCAGGTCGAAAACGAAATGTTCCGCATAGGCGGTCATCGGCTGCCAGTTGCGTCTCCAGAAAACTATCGTAAAGTGTTCTACCAATTCACGGCGCAGTACGACGCGTGCCTGCGCAATATCCACGCACAGGAATCCTATGATGAATGAGGATGCTGTCAACGCTCGCAACCCAACGAGCATAAAGCTCACCCAGGAACAGATGGACAAATCGTTTCGAGAGAGCTACTGGGCTTTCGCCATTCGATATGGTCTTCAGTATTACGTCGCAGGACGGTTTGCGACCGCGAATCGGTTTACCCCTGTTTGCGCAAACCTCCTGCGATTCATCGCGTTCATCGGACAACCGATACCGCCCTTTTTCAAAAACAACCGCGCCCGCGCCGACGAGCTTGCGCACCATGTTGCTGGTGTTCGAGGGCGAGCGATGTACCGCCGCAGCGAGCTCACTCAGCCGGAGCGGTTCGGCCGCTTCCCGTAGGGCCTCCAGAATTGCTTGGCGCTCTGCAGTGGGTGCAACCTCACGGGTCGTGCCGACCATCTCCCACCGGCACGTACTGCGCTGGAACTCGACGACGAAGGCGCCCTCGTCCTCGAGATCGCGGCCGACAACGTGCAGCTCGCCCCGCTCGGCGCCGCGGGGGCGCTTGATCACGAGTACGCCGTCCGCACCCCCGGCCAAGCCTTGTGTGCCGCTGATTGTCTCGAGCGGGTCTTCCGCCTCTCCCTTGCGCGTATGGTGTACCACGAGCACCGTGACGCGGTACTTGTCGGCCAGCTCCTTAATCACGCGCATGGCAGCGTAATCCTCGCTGTACAGGTTCGCTTTGGGTGTTCGCGGGGCCCGGAACCGCTCGAACACGTCGATGATGACGAGGCGGGCATCCGGGTGCGCCTTGAGCCAGGCGTCGAATGCAGCGCCGCCGTCCTCATCGATACGCGGAAAGCGCGTCTCGAAATGCAGCCGGCCAGCGCCTTCACCATCGAGTAGCAACTCAGCATCTAACTTTTGGAGGCGAGATTGCAGCCGACGATCGGAATCCTCGAGCGCGAGGTACAGCACGCTCCCGCACTCGGCCCGCTGTCCCAGCACCTCGCCGTTGCCGGCGACCGCGATCGCAATCTGCAGCGCGAGCCAGCTCTTCCCGACCTTGGGCGCGGCGGCGAGCAGATAGACGCCCTCCGGCAAGATGCGCGGCACGGTCCATTTGATCGGCTGAAATTTGGCGCCTAGTAGCGCAGCAGCCGTGCGCGGTTTGCCTTCGTACTTGACCAGCGCTGCCGGTGCCGGCGTGCTCTTTGGGTTCACCCAGCCGCGGCGCTGCGCCTTGGCAAAGACTGCGGCATAGCCGGTGCGATCGCCGCGCGCCGACTCCCAAACCCGGTCGGCGTCTTCGCCGTCGAATTTCGACGACTTCCTCGACCACTCGAGCCAGAGCTCGCGGCCAGCGTCGCCGAGCGGCTTCAGTGCATGAGCGAAGCTCACCCACGGCTCGCGGTCGTCGCTCGGAATGGCGGCGAGCGCGGAGCGTAGCTCTTCGATCGTTTCTGGAGTGACCTCGGCAAGCGCGACCGCCCGATCCAGCTCTGCAACGTCTTTCGATGACTCGGCGGCCAGCTTCTGCGCCGGCTCCGCGAGTTTCAGGTCAAGGGTGGTGGCGATGTATTCGAGCGAGTACGGCTGGTGATCATGCAGCTCGACAATTTTGACCTTGAATGGCTTCGCCGGGTCCTTCATGTGGAAGAAGCCGGGCAGGCGCATCACGCGCGGTAGATCCCCGACGCTCGTGTCGGTATCGAATTCCCCCGCCAGCCTCGCTTGCATCACGGTGAACCTGTCGACCGGGAACTCGCGGTCGACGAGCCAGTAGACGTGAAATTTCCCTGGCGAAGACTCGACGATGATGTGTGGCACCAGGCCAGCTGCTTTCACTGCCTCGAGCACTGCTTCGCCGTTTTTGTCGGCATCAATGAACACTGCACGGACGCGCGTAACATTCTTTTCCGCACGGCCCTTGCCATCGCCGGCATTTATCATCAGGAAGATGCCGGCGCCTGCGGCATTCAATCTCTTTAGCTCGGCTGAATTTCCCTTCCCATGGTAAATCCTCGCAAGATGACCCCGCTTGCGGTCAGAATCGTCGAAGGTCTGGAACGTGTAGTGGTTGTCTGGCTGGTCGTGGCGTATTAGCGCGCCGACGAAGCGGGAGGCTTCGTTAAGATCCGGCACGAGAATCGTCGGTACTTCTTCGTCAGGTCCAGCACCCGACTGACCACCATCGCATGCGTTCGCCGCATGGGGAATCGAGACGGGCGGCGGTGAATTGGCGGGTGCTGGATTCGGAAGGCTCTTGCTGGCGTATTTACGAACGAGGCTTTTGTGCAGCGAGCCGTGCATACCGATCCCCTGGAGCTTTCGGTACTGCTGTCTCTCCTCGTCGGTGGCGAGCTGCAGCAAATCGGTCTCAGTGATCTCCATGTCGCGGCCCCCTTACGCCGAGCTCGCGATGGTCGCCGCCGCGCCCGCTTGCTTGGAAGCGCGCTTCGCTGCACGCCACTCGGCGGTGGCCTCTGCTCTGGCTCGTGCGTGCTTCTGAACACCGCCCTCTTCGAGAGCGCGCAACGCCTCTAGGACACGTTCAGGGAAATACAAAATTACGCCGCGGAATCGTGTGTACGGGATATGCCGCGTCGTGTAACGATCTTTCCGCACCAGCGAGACGGATACGCCAAGCAACTTCGCGATGCCGTGGTCGTCGACCGGCGAAGAGCTCACATCTTGACCGGCCACGTCTTGCGTTGCGCCTTGCATTCCCATCTCCTTAGCGTTTTGCTCCATGATGGGCTCTGTTTTACGGTGCCGTCCGGTGGTAAAACAACATAAATTAATAAGCCCTGAGTTTTCCCACCGCCCGTGGAACAAAAAAGGCCGCTCGCGCGGCCTCTTAAACGACAGGGATAACGTCGGCGCTTAGCCGGGCGGCGCTTTACAGAGCCCCGGTCGCAGCAACTTCTGGAGCAGGCGCTCGGGGTCGGCAGACTTCAGCAGCTCGGCGCGCGTTTCAGGCTTGCGCAGGTTGGCTACGATGCGATCGTACTTCGTGGCGCGGAGAGCGCTCTCGAGCATAGGGCGGGCTTGCCTAGACACCTTGTCGCCCAGGCGCTCGACACGTTCGACGATGCCAGGTGCGGGTTCGCCTCGCTCTTTCAGTGCGAGCAGGTGCTCCACTGCGCGTAACTTCTTCGCATTGTTGAATAGATCCCGCAGCGTTTCGACCGCGACCTTGCGGCCATAGCGGGCATCGCGGCTGTACCATTTTTGTCCCGCTCTCGATTCGAGAAGAGTTTGGCACGCTTTGCGCTCGCCACACTTCTCCCGCTCCATGATTTCGTGAACGTCCAACCACAAATAGAAAAGCTTAGCGTATTCCCAGTCCTTTCTTCGGCCGTCTTTGGCGTCGGACCAGACTATCTGGCCTTCCGTGAGGTATTTGAGCACCCCCCGCCGCTCCTCCGGGGTGTAGCCGGGCAGCTCACTGAGGGCCCGATCGCACTCCTCGATTGCTGATTCGACGGATCCGATCAGCTTCTTGAGCTTGTTCTCGTATGCGTCGGTAAGTTCGATCGGCCCGGGACGTTTCAGCGGTCGGCTCATGCCGCCACCTTGCGGGTGATCGGTACGACTTTCTCTTCGCCTCGGCGGGGGGAGCGCTGCGAGGCCTTCTTCATAATGAAGTCAGCCACAGTCTGCCAAGCTCCTCGCAACGTCGCCTCGTCTAGGTGCACATAGTGCGCGCTCGTGACGTCGCCACCGTCAGCGTGGTTTACCAGGCGCTTCACGGTGTAGCCAGGTACCAGCGACGCGGCGATCGAGATGAACGTGCGCCGGCAGTCGTGGGGACTGAATGGCACCCCCGACTGCTTGATGATTGCTGCTTGAGACTTGCGCGGATCGGCGGCCTGGTCGAATAACAGATCCTGCGGTTCCTTGTCTTTGACGCGCTCCTTGACGATTGCCTTCGCCTGCTGCGAGAGCAGCACAAGGTGGGGCTTGCCGCTCTTGGTGTCCGCGAGCGCGATGCGCCCGCCTGCGACATCCACGTCGGCCACTTTCACCGCAGAGAGCTCGCCCGGGCGCATCCCGGTGAGAACCAGGAGCTTGAACTTGTCACCGTTCTCCGCAGCGCTGCAGGCCTTCCACCAGGCGCCGAGCCGCTCAGAGGGAATGACGCGATCGCGCCGGTTCGATTGAGGCAGCTTGATCCGCTTCTTGCCGGGTTGCTTTCGGTCGAAGGGATCATCCACCGGCCGCACGCCTTGGTAATTCAGCGTCCCGCGCAGCACGCGCATGGCGTACGCAGCGCGCGTCGGGCCGCGCTTCTGAAGCGACCCGTAGAGGGCTTTGATGTCCGCGCCATCCAATCTGTCGAGGCGCTTATCGGCGATGCTGGCGAGCTCCCCGGCGCCGCGCCGCCGGCCCGAGGCGCTGGTGCCGGGGGGCTGGATCATGGCGAGGTAGTCGCTGCGCGTGCGCTCCTTGAGCGGGTGCTCCCGCGCCGCGTCGTCGTTGACGTACTGACGCAGCGCCTCGGCGAAGGTAAGACTGGCGAGCTTCTCGATCTTCGCCGCGGCGCGCTCCTCGGCCACGATATCTTTGCCTTGCGCCCACTCGCCGCTGCGCTGAAGAGCCAGCTTGCGCGCCACCTCGGCTGAGATCGCGCCGCGCCCGCTGCCCGACACGGCGCCGAGGGTGCTGCGCTTGGTCTTGCCATCGACGCGCCGCTCGAGCACCCAGGAGCGGGCACCCTCATGCGTGATGCGCACCCCGAACCCGGGCGTAGCTGGGCACCAGAAGAGGGTATAGCCCTTGCGAGGTGCGGCGCACTTTTGCGCCGTCGTGTCGGTGAGTCGCTTCTCCAGCGTCGGCATCGTCCCCTCCCCGTGTAGGCACAGTGTAGGCACGAAGCGTATCACTGTAGGCAAATGTAGGCAAATGAGAACAAACTAAGGCATTGTTATAGCAGGGATGTTCTTAAAGACCAGCGGACTTCAGAGTGGGCTTTACCGGACTTTTAATCCGTTGGTCGGCGGTTCGAATCCGCCACGACCTACCAATTCTTCGGTGGCTTAGAGATGCTTCTAAACCTTTTCCTCGTAAGCGCCGTGACGAATCCGTGACCTAATAATCCGTTGGTCGGTGTCGTGAAGCTGTATCGGATCAGTGATTTCTGAACGGGTAGAGCAAGGAGACGTGACCTACGGAAAACGTGACGCGAGAATCCGTTGGATGGGGCGATCTATCTCTTCGCAGGCGATAGGGGCCCGAGCATAAGTTCATGGACGTAGCACCAACCCCAAGTGTCGCCGGGTTCAAAGGACTGCATCACTTCGTGGTTTGTTTCCTGAAAGTGAGCCGTTGCATGTTTCCCCGGTGAGCTATCGCAGCACCCCACGTGCCCGCAGGTCAGACACACACGCAACTCAACCCAATGCTCGCCGGTGGCTAGGCATTCCTCACAACCTTTTGTGCGCGGGTGGGGGTATGGCTGCGCGACTTTCTGGAAGTGTTCGCATGATTCCACGTGAATTTTCCTTTGCAAGATTTCGGTGCGTGCGACGCTCTCAAATATCGCGTCCGACGCCCTGTGCATCGACCAGATAGATCGGTCCCAAGAAATCCATCTTGCCGACATCCACCCCATTGTGTCGCAGGATCGCATATGCCATCGAGATGTGGAAGAACGTATTTGGGATGGTCATCTGCAGCAAGTAGTCTTCGCCCCCAATCACCTTACCTGGCGCCCAAGATAGACTGACTTTGCGGCTGCTAGCGTCGGCGTAGTCCGCTGTCTGCACGCTTTCCGCGAAGTCGACAGTTTTTCGAATGCGGGCACGAACCTCATGAATCGTCTGCTCAGTGTCCTCATGCCTCGGAGGTGTACGCCCGGAGAGCCACGCCGCCGCTGCTTTGATGTAGTCGCACGCGCTCTGGATCTGGTAGATAAAGTCCTTCATGTCGGGCGCAAGTCGACTGCGCATCAAGACATTGACGTCGAACTTCTTCGCCTGCGCGTAGCGCTCCGCCTTGTCCAGGCAGCCCTCAAGATTCTTGAGGGCCTGTACACACTGCGCAATGACTCTGTAGTACATAGTGTTTTGAAGCCCTTAGGTTGTAGTTTCGAAGGTGCCGCCGCGTCTGAATGGAACGTGCATTCCCAAGAGCTGCTCGTCGGGCCGAGGATCGGGCTTACGAAGGCGGTTGCACGGCCGTGGCGCTTCGGCCTTCGCGGATCCGATTTTCAGCCAGCCGTTTCCGGGCGCGCCGCTTTAATTTGCGGTGCCATTCCTCGTCGGCGTCGCAATCTTAGAGGCTCCCAAGATAGCCGTGGATCTGCGCGACGGCCGCCGCACCTTCGCCCACGCAAGCGGCGACTCGTTTGACCGACCCAGACCTGACATCGCCGATTGCGAAGACGCCGGGGCTGCTGGTCTCGAGTCCCCTATGGGAGGATTGGCCGGTCACGATGAAGCTGCGGTCATCGAGCGCGATTCCGCGATCGAGCCAGGCCGTGTTGGGTTCGGCACCGATGAACAGGAAGAGAAAGCGCGCGGCGACGTCCCACTCCTTGGGCGGATTGGCCGTTCGAAGGTGCACTCGCTCGAGCAGGCCGTCGCGAGTCCCGCCGAGTTCCGCGACCGTGGTCTCAGTGTGGACTTGGATGTTCGGTGTTGCCGCGATGCGGTCGATCAGATACCGCGACATCGATGCATCGAGGCTGTCGCCGCGGACAGCCAGGTAGATAGTCCTGGCATGCGCTGAGAGAAATACCGCCGCCTGGCCGGCCGAATTGCCGCCACCGACAAGGACAATGTCTTCGCTCGAACAAAGATTGGCTTCGATCGGCGTCGCCCAATAGGCGACGCTGCGTCGTTCGAACCGGTCAAAATTCTTGATGTCTGCCTTGCGGTAGCGCGCTCCTGAGGCGATGACGATCGTCCGCCCAAATACTGAAACACCATTGAGGAGCTCGACCCGGTGCAGAGGCGCCTTCGAGCAGTCGAGCTTGGCCACTGAGACCGGAAGCGCGAATTGGGCGCCGAATTTCTGCGCCTGAATGAACGCCCGAGCGGTCAGGGCCTGTCCAGTGATCCCAGTTGGGAACCCGAGGTAGTTTTCGATGCGCGCGGACGCGCCGGCCTGGCCACCAAACGAACGGGAGTCGAGGACAAGAACTGAAAGTCCCTCCGAGGCTCCATAGACCGCGCTAGCGAGCCCCGCGGGCCCGGCGCCGATCACCACCACGTCATACTCGGCATTCTCTTTGATGTCGGGCGTGATGCCGAGTCCAACCCCAGTCTGTTCGTCGCTCGGCCGTCGGAGGATCGTCCCATTGGGGCTGATGAGGACCGGAAGATCGTCGGGCTCGACCGCGAGCCGCTTCATCAACTCGCGTCCCTCCTCGTCATCGACGCCGATGAACGAGTGCGGATAGCTGTTGCGGGTCAGGAGGCCGCGAAGCCGGACGGTGTCGGGCGACTCCGGCGTTCCGAGAATGACCGAGCCAACCCCGCCCCCCTCAAGAAAGGCTGCTCGCCTCAGAATGAACGCGCGCATCATGACCTCGCCGATGTCGGCGCTGCCGATCAACAAGGACCGAAGGTGCGGCTGATCGAACGGGTAAGCGACGCAGCCTTCCTCGCCCGCGCGGACTACAGCGAGCGAGGCTTGCCCGCTCAAATCGTTCACTTCGCCGCTGAACTGCCCTGGTCCACCGGAGGCGAAACTACGTTCGCGCCCGAGACCGTCGCGGCGATGCGCAACGATCGTCCCTTCCACGACTAGCCAGACGTCGGTATCTCGGTCGCCCACGTCCAGCAGGATTTCATTGGGGGCAAAACGACGCGCAGGGCCGCTCGCGAACCGGAGTGCGAACTGAATCTGCCCCGGGGTCAAGGTCGGGACGATCTGGGACAGGCGCTCACTGAGTAACATGGGAATCGTACCTCGAAGGTTTAGCTGCCCTCATTCGAACAAGTTTTGGAGATCCTCGTATGGAAGAGCCTTGGGCGCCAGCTTCCCGTCGGAGAGGAATTGACGCGCCAGGCTCTTTGTTTGCGCCCAAATGCGCTGAGAAATGGCCGAACCAGCGCTGAGACGGCGCACCCCAGCGCCCTGGAGGCGATCTGGTGACGGCAGGCCATCCCAAGCCATTACATTGAGAGGCAGAGTTGTGCCTTCAGAAATCTTCCTAATCTCCACGAGCGAGGTAACGCCTGGAACGAACAGGCCCTCCGCACCCGCTTGCAGGTACAGCGTTGCGCGTTTCAGGACTTCCTCGACGGCATTAGACGCATCGACCAAGCTCGCAAGGTAAACGTCGGTACGGGCGTTAACGAACAGGTCGAGTCCTCTCTTCGCAAGGGCGGACTTCACGCCTTCGATCTTGCGTGCTAAGAGGTCCGGCGAGTCGCTTCCGTCTTCGAGATTGATGCCAACTGCCCCGGCAGCTGCCAGCCGACCTGCAAGTTCCGCAACTGCCTTCGCGCTGGACGAATAGCCGCCCTCGATGTCCACCGTTAGCGGCACCTTAATGACGCGCGCGATGCTCTCGGTTATCGACGTTACTACCTGAGCTGGCATGTTGTTCCCGTCCACGTATCCAGCTGCCCAAGCCATTCCCGCGCTCGTAGTCGCTACTGCCCTTGCTCCGAGGCTTTCCACAAGCCGTGCGCTGCCTGCGTCCCATGCATTTGGAAGAACGAGCAGTTTTGTCCCCTTATGAAGAGAACGAAATGCAGCAGCTTGCTTGGACATATGGCACCTCAGATTGGCAGGAAGGGCTATCGGCTAAAGGATTGGTATCGCTGAACCAAGTTAGCTAAGTAGCTTGATGCAACTATAACCTACTCGGTTTCATCATGCAACTAACGACGCCGCGAGGGGGTGAGGCGGGTGGCTTGGTCGGCGTGGGGTTGCATCCTATAGTTGCTTCAAGCAACTGATTGTGTTAAGTATGGAAGAATGGAGCGAAAGCGTTTCAACGATATGGACTGCAGCGTGGCCCGCGCCCTGGACGAGATCGGCGAGTGGTGGAGTTTGCTCATCGTGCGCGAATGCATGCTCGGCGCAACACGCTTCGACGAGTTTCAAAGCGGGCTGGGAATTGCGCGCAACGTTCTGACAACGCGACTTGACCGGCTTGTTGAGCTTGGAGTCCTTGAGCGATTTCCACTGCAGGATCGAGCAAACACACGCGGATACCGTCTCACTCCAAAGGGTGAGGAGCTATATCCCGTGCTCGTTGCGCTTATGCAGTGGGGGGACAAATGGCTTGCAGCGCGCGGTAAGCCGCCTCTTAGGCTCGTTGAGAACTTGTCTGGTCGCCCAATTGAGAAACTGTCAGTACGCTCCAAGAGCGGCCACGGGCTGTCTTATAAGGAGATTCGCTACGAGCCTGGTCCGGGAGCGACTGCGTCAACCCGGGCGATGATCGAAAGCCGCAATAGACGAGTATTCAAACAGTGAGAGCGTCGCCTCCTCGACCACTACCTCCCGGAGGTAGCCGTCGCTAGACAGTAGGGGATTGAGGCGATTGACGCCGGACAACCCGCAGCCGCAGGACGACCTCGTCGATACGGACAAGCTGCGTCGAGCGTGATGCCTGCGCATTGGTCCCCGGGGCGCAATTTGACGGTATGTCAAGCGTTGGGCTACGACGTCAAAGAGCGTTGGATCGATCCAGTTCGGCTCGATTCGTCCACCAAAGTGGTGCGCGAAACCTTGAGCTCGCTCTCCAGACAGTGCGTTGCTTCTGGTGACGAAAACGTGACTTCTCGGCGAGGCTTGGCGCGTTTTGGCGAGCGAGGGCGGGCCAAAAAACAGCAAGTTAAGCTACAGGCCGCCAACTTTTAATCCGTTGGTCGGCGGTTCGAATCCGCCACGACCTACCAAATTCTTCAGAGGCTTAAGGAAATCGCTATGCCTTTTGCTTGTTTCTCTCGAGTCTGTCCATGGTGCGACCTTCAGAGAAGGCGAAGTACGGGGCCGAGCGCCAAAGAGCCGTCACCGAGGAGGGACAGGACGACCAGGCCGACGATCCAGAACGCTGGATATTCCCAGCCGCCGTCTTTGTTGCTGAATAGCCAGCCGTTCTTCCCATGCACCAGGACGATTGTGCCGGCGATAAGCGGCACGAGGAACAGTGCTATCCATCGCGTCTCGATGCCAAGAAGCAGGAGCGTTCCGCCGCCGATCTCGGCTGCGATCGTGAGATAGGCGAGAAACCCGGGCACGCCGAGCGATTCGAAGTACTTTGCGGTGCCTGCCGGCGTGAACACTTTGATCTTGAGCCATGCGTGCGCATAGAACATAACGGCTAGGGAGACGCGCAGCAGCAGGGCCGCATACGCGGAGAGATCTTGGTTGGTCATTTGTCCTCCCAACTCCAATGCCAATGAGCGACGGTTGAGGCGAGCGCGGCCGGAAGTACCGACCGCGCTCTGATATTACTGAGCCAAGCCGATTTGTTTCATGAAGTCCTGGTTGTCCCAGAACAGCCATTCGTGGTCCATCGTGTCGCCTTTCCAGTGCCCGATGGTGGCCATGCCGATCGCGAAGCGCTTGCCGGTCGGCTGGATGAGCTTGCCGTCGCCGGTCGGCATGGGCTTGGTAAACGTGCCCGTCATGACGCCGGTTACGGCAGTCCAGGTGCCCGAGCCGAAGCGGATGGGGTGCACCTTGATCGTGATATCCGGGGCGAAGACGAAAAGCGCCTTCAGGTCCTCGATGTGCTTCTCGATTCCTTTCGTCTCGTGGCCGTCCGGCCAGGTCACAACGATGTCCTTCGCGTGGCTCTCGTGCAGCCGGTCCCATTTCTGGCTGCTGAAGACGTCGAAGTCGAGGGTGTCGAAGACCTTCAGGTTCCGCTCCACCGCGGGCACCTGCTTCTCGTGCGGCGGAGGCGGGGTAGTGGGTTTTTCGGCCGGCGATTGCGAGAGAGCAACGCCTGAGAAGGCCAGGCTGGCTGTCGCCACGAGAGTGATGACGGTATTGCGGTAGGTGGGTCTCACGGGTTTCGCTCCTTCCTTGGTTGGGGTCCGTGGAGCCACTGTAAGAGCTGGCCGCGCAAGGAAACAGTCCGGACGCCGGAAATGATTGTTACGATGAGTGTAACAATCAAGCGGGCGAGTGTGGATCTCCTCTACGCAATGCGAGTGTTTGTGAGAGTCGTAGACGCCGGGAGCTTTATGCGAGCGGCCGAGCAGCTTAATACGTTGAACGCAGCGGTCACGCGACAGGTAGCGTCGCTCGAGAAGAAACCTCGAATCGCGCACTGCACCTTATGTTAATTTCGCTCGCCTTCGCACCCCCGGAGGGGAACGATCGGAGCGGGTTAGTGATAAATTAAGGACGCACTTTACCCAGGGGGTCGATATGAACCGAGCTTTCCTAGGATTCGTGTTTGCAATGAGCCTGGTCGCTGCCTCCGTGCCGAGCGAAGCGCGCGCCGACGGCGACGACGATGATGATGACGATGCCCGCGGGCCCGACGGGGAGGTCGCCGAGCTCGTCGACGAAGTAGAGGCGGACAGAATCCAGGAGACCATCGAGAAGCTCGAGGCGTTCGGCACGCGGCATTCCTGCTCGGGCTCTCCCGCGCCGGGCCGCGGCGTCGCTGGCGCCCGCGATTACATCTTCAAGCGCTTCAGCCACATCAAAGGCCTCGAGGTCAGGCTCGATCCTTTCCAGCAAGTGAGTTGCCCGACCGCGCCGACGTTCAACGTCGTCGCCTGGCTGCCGGGGACCGTCCATCCGGAGCGGTTGGTGATCATCGGCGGCCACTATGATTCGCGGACCATCGCCGTGAGCGACGCTGCGTCCGACGCGCCAGGCGCCAACGACGGCGGCTCGCAGTCGTCGCTCGTGCTGGAAACCGCCAAGGTCTTGTCCCACGCGAGACACCCCGCCACGCTCGTCTTCATCACGTTCTCAGGCGAGGAACAGGGGCTGTTCGGCTCCACCTCGATCGCCGCCAACCTCACCCGCTACTTCCCGAACGCGGCACCCGTCGCGATGCTGAACAGCGATATCGTGGGCGGCGACAATACGGTGAACGGGGCCGGCGAACTCCGGCAGTTCCGCCTCTACTCGTCGGGCACGCCGCGAGAGACGGGATTGCGGACGCCGGACGGCTCGACCGACAGCACGTCGCCTGCGCGCGGGCTGATGCGCTTCATCGGCACCTGGGGCCTGCCGTACGTGCCCTCGATGCAAATGGTGCCAAAGCTCCGCGAAGATCGTCCTGGCCGCGCGAGCGATCACCGCTCATTCCTGAACAATGCCATCCCGGCCGTGCGCTTCATGGAGACGGTAGAATGCTCTCCTTCTCCGGTGGACAATAGCTGCGGCGGTGCGCTGCCCTGCCCACCGCCCGCGACCACGCCGGTAAGCTGCACGAGCTTCGACACCTCGCACCAGCACTCGCCCGGCGATCGTTCCCAGTTCGTCACCGCATCTTACACCGCGCGTATCGCGCAGGTCGTGGCCGCAACTGCGGCCAGCCTGGCCCGCGCGCCGCTCGCGCCGGGCAACGTCAAGGTCATCGGCAACGCAACCGCGGGCGTCGCGATGAGCTGGACGGCGCCGGCCAACGATCCCGTCGTCCAGTACGTCATCGCGGCGCGGGCGACGACAGAGAACTTCTACCGGAACCGGGTCATCGCCACGGGAACCAGCATGGCGGTGGCGCCGGCCGAGTTGGGGCTGGCGGCGGGCGAGAGCTTCTTCATCTCGGTCGCCGCGGTGGACGCCAAAGGCCACGAATCGCTCTTCGCGTATCCGGAGTTCCGCTGCGACGCGGCGGCCTGCGCGATCCCGCCCGGTGCGCTGGACGTGACGATGCGCAAGTAGTCAGGTCGGCCGGCGGGCGCGTCACGCTGTTGCCATGCCGGGGTCCGGCGGTACGGCCAGCTCCCGTCGACTGCTCGCCCTGACCGCGTTCGTGGCTGGCGACCGGCTCGCGCATGATTGGGGGCCGGGATACCGCGTCTACTCGCGCGGGTCGGCCAGGTGATCGTTCTTCTCCTTTGTGGAGGAGACAAGAGGACGCAGCGAAGGGACATCAACCGTGCCAAAGAGTATTTCGAAGATTACAAGGTAGCAAAGCTCCGCGTGAGGCGACGTACAAGATGCTCTCCAAATCCGGCAACCCGGAGCTGCGAAGCCTAAAAGCGGTATTGGCTGCCACCGGGCTGCGGATCGCAGTCAGGCCAATCGAGAAGCGTATCGCTTGACCGGTGGGGATCTGCCTTCGCCCTCATCTCGGTCGAGAACGTGGGGAAAACGTGGGAATTTGGCGGGTCTCGACGGGCATTGGCGAGTGAGGGCAAGCCAATAAAACAAAACGTTAAGCTACAGGCCGCCAATTTTTAATCCGTTGGTCGGCGGTTCGAATCCGCCACGACCTACCAAATTCCTCAAGGGCTTGCGCTGCATGTACCAGCGGGGGCTTGCTAAGGTGCAGGGGCCGGTATGGGAAGAAGGTTGGCGATTTTCCAGCCACCCGAGGTTTTCACCAGCAGCTGATTCATCAGGAAGCGGGTCGTCTGCGGCGCTTGTCCCGGCGCTCCGATCGTGAAAACGATCGGTGCGAAAACCTGAGCCGCGCTTTCTCCGAACACCAGAACCCTGAGCGCTCCCGCTTCGGGCGCTAGCTGCCACGTTCCTTCGTACAGCGCGCTGAAGCGCTTGAGCGCTGCGTCCCGGCCCCACACGGGTGTCCCGCGCGTGATCCATAGAAAATTGGATGAATCGAGCAGAAGGCTTCCGACGGCCTGGACGTCATGCGCATTTTGCGCTGCGACGAAGCGCTCGAGCATTACAAATCAATTACTTCGGCGGTTGAGGCATGGCCGACGAATGGTGATCCACGATCATCCAGTTTTTCCCGTTGTTGACGTAGGTGAAACTGTATCGGGCGGGCAATGACTTGGCTTCGCCATCCCTGACGAAGGAAAAGGTGTAGTACCCGGTATTGACCGCGGTGCTGCCGTAAATTCTGATCAACTGCTCCCCAAATGCAACTTTCAGCCCAGGAAGCGCTTTGAAGGCATTGACAAAATATTCGCGCAGGGCCGCCGGATTGGATCGCACCGTTGGAGAAAGCGTTCCCCAAAGCACGGCATCCTGTGCGTAAAAGGGAAGCATTTTGTCGGGATCGTCTTCTCCCAGCGCGGCTGCCCATTTCATCGAGGCGGCAGCGACATCCTCCTGCGGTCCGGCCAGGGCTATCCCGCCCATCAGAAGCTGGCAGACGATGAGACTGGCGAGACACCTGCCTAAGAATGTTCTAATCATGGTTCCTCCCTTCGGTAACCGGACGCGGGCGCTATAGATAAGTTTCATCGACATAACACCACGCCCACTTGCTATCGGGGAACGTCTTCATGACCGGATGCCCGGTTTCGCGGAAGTGGGCGGTGGCATGTCGACCTGGCGTTGAATCGCAGCAGCCTACGTGGCCGCAGCTCTGGCAGATTCGCAACTGAACCCATTTCTGCCCTGTCTTGAGACATTCCTCGCAGCCGTTGCTGCTCGGTGCAGGGGCGTTCGCCAGGAGATTGCGATGCGTGCATTCGTTTGCCATAAGGGCGCAGCCTAACG
>WNFC01002635.1_pt1 | contig 19329 bp, 20 predicted proteins | sample 5400541 | NCBI WGS metagenome assembly WNFC01 (sample SAMN13153342, study PRJNA577476) | soil metagenome | isolation source: 120 cm saprolite under Douglas fir tree site 2 hole 2 replicate 1 | place: USA:California | collected 2015-04-18 | reverse complement strand
GGTCGCAGGCCGGCCGGGATCGTGACCGTTTCGCCCGCCACCTGCACGTCCTCGACCATCACCACGCAGTCGGCGCCTTCGGGCACCGCGCCGCCCGTCAGGATGCGAGCGGCCGCGCCCTCGGGTATCGCCCCTTCGAAGGGACGGCCCGCCGCCGACTCACCGACGACACGCAGCGTCCGGCCGGCGTCGGCCGCCCGCACCGCGTAGCCGTCGACCGCGCTCGAGGGAAATGCCGGCAGCGGCGCGTCGGCGGCGAGGTCTTCGGCCAGCACCCGCCCGACGCAGTCCGCCACGTGGACGCGCTCGATCCCCAGGACTGGCGTGCGTTCGAGGACGAGCGTGGCAGCCTCGTCCGCGTCGATCAGCGGATACGCCGAAGCCCTCACTCGTAGCGGAGGGCGCGGGCGGGGTCCTGCCAGGAGGCGCGCAGCGCGGGCAGCAGGCCGCTGACCGTGCTGAGCACCGCCGCCAGGATCACGGCCACCAGCACGACCGGCAGGTCGCTGCGAAAGACGTCAAAGCCGGTGTTGCTGATGGACTGCGTCAGGCGGTCCACCGCCGCGTTGCCCAGGCGGCCGAGCCCGACCGCGACCAGCGCGCCGACCAGGCCCCCGGCCAGCCCGATGCCGGCGGCCTCGGCGAGGAACAGCAGCATCACGTCGCGCGACCGCGCGCCGAGGGCCTTCAGCACGCCGATCTCCTTGGTGCGCTCGAGGACCGCCGTGTACATCGTGTTCGCGATGCCGAGACATGCCAGAAGCAGCGCGACGATCGCCAGGCCCAGGAGCGCGACGCGCAGCTTGCCGAGCAGGTCCTCGAAGTTTCGGAACTGGTCGCCGAACGTCTGTGTCTGGAAACCGAGGGCGTTGACCCGCCCGCGCAGCGTGTCGACGGTCAGGCCCGAATCCGCGAGCAGGGTGATGCTCGAGAACTCGCCGCCCTTCCATTTGTTGGGTCCTGACAGGGCGGACCAGTAGGCGCGCATGAACGCGTTGGGCGCGAGCGCGCCGGGTGCGCCCGAGGGCATGTAGTCGGTCGACACGATGCCGACGACCAGCACGTTCATCGGCACGGCTGTCGTGACCTGGTTGTTCGTGAGACCCGGAGCGAGTCCTCCGGAAGAGGCGCTGAACGTCACGTGGGTGCCGACCGCGCCCCCGGGCGACTTGAACCCGAGCGCCACCGCCTCGCTGTCGGTGAGCAGCACCTCCGACGCCACGTCGGTGCTGGGCATGCGCCCTGCGCTCAGCGTCGGGACCGAGCTCGAGGAACCGTTAGGCGGCAGCGAAACCATCACGCCGGGCGCCGTGATCGCGCTCTTCGAGGAGCCGACCGGGCTGAACGTGCCGCTCATCCCGACCTGGCCCCACGCCGCGCGCACGTTGGGCAGCCTGGCCAGGGTCGTCAACGTAGGAGCGTCGAGGGCCGGCGTGCGGGCGTCGGCCACCGGGTACACAGCCACCTGGTGGACCTGGCTGGTCGCCAGAGCCGGTGCGTCGAGCGCCTGCTGGAGCCCGCCGGCCAGGGCGATGATCAGGCTCAGGGCGGCGATGCCTATGGCGACGCCGGTGGTCGTCAGCGCGGTCCGCAGCGGGCGGCGGCCGGCGCTGCCCAGGCCGACCTTCAGGGTGTCCTTCCAGTGCATCCGGGCCGGCGGGTCGACCGGCTCCTGGCTGCGCACGGTGGGCTTGCCCGACTCGAGCTCGATGGCCCGGCCGTCGATCATCCTGACGACCCGGCGCGCCCGGCGCGCAACCTCGGGGTCGTGCGTGACCAGGACGACGGTCGCGCCGCGGCGGTTCAGGTCGTCGAGCAGGTTGAGCACGCCCTCACCGGCGGTGGTGTCGAGGCTGCCCGTCGGCTCGTCGGCGAGGATCAGGCCGGGGCGATTGGCCAGCGCCCGGGCCACGGCGACCTTCTGCTGCTCGCCACCTGACAGGCGGCCGGCGCGCGTCCGCCCCCGGTTCTCGAGCCCGACCAGCGCAAGCAGGTGACGCGCCCGCTTGCGCCGCTCTTCCAGCTCGACGCCCGCGAGCGTGAGCGGCAGGGCGACGTTGTCCTCGACCGTCATGGACGGGATGAGGTTGAAGGTCTGGAAGATGGTGCTGACGCGCTGGAGCCGGTAGTCCGACAGGTCTCGGTCACGAAGCTCGCCCAGGGGCAGGCCGGCGCCGTAGACATGACCTGACGTCGGGCGGTCGAGCCCGCCCATCAGCGAGAGCAGAGTGCTCTTGCCGCAGCCCGAGGGCCCGACGATTGCCACGTACTCGCAAGGGCCGACGTCGAGCGTGACGTTGCGCAGGGCTGTGACCTGCATCTCGTCCCGGCCGCCGAACTCCCGCGAGACGGCGTCGAGGCGAAGGCCGACAGCCTGCCCGAGGAGGTCCCGAAACTCGTCAACCTGAGCCTTGTCCTCCCCATTCATGGGGAGGTGGCCCGAAGGGCCGGAGGGGCTTGGTCCTCCCCATTCATGGGGAGGTGGCGGCAAAGCCGCCGGAGGGGCTGCGCCGGATGGGCTGGGTCCTCCCCATTCATGGGGAGGTGGCGGCAAAGCCGCCGGAGGGGCTGTGCCGGATGGGCTCGACGACTCGAGCACCTCTAGAGCGACCGGGGCGATCTCCTCGGAGGTGGAGCCATTGGCGGCGCCATGCTCTCCGTTCCCGTTCGCGCTTGGCGCGGCCACGGCGGCATCCGCGGCTTCGCGGCGCGCGCGGCGGCGGCGGCGCTTGGGGCCGCTCGATTCGCTGGGATCGTTGACGACTGTAGCCAGAGCCCCGCCCTCCTTTCCCCGCAGTCTAAGTGTTCGCTTAACGGTTATTGGCCGGGTTTGGCTACTTGCTTCTCCAACCAGTTGAGGTAGGCCGAGGAGCCCCCCTCGATCGCGATCTGGAGGATCTCCGGCAGCTCGTATTCGTGGTGAGCTCGAACGAACTCCTGGACCTGGCCGGCCAGCGGCTCCACCGTTTTGATCAGGAGCAGCGCCTCGTGCTCGCGCTTCAGCTGGCCCTCCCAGTAATAGATGGAGTGGACCGTCGGCACGACCGAACAGCATGCGGCCAGGTGCTCGACCACGAGGGCCTCGCCAAGGCGCTCCGCATCATCGCGTCCGCCGGTCGTGACCATGATCAAGACCGCCTTCTCCCCCATAGCCGGGCTAATTGTCGGCCTTCCGGGGCCGGTCAAGCCACACGGTGCCCGCGAGAAGGGCGATCCCGCCGAGCAGAAGGCCGCCGATCACGTCGGACTCCCAGTGCACGTCGAGGTACAGGCGGTCGAACGCGACGAGCACGATGATCGCGATCGTGAACGGCGCGGCCAGCGAGCGGACGATTGGCGACGGAGACAGCCGGCGCACGACAAATGCGAGCAAGCCGTAGGCGATCACCGCCCGCATCATGTGCCCGCTCGGAAAGCTGTTTCCGCCGATGTGTGAGCTCACGAGCTCGCTGAGGCTCGGACCGTCCGCCTGCGAGATGGATCGGGGCGGACCCGGGTGGAACAGGTTCGACTTGTAGAAGAGCTCGAAGCCCTGCGCCGCGAAGAAGACGAGCACGACCAGCGCATCCGAGCCGAAGCCTCCCTGCCACAGGAAGACGAGCAGTCCGAGCATGAGGATCGTGGTGAGCTCCAGCCCGCCAAGCTCGGCGATTCCCTGAAACAGCGGGTGGAGCGACGGCTGCCACGCGGAGTGCATCGCCTGCGCGACCTGCAGGTCGAGGCTCGTGAACGCGCCCGCCGTGATGGCGATCGTCAGCGCGATGAACGCGACGCTGACAAGGACGATTGCGAATAAACGGGGCGCTATCGCTGGCAACGGCGGCAGAAGACAGTGCTGCGGCCCGCGATGCGGATTGTGCTGAGCGGCCGTCCGCACGTGAAGCATGGCTCACCCGCCCGCCCGTAGACGAGCAGCTTTTCCTGCTGACCGCCGATCTCCCCCCACGCATCGCGATAGGTGTCGACCGAGCTTCCGCGATTTTCGATTGCGGTCTGCAGAGACGAACGCAGCGACTCGTGCAATCGCTGCGCGGATTTCTTGCTCACGGTGCTCGCGACGCGGTCGGGCCTCAGGCGCGCCCGGTGCAGCGATTCGTCCGCATAGATGTTGCCCACGCCCGCGATTGCGGCCTGGTCGAGGAGGACCGCCTTCAATGCAGTGCGCCGCTTGCGCAGGCGGCGGTACAGCTCTTCGGCGGCGAACTCCGGATCGATCGGCTCCGGCCCGAGCCGCGGCATCTTCTTCGCGGCAACCAGCGCTTGCTCGGTCCCGAGCAGCAGCCGGCCGAACCGGCGAGGGTCGCGATACCTGAGCTGTCGTCCGTGATCCAGGAAGAAAACGGCGTGAGTGTGTTTTTCGAGCGGGGCGGCAGGGTCGACCAGGCGCAGCTGGCCCGTCATGCCGAGATGCACCACGAGGAGGAGATCCCCGCCGAGCCCGACAAGGATGTACTTGCTCCGCCTCCCGACTGACTCGATCCGCATTCCAACCACCGAGTCGACGAACGCCTCCGGTTCGGGATGGCGGACGATCGTAGGAAAGCTCAGCTCGCAGCGCGTGATCGTGCGCCCGACCAGGTGAGGCCTCAGGTCCGCGACGATCGTCTCGACTTCCGGCAGCTCAGGCACTGAGCGTTCCGACCAGCATCACCCCATAAGGCAGACACGAGAGGCATGAGCTGCCGATCGTCAGGCCGAGGTCGACCACGCTCAACGGACTCCGCGCGGCGGCCATGCCCAGCCGTCCGTCGTTGCTCAGCGTGACCACGTCGTGCGGATCCGCCCAGCCAAGGATCCGCACCGCAGGTGCAGCGGTCCGGGCAAAGCTTGCCGGCTGGTCCGAGTCCCGCAGGTAGATGGTGTCGCCCCCGGAGACACCGCTCCCGTCGGGTGACAGCTTGACGTCGTTCGGAACGCTCGCGGCGCGCGACCACAGGACGTCGCCGTTGCGACGGCGCACCGAGAACGACTGCCAGTCGGTCGCGCCGCAAAGGACGGTGCCATTCACGAGCTCGTCCCAGGCCAGGCAGCTCGAGCCTCCGATCTGCTCCATGTGAGTCCCGTCCGGCGCGAGGTGGACGAGGGTGCCGTTGTAGGTGAAGCTCGGCAGAGCGTTCTGCGTGCAGATGTCGGAGTTGAGCGTCGCGGTAGGACCGAATGCGTCCCAACCCGTGATCACGGTCGGCCTGGGAAACGCGGAGCCGAGGTCCCTGTGCAGCGCAACCGTCGCAGGGCCGCCCTCCGTGGCGTTCTCGAGGTCGATGCTCCACGTCCCCGGTCCGAACACGGGATCGCCGAGCGTCTGCGCTGGCGGGTTGTGGAGAGGCGGAGTGCCCAGGACGATGGCGATCAGCTGTTTGCCGTCGGGGCTCACGGCAAACGAAAGCGCCTGCTGCTTGTTCGTCAGCTTGAAAGTGGTGACGTCGCTGACCGTTCCATCGGCGGCGAGCCTGCGCACCACTCCTGCGCTGTCGGCATAGAAGACGGCCCCGCTCGCAACTCGCACCGGGGGCTGCAGCAGGTCGGCGCAGTTCGACAGCGTCGGCAGCGGCGGCGGCGTGAACTGGGCAGCCGCCGTCACCCGTCCTTTTCCGTCGACGAGGCGCACTGTCATGCTCGACCCAACGTCGAGCGACGCGATCACCAGGAGGCTGGTGGCGGACGCAGAGGGCGTGACTGCGCGGGCCTTTGGGGATTGGCGTGTCTGACTCTGGCCGCCGCCACACCCGGCGAGCGCAAGCAGCAGCGCGAGCCCAAGGCCGGTCTGTCGCATGAACGGCGTCATGTCGTCCTACGCCCGGACCACCGCGAGCTTGGACATGTCCGCCCAGTTCGGGCCGGCTTTCATCTCGACTTCGATCCCGGTCTCGAGCTCGTACGCGCCGGTCATGATCCGGGGCACCTTCTCGGCGAACTGGTCGAGCTCGGCGCGAGGCACCTCGAAGAGAAGCTCGTCATGGACCTGGAGCAGCATCCGTCCCTCGATCTGGTCGGCCTCGATCTCGCGGTGCAGCCGGACCATCGCGATCTTGATGATGTCGGCGGCGAGCGACTGCATCGGGAAGTTGATCGCCATGCGCTCGGCCGCGCCGCGCAGCTGGAAGTTCGGCGAGCGAAGGTCGGGGATCGCGCGGCGCCGGCCCGTGGCGCTGATGACGAGTCCTTCCTCGCGCGCTTTGCGGCGCACATCGTCAAGGTACTCGCGCAGCCGTGAGTACGTCGACCAGTACTGGCCGAGGAACTCGCGCGCCACGTCGCCGGTGATGCCGAGCTGCTGCGACAGCCCGTACTCGCCCTGGCCGTAGATGGAACCGAAGTTCGCCACCTTGGCGAGGCGGCGCTGGTTGGCGTCGACGGTCTCGATCGGGATCCTGAACACGGCGGCGGCCGTCGCTGTGTGGATGTCCTGGCCCGCGGCGAAAGCTCCGAGCAGCTTCGGGTCGCCGCTCAGGTGCGCGGCGATGCGGAGCTCGATCTGCGCATAGTCCGCCGACACCATCACGTGGTCCGGCCGCCCTGCCCTGAACGCGCGGCGGATCCGCTGACCGAGGTCGGTGCGGATCGGGATGTTCATCAGGTTGGGGTTGGAAGACGAGAGCCGTCCGGTCGCCGTGCTCGCCTGGCCGAACGAGGTGTGCACGCGGCCGCTGAGCGGATCCACCAGCTGCGGCAGCGCGTCGACGTAGGTCGACTTCAGCTTGGACAGCTGCCGGTGCTCGAGGATCGCGGGGATGATTTCGTGCTTGTCCCGCAACGCCTCGAGCGTGTCCGCGTCGGTCGAGTAGCCGGTCTTCGTGCGCTTGCCGACGGGAAGCCGGAGGTCTTCGAAGAGGACCTTGGCGAGCTGCTGCGGCGCGTTCAGGTTGAATTTCTGGCCGGCCAGCTCCTCGACCTGGGATTCGAGGGTGGAGAGCTGGCCGCCCAGCTCGTCCTGCATGTCCTTCAGGTAGGGCACGTCGATCGCGACGCCCTCCGACTCCATGTCGGCCAGCACGCCGGCGAGCGGCAGCTCGATCTCGTGGAAGAGGTAGTCGACGCCGAGGTTGCTCATCTCGGCTTCGAGTCGCGGCCTCAGGTTGAGGATCGCCTCGGCCCTGCGCGCGGCGAACTCCGCAGCCTCGTTTTCGGGAATCGCCGACGGCTTGCGCGCCGCGCGCCCCGTGCCGAGAAGCTGCTCGCTGCTGACGAGCTCCAGGTCCAGGAACTCCCGCGCGAGGTCCTCCAGCCGCGGGTCACGCGACCCCGCGCCCAGTAGGTACGCGGCGAGGAACGTGCTGAACGCCCAGTCGCGCTTGCCGCCGCCCAGCGAGCGGAGCGCTAGCTCGGTCTCCTTCGCATCGTGGCCGGAGATCGGCCGGCCCGAGAGCGTGCTCGCGACGGCGTCCATCGCGTCGGGCCGCGCCACGTAGAAGGTGCGACCTGCTGTCGAGACACCCAGGCCGAGCACCCGGCATCCTCGGCCCGCACCTTCGGTGAAGGTGAAGACGCCGACGTCCTGCGAGCCGTCCAGCAGGCCGGCGGCCTCGGCAGGCTCCTCCACCATCCGAAGGCCCGCCGACTGCGGAGCGGGCTCGAACGTGAGGCTCGGCTGCACCGGAGCCTGGTCCGGCGGCGGAAAGCGGGTCAGCAGCTGGCGAAACTCGAGGTGGTCGAAGACGCGCCGCGCGCGGTCGTAGTCATAGCGCGTCCAGCGCGCCTGGTCGAGGTCCAGCTCGACCGGGACGTCGCGCACGATGGTCACCATCCGCTTGCCGAGGCGGACCCTGTCGGCGTGCTCCTGGAGCGACTTCTTGAGCCGCCCTTCCGGCAGCTCGTCGACCTTCTCCAGCAGCGCCTCGACCGTGCCGTAGTCCTGGACCAGCCTGGCCGCCGTCTTGTCGCCCACGCCCGGCACGCCGGGGATGTTGTCCGACGTGTCGCCCCGCAGCGCCTTGAAATCGATCAGCTGAGGGGGCTCGAAGCCGTAGCGCTGGCGCACCTGGTCGGGGCCGTAGACGAAGGTGTCGGTGATGCCCCGCCGCGGCACCAGGGCGTCGACAGACTCGGTGACGAGCTGGAGGCAGTCCAGGTCGCCGGAGACGATGGTGACCGCGTGGCCGCGCTCGTCGGCGATCCGCGCCAGGGTGCCGATGACGTCGTCGGCCTCGAACCCTTCGACCCCGTAGACCGGGATCGAAAAAGCCCCGAGCACGTCGCGGACCATCTCGATCTGCGGGCGCAGGTCGTCCGGCATGGCGCGGCGGCCGGCCTTGTACTCGACGTATTCCTGGGAGCGAAACGTGGGTTTGCCAAGGTCGAACGCGGCGATCGCGTACTCCGGACGCGACGCCAGCACGATGGCCAGCATCGACGTGAAGCCATAGACGGCATTCGTCACCCGGCCGTCAGAGGTGCTCATCGGCGGCAGGGCGAAAAAAGCCCGGTAGATGAGGCTGTGGGCGTCGATCAGGATCAGGCGCCCACGTCGTCCCTTCGCCACGTTCGAATCTTACGTACGTGCCGAGCGTCACCCGGAGGGGGTCGGGCGCGTTGAAATAGGAGGGATGCGGAGGACCGAAGGGTAATATGGAGCCGCGGATGAAAAACCTCATCGAGGTCTCCGTCGACAGCATCAGGATCCACATGCCGACGGCTCAACATCTCGTGATTCTCAAAGAGAAGGAAGCGGACCGATACCTGCCGATATGGATCGGCTCGTTCGAAGCGCAGGCCATCGCGACGAAGATCTCGGGCAACCCTCTCGGCCGGCCCCTGACCCACGACCTGATGGCGACAGCCTTCGGCGACCTGGGCATCAGCATCAAGCGAATCGTCGTCACGCGCCTGGCCGACCAGGTCTTCTATGCCCGGCTTTACGTCAAGCAGAACGGCCGCGACCTCGACTTCGACGCCAGGCCCTCCGACGCGATCGCGCTCGCGGTGCGGGTCGAGTGCCCGATCTTCGTCGCCTCCGAGGTGATGGAGACCGCGGGCATCATCCCCGAGGCCGACGAGCTCGAGGGCGAGAAGGCGAAGGGCACCACCGTCGTCGACGAAGAGCGGCTCGCGGTGTTCCGCGACTTCGTGAACAGCCTGGACCTCCCCGAGCTTCCCGACGAGCCGGGTGCCAAGGACGAGCCCGGCGCGCAGGACAGGCCCGGAGGGCGCCCCGGCCGGGGCTGACCCACACGCACCTAAGTGGCGAGCTCGAGCTCGCCGTTCGAATCGTAATCGCGCTCGCACTCGGCCTCGTCGTTGGCTCTGAACGCGAGTTTCGCGGCCACCCGGCCGGTCTGCGCACGATGGCTCTCATCAGCGCCGGGTCGTGCATGTTCACGGCTCTCGGTTTGATCCCTGAGTTCGGCAAGACCGTCGACCCGACGAGGATCGCCGCCCAGATCGTCACGGGCGTCGGTTTTCTCGGCGCCGGCAGCATCCTGCGCCAGGGTGAGGAGGTGCGCGGGCTCACGACCGCGGCGTCGATCTGGGTCACAGCGTCGATTGGCATGGCGGTTGGTTTCGGGTTTTATGGCGTTGCCGTGTTTACGACCGTTCTCGTCGCCATCGTGCTCATCGCACTCAAACCGCTCGAGGAGCGAGTTTTCCGGAGCAGCCGAAACCGCCGTCGCAGCGACCCTCCTCCACATGAGCCGGTCGAATGAGCGCTCGCAGCGTTGCAATCGTCACCGATTCGACCGCAGACCTGCCCGCGCAGCTGGTCAAGGCTCGCGGGATCAGCGTCGTGCCGCTCACGCTCCATTTCGAGGGTCGCTCCTTGCTCGACGGCGTCGAGATCAGGCCTTCGGAGTTCTATCGCAAGCTGCCCAAGGCGACGACGCACCCCACCACGTCGCAGCCCGCGCCCGGAGTCTTCGCCGAGACCTACGCAAGACTTCTCGCCGATCACTCCGACGTCGTCTCGATCCACATCTCGGAGAAGTTGAGCGGGACGTACGCGTCAGCAGTGCAGGGCGCGGAGATGACGGACGCGAAGCGCGTCCATGTCATCGACTCGCAGCTCGTCTCGATGTCCCTCGGCTTGATCACGCTGGCGGCGGCCGAGATCGCGGCGCAGGATGACGCAACGGCCGAATCAGTGACGCAGCAGGTGAATGCGATGCGCGAGCACGTGCAGACCTACTTCTCGGTGGCCACGCTCGAGTTCTTGCGCCGAGGCGGGCGCATCGGTCGCGCAAGCGCGCTGCTGGGGTCGGTGCTGCAGGTCAAGCCGGTGCTGTGCATCCGCGACGGTCTCGTGACACCGCTCGAGCGCGTGCGCACATTCGACCGCGCGCTGAATCGCATCGTCGAGCTGACGCGCGAGGTCGACCGCGGCAAGGGGCTTTGCGTGATCGTGGGACACGCGGACGCAGAGGCCGACGCGGAGCGCGTCGCGCGCGAGCTCGAACCGGTGGCCGAGACGCTGATGATCCAGCCGCTCGGTCCTGTGGTCGGAGCGCATGCGGGACCCGGCGTTGTCGGTGTCGGGTGCTACTCGGCGGACATCCTTCCGCTTGGTATCAAGCTCGCCGCCACCGCACGGACTCCGGCGTGACCGACTTGACCACAAGGCCTTCGACCGCGAGTGCCTGCAGGTGCGCAAGCCCTTCCTGGAGCGCGAGCCGCTTCTCGTAGAGGTTCTCGCGCGGTCCCCAAAGCTCGACCGCGACCTGCCATCCGGACTTCTCGTCGCGACCCACGATCTCCAGGATCTGGTCAAGCCTCCGATGGTGATGTGAGACCAGCGCGTCCACCCGGCCGGTCACGTCGGTGAATGCGCGCCCATGCGCCGGCAGGACGAGCCCCGGCTTGAGGTCCGCCATCCGCCTGAGGCCGTCCAGGTAGTCGTGCAGGGGGTCCGGCGTGCTCTGGGGGTGCAGCCCGATGTTCGGCGAAAGCTCGGGCAGGATGTGGTCGCCCGCGAAGAGCAGACCGCCCGCCGAGTCGAAGAGGCAGACATGACCGGGCGAGTGGCCGGGCGTCCACTCGACGCGCAGCGAGTGCCGGCCCATCTCGAGAAGTTCCGCGCCGTCGAGCTGGACGGAAGGCTCCGCGGTCTTCACCACCTGGCTCAGCGCGCGCTGCGAGTTGCTCAACACGTCGGCCTCGTCGGCCGGCACGCCGTTGACCAGCACGTGGTGCCGGACCTCGCTCACCAGGTGCTCCAGCTCGACGTATCGCGGATGCACCAGCGGAACCTCGAGGCGGTGGATGTACAGGTCTGCAAGCCCCGGGCCGGCCAGGACTCCTGCCGCCCCGTAGTGGTCCGGATGGATGTGCGTGACGACCAGGCGACGGATTCGCGTGGTGCCCAGCTGATCGAGCGCGCGGCGTATCGCGTCGAGCGATTCCTCGGAGTTCATGCCGCAGTCGAGCAGGTCGACCTCTTTGCCGTCGGAAAAGAGAAAGACGTTGACGAGCCCGTCCTCGAACGGGATCGGCAGGCGAAGCTCGAAGACTCCCTCCGCCACCTCGCTCAGCGCGATGTCGATGGACACCACGAGATTGTCCCCGACCTCACTAAGATGAGTAGTTGTCCGTACTCGGACGTACTGAAAATGCAACCCAGTTGAGGGAGGAGCCGATGTCCGAAGTCCAGATGACGCCCGACCAGATCGTCGAGGCCATGCCCGAATACCTGATCCCCGAGAAGGCCGGAGCGACCAAGGCCACCATCCAGTTCGACCTCAGCGGCGACCAGGGTGGCAAGTGGTGGGTCCGGATCCACGACGGCAAGGCCGAGTCCGGCAAGGGCGACCCCGGCGAGCCGGCCAACCTCACGCTCCTGGCCGATTCCAACGACTGGGTCAAGATCATGACCGGGCAACTGGACGGCACGGCGGCCTTCATGCAGGGCAAGCTGAAGATCAAGGGCGACATGGGCCTGGCGATCAAGATGCAGTCGCTGTTCCGCCGACCGAGCTAAGCCCTCACACCCCGCCGACCTCGCCCTAGAAGCTGAACTTCCACGTACCGAGCCTGGAGGCCATCTCGGTCTCGAGGTCGAGTAGGCCCGGGTGCAGGTCCATGATCACGACGTGGTGGGCGGTCAGGGCGATGCGCCTGCCGTCGCCCAGCTTCTGAGCCTCGACCGCGTTGCCCCACCTGATCGAGTCGCCGGACGGCGCCTGGCTCATGTTGGCGAGCAGCCAGTTGGTCAGGTCGGGCGAGGCGCCGCGCTCGTAGGTCGAGATGATCATGTTGGCGAAGTCACCCGAGCACGGTGGCTGAGGCGAGCCTGCCGGGCTGGAGTTGGCGCACGCCACCGGCGTCGGGGGCGCGTAGGTGATGTCGAAGGTCAGATCGAGCCCCGGCGGGCTGACGATGGACTGCGACCGCTCCAGGTATCTCCAGTTCGCCGGGTAGCAGAAACCCCAGCCGGCCTGGAGGTCCTCGAAGGCGTGGTCCGACTTCGAGCAGTTGAGATCCGCCCCCAACTGCGCTACGCTCGGCACGGCTCGCGGGGTCGAGCCGATCTGGCAGCCGGCCAGGCAGAGGGCGAGGCCCAACGCGGCAAGCAATTTCGGGGGAAATGGCAGCGGGGACGGCATTCGGCGCCTAATTGTGCGGGAGCGGGTATGCGTGCCGGTGCACGCGTTGTGACTCTCGGAATCCAAACGACGCCGGCGCCGGTAATGAGTTTGGAGGGGGGATCAGCAATGGCGATTCGAAAAAAGAGCGGCGACGCTCCAGCGGAGAGGCTGGAGGCTGACAGGAGGCGGCTCGAGCTCCTGGCCGCCCAGTGCGGCGAAGAGGCGGGTCTGCACCGTCCGTTGAACGACGTGGTCGGTGGGGTCATCACGGGTATCCCGGAGGACACCGACCTGGCCCAGGCTCTGTCCGACCGGGAGACCACAGACCTCCTCGTCCACCTGCTCGATCAGAACCGCGAGCAGGTCGAGCGGGCCATCGAGAGGCTGCGCGAGGGCGCCTACGGGATCTGCGAAGGCTGCGACCGGCGCATACCGGAAGCCCGGCTGCAGTACCAGCCGGCCGCCACGCGCTGCGTCGAATGCCAGGCCCACTGGGACAGGCTCAACGGAAGAACCGCGTAGCTCTTGTTGAATTAGGCTCCTCCCGATTCATGGGGAGGTGGCGGCAAAGCCGCCGGAGGGGCGGGGCCGCACGGGCTGAACTAAGCCCGCTTAGGCGGGCGGATCCGTAACCCGACCGCGCCCAGCACCACGCCGACCACGACCAGGGTCCCACCGATCCAGAACCACTTCATGTCCCCGGTCATGAAGCTGCCCGGGATGTAGCCGAGCCCCTGCCCGGCGAACACCGCGCCGATGAGCAGGACGAACGCGCCGACCACGATCAGGGCAACCCTCACGCCACGTGAGTACCCGCGGCGGTTACGTCAAATTCCGCCGTAGACGACCGATTTCTCTTCCGTGTAATGCAGGTAGGCCTCCACCCCATGCTCCTTGCCGAAGCCCGACTGCTTCGTGCCGCCGAACGGGAGCTCGTCGTGTGCGACCTGAAGCGCGTTCACCCATGTGTAGCCGGCCTCGATCTCCTGCACGGCGCGGTATGCCGCCGCCATGTTCGAAGTCCAGATCGACGACCCCAGCCCGTACTGGGAGTCGTTGGCGAGGCGCAGGCCCTCGTCGAGGTCTTTGATCCGACGCACGGGCAAGGCCGGCCCGAACACCTCCTCGGTCCACATGCGCGAGCCGTCCGCCACGTTCTCGACGATGGTCGGCTCGATGAACCAGCCCTTGTCGTAGTCGCCGCCCTGGGGCCGGCCGCCGCCGTACACGACCTTCGCCCCGCGGTCGACCGCGTCCTTGAGCTGCGCCTCGACCTCGGCGCGCTGCGTCTCGGTGTGCATCGGGCCCATGCGGCTGTCCTTGTCCAGCCCGTTGCCTGGCTTCAGCTTCGTGGCCCGGGCGACGAGCTTCTCGAGCAGCGCGTCGTACACGCCCTCCTGGACGTACAGGCGCTTCACCGCGAGACACGCCTGACCGCAGTTGAAAAAGCGCCCGATGGAGATCGCGCGCGCCGCGCCTTCGAGGTCCGCGTCGTCGAGCACGATGCAGGGGTCGCTGCCCCCGAGCTCGAGCGTGATCTGCTTCAGCTGCTCGGCCGCGCGCGCCATCACCTTCTTGCCGGTTGGGGTCGAACCCGTCAGCGCGATCTTGCGGATGAGTGGATGCGCGACGATCGCGTCGCCGGTCGCCTGGCCGAGGACGACGTTGACGACGCCCTCGGGGAGGCCGCCTTCGATCAGCGCCTCGATGCAGGCCAGCGTCGAGAGGGGCGTCGTGCTCGCGGGCTTCAACACCACGGTGTTGCCGGCCGCGATCGCAGGCGCGACCTTGTTGGCCGCAAGCGTGAGCGGGAAGTTCCACGGGACGATCGCTCCGCACACGCCGATCGGCTTGCGCACGACGAGGCCGTAGGTCGTCAGGTCCGGAAGCCTCACGTGCTCGCCGTGGATCTTGTCCGCAAGGTCGGCGAACCAGGCGATATTCTCGCCGAAGCGCTGCGCCTCGAGTCGCGACTCGAGGAGCGTCTTGCCCTGCTCCTTGGTGAGGATGGGCGCGATCTGCTCGACCTTCTCCAGCATGTGATGCGCTGCTTTGTGCAGGATCTCGGCGCGCTTGTTCGCCGGCAGTCTCGACCAGGTGGTGAACGCCTTCGCCGCGGCCTGCGCCGCCTTGTCGACATCGGCGGCTCCGCCGGCGGGAACCTCGTCGACGACTTCGCCTGTGGCCGGGTTGCGGACCTCATACGTCTTGCCCGATTCGGCCTTGGTCCTGTCGCCTTCGATGATCATCGTCGCCATGCGGCACCCCCTTTGGTTCGTTCCTGCGTACTTCGATAAGGTTATCGGGTCATGCCGGTGAGGTTGGAAAAGCAGGGCGGGGCCGGCATCATCGTGCTCGACCAACCCCCCGCGAACAGCTACGACTACACGTTCCTGCGCTCGTTCGCGAGCGCGGTGGACGACATCCGCGCCGACGACGAAATCGGCGCCGTCGTCGTGACCAGTGGGTCGGATAAGTTCTTTTCCGCCGGCGCAGACGTGAGCTTCTTTGCCAGGTCGAGCGCGCGCTCCCGAATGATGCTCGCGCTCCTGGCCCACGAGACGTTTCGCAAGATGGAGAACACGCCGCTCGTCTTCATCGCCGCGATCGCGGGCCACTGCCTGGGCGGCGGTTTCGAGCTCGCCCTCGCCTGCGACCTCCGGTTCGCCGCCGAGGGCGGCTACCAGATCGGCCTGCCCGAGGTGAACCTCGGACTCTTCCCCGGCTCAGGCGGAACCCAGCGCCTGCCTCGCCTCGTGGGCCTGTCGAAGGGCATCGACCTCATCGCCAACGCGACGACGATGAACCCGGCCCAGGCCAGGGAGTTGGGTCTGGTGGACCGCCTGTTTCCCGACGCCGCCGCATGCCGCGCCGGCGCCATCGAATACGCGGCCAAGCTCGCGGCTGGGCCCCGCGTCGCCATCGGCCATGCCAAGGTGGCGATCACCCAGGGATATGGCGCCCCACTCGACCTGGGGCTGGCCATCGAGCGCGAGGCGATCAGCCGCGTCTTCGTCTCGAAGGATGCGGACGAGGGCATCAAGGCGTTCGGCGAAAAGCGCAAGGCGGAATTCAAAGGCGAATGAGTGCCTGCTCCTCCCCATTCATGGGGAGGTGGCGGCGCAGCCGCCGGAGGGGCTGAGACAAGCTACCCTTTACGCACCAAAAGACAGGAGGTGGCGTTCGATGACTGAGCTTGCGATGAACGTGTCCCGGCCGCCGGCCGCCTCCGGAGCCTCTATCTAGGCACTCCTCCGAGGGCGTGACCGACATGCCCATCCGTTTTCACCGGAGGATTTCGCGTTGTCTGATTTCGACTCCCGGCTCGCCTTGCTGGGCTGGGATCCCGACTTCGAGGAAAAGTTCGCAGCGGTCGCCGCGCCCGGAGACGTGCCCGCGCGCGTGATCACGGACTTCGCGGCCGAGTACGCCGTCCACGACGGCGCCGTGGCCAGGCGCGCCACCGCGCGCCGCGTCGACCCCGCGGTGGGCGACTGGGTGGCCCTCGACGGCGATTTCATCGGCGGCATCGTCGAGCGCCGCACCGTTTTCTCGCGCAAGTCCGCAGGCGCGGAGACGCGCGAGCAGGTCCTCGCCTCGAACGTCGACGTGGCCTTCGTCGTGGCCGCGGCGACCGACGTCAACGTGCGGAGGATCGAGCGCTACCTGGTCATCGCCTGGCAGAGCGGCGCGGTTCCCGTCGTGGTGCTGACCAAGGCGGACGTGGCGGACGGGCCAGAGGCCATGCGAATCGAGCTCGAGGCGGTGGCGGCGGGCGCGCCGGTGATCGTCACCAGCGCGGTCACCGGCCAGGGCATCGACGAGATCACGTTTGCACTTCAGCCGGCGCGAACCGGCGTGCTGCTCGGCCCTTCCGGCGCAGGCAAGTCCACGCTGATCAACGCGATCCTCGGCAGGGAGGTCATGCGCACGCGCGAGATCCATCGCTCCGGCGAAGGACGGCACATGACGAGCCACCGACAGCTGGTCCAGCTTCCAGGCGGCGGGATGATCATCGACACGCCTGGCCTTCGCGAGGCCCAGCTGTGGGAAGGTGAGGAAGCGCTCGCGGGCGTCTTCGACGGCATCGAGGCGCTGGCGCTGCGCTGCCGCTTCGCCGACTGCTCACACATGACGGAGCCGGGTTGCGCGATCAAGGCCGCCCTTGCGGACGGCACGCTCGATGCCAGGCGTTTCCAGAGCTATCGCAAGCTGCAGCGCGAGCTGCGGGCCGTGGCGGCCAAGAGCGACGCGAGGATCCGGTCCGAAGACCGCAAGAAGTGGAAACTAATCTCGAAAGCGAATCGGTCCCGAGTGCGCCCGTGAAGGAGACGAGGGCCTGGCTTGCGCCAGGCCCTCCGGGAAGCAATGGGTCGTCGTCGTTACTTCTTGCGGTGGATGCCGTCCCAGAAAGGCACGTAGCCCTTCGAGATCCTGTCGAGGGTCTTGTCGGCCTGCGCCTGCGTGATCACCTTATGGTCGACGAGCGTCTCGAGCCGCGGCTTCAGGTTGGCGATCAGCCTGGTCTCGAACTGCTCCTTGGTCATGCCTTTGTCCTTCGCCAGGTCGGCGACCTTCTGGCCGGCCCTCAGGTCGGCGATGAGCGCCTTGGGAGTGATGCCCAGGACGTCGGCTTCTGCCTCGACCTCGGCGCGGCGAATCGCGCGACGGTCGGCGTGCCTGTCAGTCGAGGGTTGCGTGGCGCCCGCGGTCGGTTTCGGGGTTGGCGACGGACTGGCGGCGAATGCGCTGACCGCTCCCACGCTCAGGAGCGCGGCGACGCCCGCGGCTCCAACTGTCTTGACGGCGACTGCTGCAAACGGATTCATCTTCGTTCTCACCTCAGGGTTTGTTATTGGTCGACCCAATGGGATCAACGGTCAGGATGAGGCGACGCTGTCAGAGCGCAGTTGGAGCGCCGTCAGCTTTGTGTAACTAAGCCCGAGTCCAGAAACCGTCTGGGTCGAAACGTCTGATGGATGTAAGCTCGGCGTCCGTCGGCGCTGACGTTTCGCTTACATCGTCAGACACCTGTAAGGGCCAGCCCGTCTCGCTAAGAGCCTCGTCCACCGTGTGACCGGGATGCACCGTCGCGAGGTACGCCTCGCCTCCTTCTTCGGGAAATCGCAGCACTCCCAGCGTCGTCACGATCGCGGACGGTCCGCCGCCCAGCAGTCCGTTGCGCTTGCGCCACCGATCACTTCCATCGCCGTGACCGGGAGAAGTGATGAACGAAACACGATCGACCAGGCGCCGGCGTTCGTGGCTCATCAACGTCACCCAGCGACGACTGAGGATCGCGATGTCAGCTCCTCCCCCGCTTCCCGGCAGCTTGACTCTGGGATGCTGGGGATCGCCGACGTAAGACGTGTTGAGGTTGCCGAACCGATCGACCTCCGCGCCGCCGATGAACCCCAGGTCGACGTGCCCCTGCGCCATCAGCGAAATCGCATTCGACATACGCGTGGCCCACAACGCGCCGGAGACGTTTGGCGGGTCGCCCATCGTGCCGAGGAACTTCTCCGCGGGCTGGTCGCGCATCAGGCCGACCTCGAACAGCCCGCGTGCGGTCGGCGCGTGCGAGCTGCGCGCCACGGCGTACGCCAGGACAGGCAGCCGCATGCCGACGAACACCAGGTCGCCGTCGCGGATCTCACGCGAGGCGACCGCGACCATCATCTCCTGCGCGGTGTAGTCACTCATCGCCGAAGTCCGCGGGTGCGGAAGGCCTGGGCGTCTTGATGCGGATCGACTCGACGTCGATGCGACTCAAATAGGAAGCGCGGTCTTTGACGTCGAGGACCCATTCCTTCAGCCACGCCGCGAAGCCTTCGACGCTGCGCGACCGCTCGGCGTAGTCGCGGTAGAACGCGTGGTCGCGCTTGAAGTGCCCCTGCACCGGCGAGGGGTGGGCGCCGCCCGGCTCGTGCACCACCGCGACGACCTTCGTCTCCGGGAACAGGATGCGGTTCGGGTCGCTCAGCGTCACGCTCGGATCGACCAGCTCCTCGCAGCTCACGATCACGCGGTCGGCGGCAAGGCCTGCTTCCTCTGTGATGCCCAGCGGCCCCCACGCGTGCGCCCGGCCGTGCTCGTCCGCGCGCTGCACGTGAACGACCGCCACGTCGGGGCGCACAGCTTCGACGTGGACGAGGTCTCCGGACTGGGTCAGCCCCGGATTCGTGTGGAGGATGTCGCTCCCGAGCAGCGTGCGCGTGGGCAGGCTCGGCACGTACCACGCCGCGGCCCAGAGCGCGAGCGAGATCGAGAAGTTGGAGTGATCGTGCACCTCGACCGCGCGCGGGATCCCCTGCTCGCACGCCCGCCGGTAGCAGTGAGCCAGGCCCTCCGACACGTTGCCGACCCAAGCCGCCGTGACGCGGCGGACGCACCCCGCTCCGATCACCTGGTCGAACAGCGCGTCGGAGATCGGACCGACGAGGTTCAGGTCGCGCCGGCGCTGCCGGATCATCTCGTGGCCCGCGGCAAATGGAATGAGCGGCTCGAGGGCCGTGCCCATCGCCACCGTGGCGCCGTCGGGCACGAAGCGCTCGATGGCCTCCGCCATCGACATGACTTTCACCGGGTTACTGGGCGATCGATTCCATGTACGACCGGTAGTTGCGCTCGAGCTCGGGCATCGAGTCGCCGCCGAACTTTTCGAGGAACGCCTCGACGAGCGTCAGCGCCACGACGGCTTCGCCGATCACACCCGCCGCCGGCACGACGCAAACGTCGCTGCGCTCGTAATGCGCCTCGGTCTTCTCCTTCGTCTTGAGGTCGATCGACTGCATGGGCTTTTTCATGGTCGAGATCG
>WNFC01009217.1_pt1 | contig 19330 bp, 22 predicted proteins | sample 5400541 | NCBI WGS metagenome assembly WNFC01 (sample SAMN13153342, study PRJNA577476) | soil metagenome | isolation source: 120 cm saprolite under Douglas fir tree site 2 hole 2 replicate 1 | place: USA:California | collected 2015-04-18 | reverse complement strand
GACTACGGCCGGCTCCGGATGACGTCCGACGCGCAGGTACGCGACCGGATCGCGCTCGTGCTCTCAAAGGGTCTTACGCTAGGCGGCGTCCTGGCCGTCGTGCGTTTCCTGCGGCAGAACAGCCTCGCCGTCCCCACGCTGCGGTTCGATGGCGACGAAAGGGGCAACCATCGGCGCGTCGTCCAGTGGGTCGAGGCCACGCGCGACCGGGTGACGCGCATTCTGAAGAACCCCACCTACGCGGGGGCCGTGGTCAACGGCCGGCGCACCCGCGAGTTGGACCGGGCAGCAGGGCGGAGGCGCTGGGTCACGCGCCGCGGGTACGACCGCTGCACGGTGATCAGAGATGCACACCCGGCCTACATCCCCTGGGACGAGCACCTCCGGCTGCTGGCCATGATCAGCACGAACAACAGAGCGAAGACCTATGGGAACGGCGAAGCGCTGCTCTCCGGGCTCGGCCTGCTGCGCTGCGGGGTCTGCGGGGCGCCGATGGTGGTCGGCTACAACAACCCGAAGCGGCGGGCGCGTGGGCGCGAGTACCGGAACACGCCCTACGTCTACGCCTGCTCGCGGCGCCTCCCGGATGGCCGGGCCGCGATGTGCCAAACCCCGGCCGGTCCCCACATCGACCGGGCCGCGGTAGACCTCGTCCTGTTCGCGCTCGGGCGGCTCGACCTGGACGGGGCGCACGAGGCCCTTGAGGCGCGCGGGCGGCGCGGGGAGGAAGCGAGGCGGCTCCGCGGGCGACAGGTCGAGGCCCTGGAACGGCGCGCGGGGATGCTCGAGGGCGCGATCGCCGATGCGACGACGGCGGAGGCCCGCAGCCGCCTCGTGGCCCGCTTCGAAGATGCCCTAGCGGAACTCGGGAAGGCGCGGGCGGGCGCGATCGAGTCCGACGGGAACAACGTCCCTGCCATTAGCCCCGAGCTCCTCGCGCGGCTCGAGGTGTTCCGGAATCCGGCCATTGCGTGGGCGCGCTTCACGCGCCGGACCAGGAAGGAGGTCGTCTGTGCGCTCGCCAGGGGCGTGACGATCTACCCAGACACCTGCGGGTACTTCCTGGTTGTCGATTGGCACGGAGGCGGGAGGGCCGCCGCGAAGATTAAGACGCACGCACGCCGCAAGCTCTTTTCCGTGCCAGAAGACGTTCTGGCGTTGTTCGACGGGGAGATGAGTGGTGAACACGTGACCCGTAGGGTGGTAGCTCGTCCAGAAACAGGACGCCGTGGTGCGCCAGGCTGATCTCTCCGGGATGCGGGACGCCGCCGCCCCCGATGAGGCCGGCCTCCGAGGCCGTATGGTGCGGGCTGCGAAACGGACGCACCGCGAGCAGGCCCTCACCGGGTGACAGCAGCCCGGCCACGCTCCAGACGGTGGAGGCCTCGATCGCCTCCTCGAGCGACAGGGGCGGCAGGATGGACGCGACGCGACGGGCCAGCATGGTCTTGCCGGTGCCGGGCGGCCCGATCATCAGCACGTTGTGGGCGCCGGCCGCGGCGATCTCCAGGCCGCGCTTGGCGTGCGCGTGCCCGCGCACGTCGGCGAAATCGAGCCCGTCGCGCTCGGCGGCGGCCGGACCGCCCGACCCGCCATCCGGACGCGTGGGCGCGATCTCCCGCTCACCGTTGAGGTACTCGACCGCGTCATGCAGGGTGGAGATGGCGATGGCCTCGACGCCCGCGACCACGCTGGCCTCGGCCGCATTCGCGGCCGGCACGAGCAGCGGCGCGAAGCCCTCGCGGCGCGCGTGCAGCGCGATCGGAAGCACGCCCCGCACCGGTCGCACGCTGCCGTCGAGCGACAGCTCGCCCATCACGAGCGCGCGATCGAGCCGGCCCGGCTTCACGAGCCCGGTGGCGCAGAGAATGCCCACCGCCATCGGCAGATCGAAGGCGGCGCCCTCCTTGCGGAGCTCGGCCGGGGCGAGATTCACCGTGATCCGGTCGATCGGGAACTCGAGGCCCACGTTGCGGATCGCGGCCCGGACGCGGTCTCGGCTTTCCCGCACGGTGGAATCCGGGAGCCCCACCGTGGTGAATGACGGCAGGCCCGCGGTCACGTCGACCTCGACGAAGACGGTGGCCGGCTCGATTCCGGAGAGCGTCGCGGAGCGTACGCGGGCGAGCACGGGGCCAGTGTGGGAATGCCGGCCCCACCCGTCAACGTCTCGAAATGGATACCGCGCGGCTAGTCGATCTTGTTCCGAACCGCCGGGATGCTCTTGAGGTAGCGCGCGATGGCGCGCTGATCGGCCGGGGTCATGTCCTTGTAGCCGGCGAGCGTGCCCTGGATGTTGCCGCCCATCAGCCCGCCGGCCACGTCGCCGTCGGGGCGGTTGCCCGTTCCGAGGTAGGTGACGATCTGCTCCTCGGTCCAGTTTCCGATCCCGGTGGTCGGGTCGGGGGTGATGTTGGGTGCCGCCTGGCCTTCGGGGCCGGTCCTCTTCGAGTTGCCCGCGAGCAGGCGCGAACTGTCCACCGCCATCGTCATGGCCGAGCGCGGGGTATGGCACTCGCCACAATGGCCGACGGCCCGCACGAGATACTCACCGCGCGGGAGACCCGCGACGGGCGCCGCCGGGGGCGGCGTCTCCCTGCCGGCGAAGGTGGCGAGCCAGACGGGCAGGAAGAAGCTCTCGAACATCGGGACCACGATCTTCTTCGGGGTGTTGGCGCGATGCACCGGCGGGACGGTGCGGAGGAACGCCACAAGGACCTGGAGGTCCTCCTCGGCCATGCCGTTGAACGACGTGAACGGGTGCACCGGCAGCAGACGCTCGCCGGTGGGCCGTCGGCCCAGCCGGATGGCGGTGATGATCTGCTCGTCCGTCCAGGCCCCGATCCCGGTCTGTCGGTCCGGCGTGATATTGGTCGAGTAGACCGTCCCGAAGGGGCCCTCGAACTTCTTGCCGCCCGCGTTCGGTTGCCCCTTGGGCTCGGTGTGGCAGCCGCAGCCGGCCGCCGCGCCGAAGATGTACTTGCCCCGCGCGACGTCGGCGGGGCCGGCGGCCCAGGCCGCGCCGACGGACGAGGCCACGAGGCAGATCGCGAAAACCAGGCGCTGCATGGCACCTGTGCTAACGCAACGCCGTGCCGGTGGTTCCATGGCACTGCGCGCTTGTTCCAGCGATACGCTCGGCGGGAAGTCTCTGCTAGACTCGGGGGCATGCGGACACTACGCATCCTCGTGGTCGACGATCAGGAGCACATGCGCGAGCTGCTGGTGGAGGCCCTCTCGGCCGACGGGCACACCGTCGATCCGGCCGAAAACGGGACGGCCGCGCTCCAGCTGTTCCAGGCGCAGGCCTACGACCTGGTGGTGAGCGACCTGCAAATGCCCCAGATGGACGGGCCCAAGCTCTACGAGGAGGTCCGCAAGCGCTGGCCGGCGGCGGCTCCCGGCTTCGTCTTCATCACCGGCGAGGACGAGGCGCCGGGCTACCGGCAATTCCTGAAGGACGCCAAGCTGCCGGTCGTCTCGAAGCCGTTCAAGCTCAAGGAGTTCCGCGAGCTGCTGGGGACGCTGTTCCCGACCGCGTAGACGTCGCGCCTCACCGGGCGAGCAGTCGCTCGGCGGCCACCCAGTAGTCGCGAGCCAGGCGTCCCGCCTCGTCGCGCTCCCGGTCCACCAGCCGCCGCTCCGCGTCGTCCCGAGCCGCCGCCAGCCGGCTTCCCGCCGCGCGCTCCTGCTCCCACGCCGCCGCGGCGGCCACCAGGGCCTCGGCGGCCCGCAGGGAGGGGTCGGCCAGGGTGCGGGCGGCCTCGCTCTCGAGAGCCACGGTGTGGCGGCGCCTCAGCCCGTCGATCTCGGCCTTGAGTCCGGCCGCGCCGGCGCCGGCGTCCGGCGGCGTCTGCTTCCACTGCGCCGAGAGCGCCCGGCTCCGCTCCTGGAGCCGCGTGAGGTCCTGTCGCAGCCGCGCGGTCCCGTGCTCGCGGGCCTGCCGGAGCGAATCGCCGTAGCCGGCCGGATCGGCCATCGCCACCTCGAGGGACGCGCGCAGGGCCTCGCGCTCCCCCGCGAAGCGGTCCAGGCAATCGAGCCCGATCTGCTGGCTCTGGAACAGCTCGGCGCCGGTGCGCGCGTTCACCACCGCCTGGGTCTCGAGCGCTTCCGCCTTGCGGGCCAGTTCTTTCCAGCGCTGGGCGTCCGCAGTCGCGCCCTCGGTGGCGGCCTGCCGGGCGCGATCCCGCAGATCCTTGAGGTCGGTGGCCAGCGATGCGGTCCAGACCGGCTGGGTCGCGCCGGCCATGCAGTGCTGCTCCCGTGCCGCATTGTCGGCGAGGCGCGCGTGCAGGCGCGCGATCTCCGGGGCGATGTCCGCCGTGTTGTCGCCGCGCGCGGGAGCGGCGGGGGCGAGCGCCAACCCGAGCGCCCCGAGCGCGAGCAGGGGACGAAGACCGGCGCGCGCGAGCATCACGGAGCCGCCTAGCGCTTCCAGCACACGACGGTGATCGTGCCCGGGCGGCCGTGATCACAGCGGCTCCAGCCTTCCTTCCCCTCGGCCGCGGTCTGGGTCACCTCGTGGGTGGAGGCCGCACAGCCGGAGAGCAGGAGCGAGGCTCCGAGCGTGATCACCGCGGCCAGCCTCAGCAGGCCCGACGGTCCCAGCCGCTCCAGCATGTCCGCTGCCTCCTCGCTTGATCTGGCTGCAACCGCGATCAGTGGAATAGCAAGGAGGGGGCCAGCAAAATATTCCAGTACTATCGGACAGTTACGGATCGAATCAACCGGGGGCGCACTCCCAATTTTGTCAAGCCGGCCTCGCTTTCTGCTACTCTTCGCGAGCGCGCACGAGTAGCGCGCGCAATCCCTTCGCGGAGAGGCCTCGAGTGACCGACCGATTCGATCCCGTGGTGCGCATCGAGGTGGTGCGCGCCGATCCGAGCCTCGCGCTCCCCACCTACGCGCGAGAGGGCGACGCGGGACTCGATCTCGCGGCGGCCACCGCGGTGACGCTGGCGCCGGCCGGCCGCCAGCTCGTGCCGACCGGGCTCCGCGTGGCGATTCCCGACGGCTACGCGGGGCTGGTGCTGCCGCGATCGGGGCTCGCGCTTCGCGCGGGCGTGACCGTGCTCAACGCGCCCGGTCTCATCGACTCGGGGTATCGCGGCGAGATCGGGGTGCTGCTCGTCAACCACGGCGCCGAGGCGGTGACCATCGGTCGCGGCGAGCGCATCGCCCAGCTCGTGATCCAGCCGGTGGCGCGGGCCAGCCTGGTGGAGGTGCGGGAGCTCGGAGAGAGCCGACGCGGAACCGGCGGCTTCGGCTCGACCGGCGTCTGAGATCCTACTCCGGATTCAGGTCGGTCTTGAAGAGCGTCCGCCCCTCGATGTCGACCAGCGACACGGTCATGACCTCGGTGACGCCGTCGATCCGGACCGCACCGTAGTACTGCATGCCCTCGCTGGGCGGTCGGTTCTGCTTCATGCCCTCGGGCACGCTCCGGTAGCGCACGTCCGGCCCGAAGGTCTGGTCGATCTGGCCGGGTCCGAAGGTGCCCGCGTTGATGGGGCCGGCCACGAACTCCCAGAAGGGCGCGAAGTCGGTGAACCGGGCCCGGGCCGGGTCGTACCGGGTCGCGGAGGCGTAGTGGACGTCGGCGGTCAGCCAGACCACGTTCGAGATGCGGTTGGCCTTGATGAAGGATAGCAACCCGGCCAGCTCGAGCTCGCGGCCCAGCGGCGGCCCGTCGTCGGCGTTGGCCCACGCCTCGAACGTGTCCTTGGGCACGTCCGGGTTGAGGTCGGGGACCACGATGCTGAGCGGCATGTCGCTCGCGATCACCTTCCACGTCGCGCGTGAGTCGAGGAGCGCGCGTCTCAGCCACCGCATCTGCTCCGGGCCAAGAAAGGCCGCATCCGCGTCGAGGACGGTCTGCCGGTTCGGCGAGTTCGGACCGCGATAGCTGCGCTCGTCGAGCATGAAGACCTGAAGGGCCGGCCCGTACTCGAAGCTGCGATAGACCCGCTCCGGGTCCGTGGCGTCGAGACGAAAGGGGTTGTACTCGAACATGGCGCGCTTGGCCCAGGCCGCGAGCAGGGACGCGCTCTTCACGGTGTAGCGCTCGTCGCCCAGGATCTGTCCCGGGTACCAGTTGTTGCGCACCTCGTGGTCGTCCCACTGCACGAGCATGGGAACCTCGGCGCAGAAGCGCCGCTTGTGCTCGTCGAGGAAGTTGTAGGCGAAGTTCCCCCGGTAGTCGCCGAGGCTCTCCGCGACCTTGGCCTTGGCCGGCGAGGTGACGTTCTTCCAGAGGGTGCCGTCGTCGAGCTTGACCTCGGCCGGGATGGGCCCGTCCGCGTAGATCTGATCGCCGGAGTGGATGAAGAAGTCCGGATTCGCCCGGCGCATGACGTCGTACATCTTCATCCCACCCCATCCCGGGTTGATGCCCCATCCCTGTCCCGCCTCGTCGCCCGACCAGGCGAAGGTGATGGTCCGCGCGCTCGAGGGCGCGGTGCGCAGGCGCCCGGCCGCGGGCGCGCTCAGCACCCGGACGTCGGCGAGGTCCTGGAACAGGACGCGATAGAAGATGTCCTGCCCCGCGGGGAGGCCGGTCAGGTCCACCCGGGCGGTGAAGTCCGTCTCGGCCAGCGCGGCCGGCCCGACGATGCGCCGCGCGCTCCGGAACGTCTCCGAGGTGGAGTACTCGACGATGAGCCGCGCGGGCCGGTCGGTCTTGCTCCAGACGATGGCCCGATCCGCGGTGACGTCGCCGCTCTGAACGCCGGACGGGATGCCCGGGCGCAGCCGGTCCGGGGTCACCACCGCGGGCGCGCGACCCTGAGCCCAGACCGGAAGGCGGGCGGCGGCTCCGACCGCGGCCGAGCCCAGCGTCAGCAGGGTGCCCTGGAGCAGGCGCCGCCGACCGATGCGAGCCGCCGGGCCGGGATGGGCGGTGGAAGACGGGTGGATGTCTCGCATCGCGACGCCTCCTCTGGCTCGAGTCGTCGGAACCAGCGGTCGAGCCGGAGGGATCGTGGCACACGCGGGTTGCGGCCAGATGACCGCCCCGCTACGTGTGCGCGACGGAGACCACGCGGAAGAGCGCCGCGCGCTACTCGTTCAGCCGGCGCCGGAGGAAGCCGAGCAGGCCCTGGGGCATGAAGATGACCATGGCGGTGAAGATGATGCCCACCGGGATCAGGTAGAACTCGGTGAAGAACCGCGAGAAGCCTTCGCGGAGGAGCAGGAAGAAGGCGGCCCCCACGATCGGGCCCACCAGGGTGCCGATCCCGCCCATCACGTTGAAGATCACGACCTCACCCGAGACCACGAAGAAGACGTAGTCGGGCGCTGCGAAGCGGTTCTGCAGCGCGTAGAGCACGCCGGCCAGCCCCGCGAACACCCCGGAGAGCATCACCGCCACGATCTTGTAGCGCTCGACCGCGTAGCCCACCGCGCGGGTCCGGGGCTCGTTCTCCCGGATGGACTGCAGCACCATGCCGAACGGCGACTGCGTGACCCGGCGCAGGACGAGGTAGGACGCGGTGACTACCGCGAGCACGAACCAGTGCAGGGTGTTCGAATCGAACGGGACCGAGAAGAGGCCGGGTATCGCGAGCGCGGGCCGTCTGAAGCTGAGACCGTTCTCCCCGCCGGTCACCTCGGTCCAGGTGAAGATGATGACGTAGAAGATCTGGGAGAATATCAGGGTGGTGATCGAGAAGTAGATGTCGCGCAGCCGGGTCGAGAAGTAGGCCACGAACGCCGCCACCACCGCCGCGGCGGCGAGGCCGTAGACGAAGGCGAGCCACAGGTTCGGTGGCCGCGTCGAGAGCAGGGCCGCGGCCGCTCCGTACATCCCGAGCCCGAAGAAGGCGGAGTGGCCGAACGAGATCATGCCGGTGTAGCCGATCAGGATGTCGGAGGACATCGCGAGCAGGCCCCAGATCAGGATCTCGGTGACGAAGCGGCGCCAGAACTCGGGGAGCACCAGCGGCGCCACGATCAGGAGCGCCAGCACGACGCCGAAGCCGGTCCAGAAGGCGACGGGAGCGCGCCGGCTGATCACTTGGGGGTCGGCACGAAGAGGCCGGTGGGGCGGAAGAGCAGGGTCAGGATCAGCACCACGAACGAGACGATGACCGCCTGGGCCGGGCTCACCCAGAGGGAGGCGTAGGCCTCGAGCAGGCTGACGAAGATCGCGGCCGCGATGGAGCCGCCGAGATTGCCCATGCCGCCCACCACCACCACGATGAAGCCCTTGAGCACCCAGTCGAGGCCCATCGCGTGGTTGACCCCCACCAGCGGCCCGAAGAGCACCCCGCTGGCCGCGGCCATCCCGGCCCCGATCGCGAACACCGCGGTGTGCACCCACGGGACCGGGATCCCCATCGCGGAGGCCATCACCCGATCCTGGGTGGTGGCGCGGATCCAGATGCCGTAGGTCCCGAACTTGAGGAAGAGCCAGAGCGCCCCGATGATGGCGGCCGACAGCCCCGCGATGACCAGGCGGTACCACGGGTAGTCCAGGTAGAAGAGCGAGAAGTGACCGGTGAAAGGCTCCTGGATCTTCCGGGCCACCGGCCCGAACTGCCAGAGGGCGTAGTTCTGCAGGACGAGTGAGAGCCCGAAGGTGGCCAGGATCGTGGTGAGGGGATCGCGGCCGAGCAGCGGGCGCAGGGTCGTGATCTGGATGACCGCGCCCAGCAGCGCGATGACCACCGTCGCCACCAGCAGCGCGACCCAGAAGTTGCCGGTCGCCACCATGGTGGTCACGCCCACGTACGCGCCCAGCATGAACAGCTCGCCGTGGGCGAAGTTGACCACGTCCATGATGCCGAAGATCAGAGTGAGACCGGAGGCGACGAGGGCCAGGATCATGCCGGTCACGATCCCGTTGATCGTCTGGATCAGGATCTGGTCGAGCAGCACGGGCCCGCCCTAGATGCCCATGTACTGGTGGATGACCGCGCCGTCGGCCCGCAGCTCGGCCGCGGCGGCCTGGTGGCGCACCTGCCCCTTCTCCATGAGGTAGATCCGCTCGCACGACTCGAGGGTGAGCGGGACGTTCTGCTCGACCAGCAGGATCGCCACCCCTTCCCGGTGCAGGGCGTCGATGATCTGGCGGATCTGGGAGACCATGCGCGGCATGAGGCCCTCGGTGGGCTCGTCGAGCAGGATGATCTTCGGCTCGAGCATCATCGCCCGCGCGATCGCGAGCATCTGCTGCTCTCCGCCCGAGAGCGTGCCGCCGGCCTGGTTGCGGCGGTCGGCGAGGACCGGGAAGTACTGGTAGACCTTGTCGAGGAGCGCCTGCTTGCGGCCCTCGTCCACCCCCGCCCGGTCGAGACCGGTGCGCAGGTTCTCCATCACGGTGAGGAGGCGGAAGATGCGGCGGTCCTCCGGCACGTAGCCGATGCCCAGGCGGGCCAGCCGGTGGGGGGCGAGCCCGGTGATGGCGCGGCCCTCGTAGCGGATCTCGCCCTGGCTCGGGCGGACCAGGCCCATCACCGTCTTGAGCGTGGTGCTCTTCCCGACCCCGTTGCGCCCGAGGAGACCCACGACCTCGCCGCGCCCGACCTCCAGGGAGACCCCGTGGAGGATGTGGCTCTTGCCGTAGAAGGTGTGGATCCCCTCGACGGTGACGAGGGGGGAGGCCGGAGTGGCGGCGCCGCTCACGTCTTGAGGTAGACCTCCATCACCTTCGGGTTCCGCTGGATCTCGGCCGGCGTCCCCTCGGCCAGCACCTCGCCGTAGTGCAGCACCGTGATCCGGTGGCAGAGCTCCATCACCACCTGCATGTCGTGCTCCACGATCAGGATGGTCAGGTCCTTCGCGATGCGGCGGACCAGCTCCATGGTGTCGTGGGTCTCGGCCGCGCTCATGCCCGCGGTCGGCTCGTCCAGGCACAGGAGCTGCGGCTCGGTGGCCAGCGCGATGCCGATCTCGAGGTTCCGCTGCTCGCCGTGGGAGAGGTTCGCGGCCAGCTCGCCGGCCTTGCCCGCCAGGCCCACCGCCTCGAGCGCGGTCTCGGCCCGGGCCAGGATGTCGCGGTAGGCCCGATGGTGGGTGAGCAGGCTCCAGCTGTGCCGTCGCGACTGGGCCGCGATGCGCACGTTCTCCAGCGTGGTCGCGTTGGGCATGATGTTGGTGATCTGATACGAGCGCGCGATGCCCTTCTGCGAGATCCGGTTCGGGGGCAGACCGGTCACGTCCTCGCCGTTGAGCCGGATGTGCCCGCCGGTGGGGCGCAGCACGCCGGTCAGGCAATTGAAGAACGTGCTCTTGCCCGCGCCGTTGGGCCCGATGATGGCGCGGATCTCCCCCCGCCGGACTTCGACGTTGACGTCGTTGAGCGCGGTGAGCCCGCCGAAGCGGACGGTGAGGCCCTCGGTGCGCAGGATCGGGGAGCCGGCGCCGCCCCGGGCTCCGTCCGCCCTCCCCTCCGGGGCGGCCACGGAGCCGGGGGAGGCGCCGGTCGACTGCTCCGCCGTCACTAGGCGAACTTGCAGGCCGGCGGGAAGATCGTCTTTTCCTTCGGCACCATCTCGATGATGTGGTGCTTGCCGCCCTTGATGTCGAAGATGAACTCGTTCAGGAAGGCCTGGTGATCGTCCTTGCGGAGCGTCTTGTCGCCCTGGGGGAAGTCGTCGCCCGCCTTGACCTCCAGGCCCTCGAGCGCCTCGATCAGCTTCGGGCTGTCCTCGCCTTCTTGTGACCGGGCGTGTTGAGCGGGCCCTCGAGCACCGGGAGGTACCGGTTGATGCCGACGAAGCCCTCGATCTTGTTGCCGAGCGCGGGCAGGTTGGTGGACTCCGCGATCGCGCCGTCGCCCGCCCACTTGTACCGCTTGGTCAGCCCCAGGTCGAAGGCCTGGTTGCCGATGGTGATGCCGTCCTTGCCGAAGAAGATCCCGAAGAAGCCGTCGAAGCTGCCGGTGATCTTGGACAGGAACGCGGTCATGTCCGCGGTGCCGAGCGGGATGCCGGTGGTGCCCACGACCTCGCCCCCCGCCTTCTTGATCTGCTCGGCGTAGGCGGCCTGGGTCGACTGGCCCCACGAGTAGTCGGCGAAGGCGATGTGCCACTTCTTGCCGAGCTTGTTGATCAGGTAGGGAGCGAAGGCCACCGCCTGCGCCGGCGCGTAGTCGAACGGCCGGAAGGAGTAGCGGCTGCACTTGCTGGTGGTGATCGTGGTGTCGAGGCACACCCCGATCATGTTGACGATCTTGTGCTCGTCCCACACCGGCATGCAGGCGATGCACACGTTGGAGAGGAAGCCCCCCTGGTGGGCGTCGATCTTGTCCTCGACCACCAGCTTCTCCGCCTTGCGCTGTCCCACGTCCGGCTTCGACTCGTAGTCGGCCACGATCAGCTCGATCGGACGCCCGTTGACGCCGCCCGCCTTGTTGATCCGGTCCACCGCCATCTGGCTGCCGACCAGCGCGGTCTTGCCCCCGGCCGCCGCCGCGCCCGACAGGGGCTGGAGCGCGCCGATCTTGTAGGGCTTGGCCTGGCCGAACGCGTCCCGCCACGGGGCGGGCACGAGCATGCCGGAACCGAGCGCGCCGGCCGCGGCCGCGCTCAGGCCGAGCCACCGCCGCCGGGTGATCTTGCCGCGATACCAGAGCTCCTCGACCTGCTCGTTGCCGTGATTGGCCATGGGGAGAGCCTCCTGTTGTTCTGTAATCGAGCCGCTCAGTGGGGAGTTCCCGCGACCGCGGCCAGCGATTCCTCGAAGACCTGCAGGGTGCGGGTGACCTCGGCGTCGGTGTGGACGAGCGAGACGTAGAACTTCTGCGCCGCCTTCACGACACCCCGTACGAGCATCTCGCGCGTGAACGCGGCGTGCCGGTCGCGGTCCGCGGTGAGGGTGGCGCGGTAGTCGGTGATGGGCCGGTCGGTGAAGTAGATCTCGAACACCGGCGCCTCGCCCGCCACCTGGGCCGGCAGCCCCGCCCGCCGGGCCGCCGCCTCGAGTCCCTGCTTGAGGCGTGCGCCGGTCGCGAAGAGGCGCTCGTAGGTGCCGGGTCGGCGCAGCTCGGCCAGGGTGGCCAGGCCGGCCGCGGCGGCGATCGGGTTGCCGTTGAGCGTGCCCGCCTGTTGCACGAACTCGCCGGTGCCGTCGAGGTCGTGGGAGAAGTGACGCATGATGTCCCGCCGGCCCGCCACCGCCGCGAGCGGGAAGCCCCCACCCACGATCTTGCCGAAGGCGGCCAGATCCGGCACCACGCCGTAGTGCTGCTGGGCGCCCCCGTAGGCGAAGCGGAAGCCGGTGACGATCTCGTCGAAGATCAGCGGGATGTCGTGTCGCGCGGTGACCGCGCGCACGCCCTGGAGAAAGCCCGGCTGCGGCACGATCAGCCGCTGGAATGGCTCCATGATCACCGCGGCGAGATCGTGGTGGTGCGCCTCGATCATGGCCTCGGCCTCGGCCAGGTCGTTGAACGGGGCGACCAGGACCTCGCCCTGGATCGCGTGCGGGATGCCGGCCGAGTCCGGGGTCGGGGCCGGGAACGCCTTCGGCTCGCGCGGGCCGACGCTCATCAGGGAATAGTCGTGCACCCCGTGGAAGCCGCCCTCGAACTTCAGGATCTTGTCCCGCCGGCGATAGGCGCGCGCGACCCGCAGCGCGAAGAAGGTCGCCTCGCTGCCGCTGCCGCAGAAGCGGACCTGCTCCGCGCACGGCACCGCCCGGCAGATCTCCTCCGCGAGCGACAGCGTGGGCTCGCTGAGCTGGAAGTAGGTCGTGCCCTTCCGGAGCTGCGCCTCCACCGCGGCCACCACCGCGGGGTGGGCGTGGCCCAGCACCAGCGGGCCGCTGCCCAAGATGTAGTCAATGTACTCGCGGCCCGAGAAGTCGTAGAGGCGCGGCCCATGCGCCTCCCGGACCACGAACGCGAGCTCCTGCGGCGCATAGTATCCGCCCAGGACTCCTCCCGGGAGGACCCGCATCGCCTTCTGGAGCAGGGCTTCTTCGTCGGGGCTACGGCCGGCCGGACCTGCCATTCCACCTCGCTGGGACGGAGAGATTGGCGGGTTTTATACCGTAAAGCCCTCCACCGTGCAAGGGGGCGAAGCGCGGAGGCCTAGGAGGACAGGCCGGAGGCCCGCAGCGCGAGCCGGATCCGGTGCCGCTCGTCGTCGGAAATCGCGGTGAGAGGCGGCCGCACGTGCGCGGCCGGGATCCGGCCGAGGAGGGCGAGGGCCTCCTTCATCCGGTTGTGCATGTCCACGAACGGCGGGGCGTAGAATACGCTGACGAGCGGCGCCATGCGATCGTTGAGCCGGCGCGCCTCGTCGAGGCGGCCCGCCTGCACCGCGGCGAACAGGGCCGCCTGCAGATCGGCGGTCACGCTGCCCATCCCGGAGATGCACCCGTCGGCGCCGAGCAGGAAGCTCGCCATCAGCGACATGGTGAACGAGGACATGACCGCGACCGGGCGTCCGGTCGCGCGCACCGCCCGCAGGTTCTTCTCGTAGGAGACGATCTCGTTGGACCAGTCCTTGACCGCGGCGACCGTCGGGATCTTGCAGAGCTCGGCCAGGGTCTCGGGGCTGTAGCCGATGCCGGACGCGACCGGGTACTCGAAGACCACGAGCGGCAGGTCCACCGCGTCGGCCAGCGTCTGGAAGTGACGGAGCACCATGTCCGGCTTGATCTGCGCGCCCCACATGAAGAGCGTGGGCGGGAAGACCAGCAGCCCGGCCGCGCCCGCGGCCCGCGCGTCGCGCGCGAGCTCCACCGCCTCCAGCGTGCCGTCCGAGTAGACGCCGGTGACCACCGGGACCTTGCCCGCGACCTCGTCGAGGGCCACGTCGAGCGTGCGCCGTCGCTCCTCGCGGGTGAGCGAGGCCACCTCGGCCGCGTGGCCGTTGGCCACCAGGCCGGTGACGCCGGGCGCGTCCACGAGCCAGCGGAGATGCTTGCGGTAGGCGGGCTCGTCGATGGCGAGGTCGGCGGTGAACGGCAGGATGTTGGCCGGCATGCAGCCGTGGAAGCGCAGTCCGTGGGTCATGACGTCGACCTTAGCATGGCGCCCCTCACCAGCGCGCCAGCTCGTCGGCCAGCTCCTTGGCCGAGAGGACGCGGGCGTAGGCGCGGCGGATGATGTCGAGGGTGGCGCGCTGGATCTCGGGCCAGAGCGTGGCCACGCCGTCTTCCACCACCAGCACTCGGTACTCCCGGTTGAAGGCGCCGATCACGGTGGCCAGCACGCAGATGTCGGTCATGGTCCCGGTGACCACCAGGGTGGTGACGCCCCGGGCCCGGAGCGCCCCGTCCAGCACCGTCCCGTTGAAGCCGTCGTAGTAGTGCTTGCGCACCACCAGCTCGTCGGCGCGCGGCGCCAGCTCCGGGACGACGCTCGCGCTCGGGTCGCCCTCGAGGCAGGAGGACGAGGGCCGGCCGAAGCCGGTCGCGGCGCCCGGCGCCGCGCGCCGGTGCTCCGGGTGGAGCTCGCCGACCAGGAGCGGCGCGGCGGGCGAGTAGGTGAACTCGGTGAAGACCACCGGCAGGCCCTTCTCCCGGAAGATCGCGAGTAGCTCCTGGATCCGCGGCAGCGCCTCGCGGGCCGGCGGGACCTCCATGACCTGGCCCTCTTCCACGAAGCCGCGCTGCATGTCGACGACGAGGAGCGCGGTGCGGCCGGGATCGAGGGGCAGGGCGGTGCGGAAGACGTCGTCGCGGTGCGGCGGGCGCTCCTCTACTTCCTTGGGCATTTCTGGTATACGCTCGGCTCGCCTTTGGCTGCGCCTCGCATTACCACGCCGAGACGGAGAACGCGTTGGGGATGTGGCGGATCGCCTTGACCGCGCCCTCGTCGTTGAAGATCACCGAGACCACGTCGAAGCGGCAGGAGACCTGCCGCAGCCGCTTGAGCTTGAGATAGCCGTGGGCGAGCTTCCCGAGCCGGTTCTGCTTGCGGGTGTTGACCGCGGCCTGGGGCGGGTCGCCCTCCATGTCCCGCCGCGTCTTCACCTCGACGAAGACGAGGGTCTTGCCCTCCTTCGCCACGAGGTCGATCTCCCCCGCGCGGGTGCGGACGTTGCGTTCCAGGATCGCGAAGCCGCTGCGGGCCAGGAAGCGGGCGGCCTCCTCTTCCCCTCTCTCTCCGGTGACCTTTCGAGTGTCGGTGGGCACGGGCACTACTCCTTACGCATCGGCGTCGATCCACTGCAGCTCGGTACGGGAGAACAGGGTCAGCTGGCTCCAGATCCCCGCGAAGGTGCGGCGGTGCAGGGGGCAGGGGCCGTGGCGCTCGAGCGCGTCCCGGTGCTCCGGGGTCGCGTAGCCCTTGTGGCGGACGAACCCGTAGAGCGGGAACTCCCGATCCGCCTCTTCCATGATCCGGTCGCGCGTCACCTTCGCCACGATCGAGGCCGCCGCCACCGAGGCCGAGCGCCGGTCGCCCTCGACCAGGTTCCGCTGCGGGCAGCGCAGGCCCGGGACCTCCACGAAGTCGGTCAGCACCAGCTCCGGCTCCAGGGCCAGCGCGCCCAGCGCCTGGGCCATGGCCAGACGGGTGGCCTGCAGGATGTTGATGCGATCGATCGTGAGGTGATCCACCACCGCCACGCCCACTCCCAGTGCCCTCGCGTGAATGATCTCGAACAGCCGCGCCCGCTCCAGCGGGTCCAAACGCTTCGAGTCGTCGACCCCGCGAATCCGCTCCCCCGGCGCCAGCACCACCGCCGCCGCCACCACCGGCCCCGCGAGCGGCCCGCGGCCCGCCTCGTCGACGCCGGCGAGACGGCTCACTCCCCGCCGCCAGGCGGCGCTCTCGAAGCGGTACGGCGCTTCCGGCGCCACGGCCGGGTCTAGCTCGAGTGCTCGCCCGAGGCCGGGACCACCGCGACGCGCTTCTCCTTGAGCCGCGCCGCCTTGCCGACCAGGTCGCGGAGGTAGTAGAGCTTCGACCGCCGCACGGTGGCCCGCTTCATCACCTGGATCTTGTCGATCCGCGGCGAGTGCACCGGGAACGTGCGCTCCACCCCGACCCCGTAGGAGATGCGGCGCACCGTGAACGAGGCCCCGGTGCCGCCCCCGCGCCGGCGGATCACCACGCCCTCGAAGGCCTGCAGCCGCTCCTTCTCACCCTCGACGACCTTGACCATCACCTTGACGGTGTCCCCGGGCTTGAAGCCGCCCCGGTCCTTCTTGAGATCGCCCGCCTCGACGATTCGGATCGCTTCCATGATCTGACGCTCCTCGCTCGCTGAAGTTAGTCCAGGAAATCGGCCGGGGTCCGGCCCTGCCGGAAGCCGTCCGTCCACTTCTGCTCTTCCGGCGTGAGATCCGCCGTTTCCAGGAGATCGGGCCGCCGCTGCCACGTGCGCCAGAGCGACATCAGCTGGCGCCACCGCGCGATCCTTCCGTGATCGCCGGAGCGCAGCACCTCGGGCACCGCCGCGCCGCGGAAGACCTCGGGCCGCGTGTACTGCGGGTGCTCGAGCAGTCCGCGTGCGAACGAGTCGCGGGTGGGCGCGTCCTCGTCGCCGAGCACGCCCGGCAGCAGGCGCACGATCGCGTCGGTGACCACCAGCGCCGCCGGCTCGCCGCCGCTCAGCACGTAGTCGCCGATGGACAGCTCCTCGTCGACCAGGGTCTCGCTCACCCGCTCGTCCACGCCCTCGTAGCGGCCGCATAACAGAATGAGGCGCGGCCGGCCCGCGAGCTCGCGCGCCACCTCCTGGCGAAACCGCCGCCCGGCCGGTCCCAGCAGGATCACTCGCGCGTCGGCCCCGTCGGGCCGCAGCGCGTCCACCGCGGCGGCCAGCGGCTCCGGCTTGAGGATCATGCCGCCTCCGCCGCCAAACGGCGGCTCGTCGGTCACCCGGTGCCGCCCCGGCGCGTATTCCCGCAGGTCGTGGACGCGGACGTCGACCAGGCCGCGGGCGCGGGCCCGGCCCAGGATCGACTGGCCGAGCGGGATCTCGAGCATGGCCGGGAAGAGGGTGACGATGTCGATCCTCACAGCTCGAGCAGCCCTTCCGGCGGATCGATGACGATGCGGCGATCCGCCACGCTGACCTCCACCACGATCGACGGCACCGCCGGGATCAACCGCTGGCGGTGCTCGTCGTCCTCGACCACCCACAGGTCCTGTGCCCCGCTCTCCACCCGGACGAACCGGCCCACCGGCTGCCCGTCGCGCGTCTCCACCACCGCGCCCTCCATCTGCCAGGGATAGAACTGCCCCTCGGGCAGGGGCAGCACCTCGTCGCGCTCCACCGCCAGGAGCCGTCCCTGGAAGCGGCGGGCCGCTTCCGGCGAGTCGACCCCGTCCATGCGGACGAAGATGGTCTCGCCCTCGAAGCGGCACGAGGCGATGCGGCATTCCTCGCGCCGATCCCCGCGGGGCTCCCAGAGCACGCAGCGGTCGAGCTGGCCGAAGCGCTCGCGGGGCCGATCGGTGAGCGGGCGCACCTTGAGCTCGCCGCGCAGCCCGAAGGGCCGCAGCACCTCCCCGACCGCGACGAGGGGGGCGTCCGTCACGATGGGCTACGCCTTGGCGGCGGCTCCCGCGGCCCGCGCCAGCAGGTTCTTCACCGTGTTGCTGGGCTGCGCGCCCTTCTTGATCCACTCGTTCGCACGCTCCACCTCAATCTTCAGGGTGGGTGGATTCGTGAGCGGGTTGTAGTGCCCGAGCACCTCGATGAACTTGCCGTCCCGCGCCGCGCGCGAGTCGGCCACCACCACGCGGTACGCCGGCTTCCGCGTCGTCCCCGTCCGTCTCAGCCTGATGTGAACCGCCACTGGTCACCTCTCTCTGGGTTGTCCTGCGTCGCCTACTCGTCCAGGCCTCAGCGCGGCAGGAAGGGCAGGGCGCCCTTGAGCTTGCCCATGCGCCCTTCCATCTGCTTGAGCCCCTTCATCATCTTCTTGAGCTGGGCGTACTGCTTGAGCAGCCGGTTCACGTCCGACACGCTCGTGCCGCTGCCCCGCGCGATCCGCGCGCGGCGGCTGCCGTTGATCACCGCCGGCTCCCGCCGCTCGAGCGGGGTCATCGAGGCGATGATGGCCTCGTACCGGTGCAGCTCCTTCTCCTCGCCGGCCATCTCCTTGGGCAGACCCTTGGCCCCCTTGAAGAAGGGCACCATGTCCATGAGCTGGCCGAGCGGCCCCATGGAGCGCAGCTGCTTGAGCTGCGAGGCGAAGTCCTCGAGGGTGAAGGCGTCGTCCCGGATCTTCTGGGCGAGCACCTCCGCCTGCTCGGCGTCCACCGAGGCCTGGGCCTTCTCCACCAGCGAGAGCACGTCGCCCATCCCGAGGATGCGCTGGGCCAGCCGATCGGGATGGAACGGCTCGAGCGCGTCGGTCTTCTCACCCACGCCGACGAACGCGATGGGCCGGCCGGTCACTTCGCGCACCGACAGGGCCGCGCCGCCGCGCGCGTCGCCGTCCATCTTGGTGAGGATCACCGCGTCGATGCCGATGGCCGCGTTGAACTTGTCGGCCACCGTGACCGCGTCCTGGCCGGTCATGGCGTCCACCACCAGCAGGACGTGATGCGGTCCCACCGCCTTCTTGATCGCCCGCAGCTCCTCCAGCATCTCCTCGTCGATGTGCAGCCGCCCCGCGGTGTCGAGGATGAGCGGCGACAGCCCCCGCCGCGCCGCCTCGTCGCGCGCCGCGGAGGAGATGTCGACCGGGCGCTGATCGGCCTCCCCCACCACCGGGACCCCGAGCTGCGCGCCCAGGGCCTTCAGCTGGTCGATCGCGGCGGGCCGGTAGACGTCGGCGGCGACCAGCAGCGGATGCTGGCCCTGCTTCTGGAAGTGGCGGGCGAGCTTCGCGGCGCTGGTGGTCTTGCCGGAGCCCTGCTCGACCAGCTCGTCGCGCACCACCTTGACCACCTGCTGGCCCGGGGTCAGCGACTGCAGCACGTCCTGCCCGACCGCCTTCACACGGACGCGCTCGACGAAGCTCTTCACGACCTTGAAGTTGACGTCGGCCTCCAGCAAGGCCACGCGCACCTCGCGCAGAGCCTCCTGGATGTTGTCCTCCGTCAACCGGCCGAAGCCACGAAGCCGGTCGAGGATTCCGGTCAGACGACTGGTCAGACTGTCGAGCATTGCGTTACCACCTGGAAGACTGCGTCTGGAAACGCTAAAGAATACTGACGGGGGCCTAAAAAGTCAAGCGCTTTTCGCTACTTCCGACGCACGCCTCAGTGCCGCCACCGCGGCCCCCGGATCCGCGGCGCCGAAGACGGAGGACCCGGCCACCAGCACCGTGGCCCCGGCCCGGGCCAGGGGACCCGCATTGTCCACCTTCACGCCGCCGTCCACGGACACCAGGACGTCGCGGGAGCCCAGGAGGGCCCGCAGCCGGCGGATCTTCTCGTAGGCGGTCGGGATGAAGGACTGCCCGCCGAAGC
>WNFC01002633.1_pt1 | contig 19337 bp, 15 predicted proteins | sample 5400541 | NCBI WGS metagenome assembly WNFC01 (sample SAMN13153342, study PRJNA577476) | soil metagenome | isolation source: 120 cm saprolite under Douglas fir tree site 2 hole 2 replicate 1 | place: USA:California | collected 2015-04-18 | reverse complement strand
CCGTCTCGTAGCGGCGATCGCGCGGGTACACATAGCCTTCCAGCACCAGCTCGGCGTCGGCCAGCGTGTAGGCATCCACGGTGCGGCACTTCACGAGGCGGATCGGCGCGCCCTGCACGGCGCCCGCAATGCCGATCTCGTCGCAGCCCATCGGCAGGATGGCGTAATCGAAGCCCGCGCCCGCGAGCAATGTGCAGGCCGGCGGCACGCCGAAGCACATGCTGATCGGGATCGGCTGGTCCTCCTTGTAGTATTTGTTCGCGACCTGCCACATGTGCGAACCGGGCGAAATCTGGAACGTGCCCACATTGCCCCAGCGGAAGTTCATGCGGTTGTAGCCGAGGTCGGTGCCGCCGTCGAACTGGTCGAAGCTGACGCAGCGGATGCCGGAGCCGACCGTCAGCTCGGTCTCGTAGTCGGTGTGCCGGATCGGCACCATGTACTGGTTGACGTCCTTCGGATCGAGCACGACGTGCTCCTGCACCGGCGCGTCGGCCTGGGAGATGATCTCGGGCTTGAGCGGCTTGCGGAACGCCGCCGCGATATGGCGGGTGCGTGCGACGTCGTCCGTCCAACCGAACATCTTGTTGATGACGTTCATGTCGCCGAACAGGTTGGTGATGACCCGGTGGTTCGGCTTGCCCTTGACGTTGTGGAACATCACCGGGCAGCCGCCGTCCATGTGCTTCTGCAGTCCGGTAACCTCAAGGTCGGGGTCGACCTGCTTTTCGGTCTCGATCAGATCGCCCTGGGCACGCAGCCATTCCAGCGTCGAGCGCAGATCGTGGGGGCCGGTATTGGGAGCGCGTTCATGCGCCGCGGCCGTTGTGGCGGGCTTCTCCTTGTGCACCGGCTGCTGCATTTTCTCATGCTCCTGAATGTGACGTTGCCGCAATATGACCGGTCCAGGCCCCGCTTGGAAGGCCTTGAAAGCCGGATAGCTCGTAGCCCGGATGGAGCGCGTTGCGCCGCGTAATCCGGGGCATGCCTCTCGATGCGCCGGGCGCGAGCCCACGGCACCGCTGTCCCCGGATTTCGCGACCGAAGACGGTCGCTCCATCCGGGCTACGGGTTCCAGGCTCGACAAAGTGCCCTTTCGCGAAGAAACTCCGGCATCGGAAAGGAGCGTCCCATGCGGATGCTGGTCTGTGCATTGGTTGCGGTGCTCTGGGCGATCTTCCCCGCAATCGCCGACGAGACGTTTCGGATCGCGGTCGGCCAGCGCGGCCTGTGGGATACCTCGGTCGTCGAACTCGGCCAGCGTGGCGGCTTCTTCAGGAAGCAAGGGATCACGCTCGACATTCTCTACACCCAGGGCGGTGGCGAGACGCAGCAGGCGGTGATTTCCGGCAGCGTCGAGCTTGGCGTGTCGGCTGGATCGCTGGGCGTGTTCGGCGCCTTCGCCAAAGGAGCGCCGCTGCGCATCATCGGCGCCGAGATGACCGGCGGGGCCGATCTGTTCTGGTATGTGCGTTCGGATTCTTCGATCCGAACCTTGCAGGACACCGACGGCAAGACGATCGCATATTCGACCAACGGCGCCTCGACTCACGCGATCGTCACCGCCTTCATCAAGCAATACGGCCTCAAGGCAAAGCCCGTCGCGACCGGCAGCCCGCCCGCGACAGTGACGCAGGTGATGTCCGGCCAGATCGACGTCGGCTGGGCGGGGCCGCCCTTCGGCCTCGACCTCATCGATCAGGGAAAAATCCGCATCATCGCCAGCGGCAATGATGCGGCCGCGCTCAAGAACCAGACCGTCAGGGTCCTCATCACCAATCCGGCGACTTTGCAGTCGCGACAGCCGGCGGTCGACCGCTTCATGAAGGCCTATCGCGAGACCGTCGACTGGATGTACGCCGATTCCGAGGTCTTCCGGCACTATGCCGCGTTCATGGGCATCGGCGAGGCGACGATGCGCCGTGCCCGCGACGGCTTCTATCCCAAGGCCGCGCTCGATCCCGACGCCATCGTCGGCATCGATGCCATCAACGCCGACGCAGTCGGGTTCAAATACACGGCCACGCCGCTGACGCGCGCGCAGCTCGCGGAGCTGATCCGCATTCCGCCGCGGTGATTTTTTCTAAGCCCACGTCTTCATGGCCATGTTCGCGTTCCGAAGGCCCGAACCGCCTCGTAGGCGTTTCTCGACGGCGTGCCATCGCCCGCCCGTTAGCGAGCCAACCGAGAATGAAAGCTCCGGCGACAACAGCTCCAGCGATAGACGTGAGAACGAAGACGAGCCCTCCGGCGCGCAGCCTTGTCGGATCGAAGCCGATCACCGTCGTGCGGGCTTGGTTGTCAAAGCGACCGCGCGCCCCCGGATCGCCCGAAGGCGGAGAAAAAAGATTGTCGGGGCGCGCGTTGTCCCGCGGTTCGGTGGTCAACTCGCCGTCGTAACCTTCCGAAGAGAGAATGCGGTCGGCAGCACCCGGAAACAGCATCGTGCCGATGATCGCGTTCAAGGTTGAACGCCCGACCCAAAGCTCGCACGGCGCCTCTCGTGCCGCCCGCACGATCTCGCCGGCGATCGCCTCGGGCTGGAATATCGGGGGCACCGGCTGCGCCTTTTCCGCCATACGGCTGCGCGCCCAATCGAACTGGGGCGTGTTCACGGCAGGCAGCTGCACCATGGTGACGCGGATCCGGCTGCCCTCGTGCGCAAGCTCCGATCGCAAGGCGTCCGTAAACGCGCGCACCGCAAATTTCGCTGCGCAATAGGCGGACTGAAGCGGTATCGCCCGATAACTCAGGGCCGAGCCGACCTGGACAATGGTTCCCTGATTTCGTCGGCGCATGCGCCTGAGCGCCGCCAGGGTCCCGTGTACTTGACCGAGATAGGTCACCTCGGTGACGCGGCGGAACTCGTCCGACCTGATCGCGCATACGGGCGCGAAAATCGTAGCCATTGCGTTATTGATCCAGACGTCGATCGGGCCGAGCTCGGTTTCGACGCGCTCCGCGGCCGCATCCAGGGCTGCGGCATCCGCCACGTCCACCGGGATCGCCAACACTCCGGCCCCAAACGCTTGCGCCTGTCGCGCCGCGCTTTCCAGGCGCTCGATCCCGCGCGCCAATAGCGCCACGTTGCAGCCCAGCCGCGCGAACTCCAGCGCAACGGCTCGTCCAACTCCCGCACTCGCGCCCGTGATGACGACAGTGGTGGCCATAGGGATCTTCTCGCCGGCGCACGGGGCTCGAAACGATGCGTCCTGCAACCGGGCAGCGGGCGCTCGAATAGAGGCTTGACTTAAGTTCTAGGGCATAACGTCGGCGTCAATCGGTCGTTCCTCGCGTGGCTTCAATGTAATCCGCAATACTGGTCGGTTGGGGCACTGCCAACCCGTCTTCCCTTAATCCCGCCACGTGAAATCTGATCGCCTGGCGAAGTTCGTCCTCCACGGCCTTCACGGTAGGCCCGGTGGCAACGCATCCTGGCAGGTCGGGCACATAGGCGGAGTAGTTTCCCTCCGCTTTTTCGATCACGACCGCATAGCGCATTACCTTTTCTCCTTTAGGCCGGCTTGCTCAGAGCTGTGGCCTGGGTTGAGCGCCAGCGAAACCCAGGACGGCGTTGCCGCAGGATGGGACAATCCCGGATTTCGCGGAGTTTATCATCGGGCCGGCCGAAGGCCGGACCCGGTGGCTCAATCCGGGCTACAGCTCCCACGACTGGCGATCCGAGTCGCCTTTGGATAAACTCCATCCTCTCCCGCGATCCGGAGTCCGCCATGGCCACCCTGCTCAGCATCGACTTCCGCCGCCCTGCCCTCGCCGCCTTCAGCCTCTGCCTTGCCATGACCGCATCGGCCGCCGCGGCGCCGGTCGAGGTGGTGCGCTCACTTGCGGCCAAAGAAAATGCCCCCCTCATCGAAACCCTCAAGGGCCTCGTTGCGATCGAGTCCGGCAGCGGCGATCGCGAGGGGCTCGACAAAATCGCGGACATGATCGCGGGACGGCTCAAGGCGCTGGGCGGCGCGGTCGAGATGATCGAACCCGATCCGGCCGACATCTACCGCATGGTCGATACGCCGAAACAGATCGGCAAGATGGTGCAGGCGCACTTTACCGGCGCCGGCACCAAGAAAATCCTGCTGATCGCCCACATGGATACCGTTTATCTGCGCGGCATGGGGGCGCAGCAGCCGTTCCGTATCGACGGCAACCGCGCTTACGGGCTCGGCATCGCCGACGACAAGCACGGCGTTGCCCTCATCCTGCATACGCTTGCGATCCTCCGGGAGATGAATTTCCGCGACTACGGCCTCATCACGGTGCTGATCAACGGCGATGAAGAGGTCAGCTCGCCGGGCTCGCGCGCGACGCTCACAAGGCTCGGCGGCGAACATGACGTGGTGTTCTCCTGCGAAGGTGCCCGCGTCGGCTCCGACCAATTGTCGCTGACCACCGCCGGCATCGCGGCGGTGGTGCTCAACGTCAAGGGGCGGGCTTCGCACGCCGGCGCCGCGCCGGAACGCGGGCGCAACGCGCTCTACGAGCTTGCCCACCAGATTCTCCAGACCCGCGATCTCTCCGACCCGGAGATCGGCGTCAAGATGAACTGGACGATCGCCAGCGCCGGCACCAATCGCAACGTGATCCCCGCCAATGCCTCTGCCACCGCAGATGTGCGCGTGCTGCGGGTTGCGGATTATGACGGCATCGAGCGGAAGGTGCGCGAACGCATCAAGAAACAGCTCATTGCGGACACCACCGTGGAGATGACGTTCGAGCGCCGCCGCCCGCCGCTTGAGGCAACGCCGGCATCGCGCGCGCTCGCCAAACACGCGCAGGGCGTCTATGCGGAGATCGGCAACACGCTCATCGTCGGCGACGTCGCGGAGGGGGGCGGCACCGATGCGGCGTTCGCGGCTCTGCGGACCAAAGCTGCGGTCATCGAGCAATTTGGGCTGCGCGGATTCGGCTCCCATTCGAACGACGCCGAGTACGTCGAGATCGATTCGATCGAGCCGCGGCTTTATTTGCTCACCCGGATGATCATGGATGTGGCACAGGGGAAGACGAATTGAGGCCGCCATGCCGCTTGACGACCCGCCCGTTTCACCGGCAAGCTAGCAAAAAGAAGAGAAATAAATTTACCTCATCCCACGCATTCGGAGCCTCTCATGCACGTCAAATCGCTGCTCATCCTGACGACGGCCGCCTCACTTTGCGCCGTCATGTCCGCCCAGGGCCAAGTGGTCCAGCCCACGCCCGGCGTGCCTGGCGACTATGTGTTGCCCGACGGCAACGCCAGGAAGCTGGTCCAGGACAATTGCACCGCCTGCCACAACCTGCGCAACGTCGTGAATTCGAACAAGTCGGCCGACGATTGGGACAACACGGTCAACATGATGATGGCCGCCGGCGCTCCGATCACGCGCGAGCAGGGCGACCAGATCAAAGCCTATCTGATCGCGAGCTTTCCGGAAAAGCCGCGGCCGAAGCCGGCGGCGATCAACGGCTCGGTGCAGGTCAAGTTCCGCGAGTGGTCGCTGCCGACGCCGGGCGAACGCCCACATGATCCGCTGGCGATGCCGGACGGCTCGCTGTGGTGGTCGGGACAGTTTGCCAACCGGCTCGGCCGCCTCGATCCCAAGACCGGAGAGATGAAGGAATATCCGATCCCGATCTTAGGCGGCCCCCATGGGTTGATCAACGACAAGGACGGCAACATCTGGTACGCCGGGAATTGGGGCGGGCACGTCGGCAAGCTCGACGTGAAAACCGGCGAGTACAAATTCTTCCCGATGCCCGACCCGAAGGCGCGCGATCCGCACACGCCGCTGTTCGACAAGAACGGTATCCTGTGGTTCAGCGTGCAGAACGGCGGCTTCATGGGCCGGCTCGACCCCAAGACCGGCGACATCAAGCTGTTCACCCCCAACGGCCCGGCCGGACAGCAGCCCTACGCGCTGCGCTTCCTGTCGGACGGCCGGCAACCCTGGTTCAGCTATTGGGGCTCCAACAAGATCGCCACCATCGATCCGGATAAGCTGGAGCTGAAGGAGTATGTTCTGCCGGATGCGCGCACCCGCATCCGCCGCATGGGCGTGACCTCCGACGACGTGATCTGGTACGGCAACTGGGGCACCGGCAAGCTCGGCCGGTTCGATCCCAAGACCGGCGCCGTCACCGAGTGGGACGGCCCCAGCGGACCGCAGTCGCAGCCCTACGGCATGACGGTGATCGACGACAAGATCTGGTACGTGGAATCGAACACGCGGCCGAACAATCTGGTGCGGTTCGATCCCAAGACGGAAAAATTCCAGACTTGGCAAATCCCCAGCGGCGGCGGCATCGTGCGCCACATAATGCCGACCCGGGACGGCAATATCGCGATGGCGATGAGCGGCCTCAACATGGTCGGCATCGTGGAGATTCTGCCGAGTTCGTCCAACTGAGGAGGCTGCGGTCCTCAGTCCTTGTGAGTTCGGTTGTCTTGTGCAATGCCCGGCTACGTGCCGGGCATTGGCGCTTTTAGGACGGCGGGGCGGCGATTGATGCGCCCCCGGCCCGTTGCCGCATCGTCAGCGAACAATCGCGCCCGGTAGAGCAAAATCGACTGACTGTCTTGTGACAATCGCAATAGCATTTTTCCCTCAATGGCGTACCGATGGCGGCGTCGGCCCGCCCGGATATGCCCAAGGAGCAGCGGGGTGCAACAATCGAACGGCGCCGCGGAGGCGGGCGCCGCCCTTAAGACGACAAGCGAGCACCCTCCCCGTCCTTCCCCGCGTACGGGGGAGCGTAGGGAGAGGTCAGAACGAATCCCGCTGGGCATCGCCTACATGCTCGTCGCGACGATCCTGTTCGCGGGCTCGAGCGCCCTTTCCAAGTGGCTGGTGGCCACCTACCCGATCGGCGAGATGCTGTTTGTGCGGGCCGCGGCGGCGCTGGTCGGCTCGAGCCTCGTGATCCTGCCCGCCACCGGGCTTGGGGTATTTCGCACCAAGCGGCTGCGCGACCACATGCTGCGCGGCATCTCCCAGTCGTGCGCGCAGACCTTTCTCGTCATCGCGTTCAGCCTGATGCCGCTCGCCAGCGCGGTCGCGATCAATTTCTCCGCGCCGCTTTTTGCGACCGTCGCGGCGGTCGTGTTTCTCAAGGAAACCGTCGGCCCGGTGCGCTGGGGTGCGCTGATCGTCGGGTTTCTGGGCGTACTGCTGGTCACCTCCCCGGGCGTCGACACCTTCCAGGCCGGATCGCTGTTCGCGCTCGCCAATGCGATCCTGTTCGGCACCGTCACGGTCGGCGTGCGCGGCATGACGGCGACCGAGTCGGCCGAAACGTTGACCATGTACCAGATGGTGTTCCTCACCGCCTTCTTTACTGCGGCTTTGCCGTTCGGCTGGGTGACGCCGACCCTCCAGGACTGGGGCGCCATGGTGGTGAACGGCCTCGGCAACGCCCTCGGCCAATACCTGTGGACGCGCGCGCTCCACCTCGCTCCCACGTCGGCGGTGGTGCCGTTCAATTACTTCTCGCTCGTGTGGGCGATCATAATGGGATTTCTGGTGTGGGGCGACCTCCCGTCGGCCGCGCTGCTGGCCGGTTCCGCGATCGTGGTGGGGTCGGGGATGTTTTTGCTGTGGCACGAGGCGCGCGGGCGGTAGGGCCCGGAGTACGCGTCCAGGGACCGCGGGCGTCCCGCCCGCATGTTGGAACTAAAGAGCGGCGTGTCCGTGTCCCACTCGCCGCTTCGTTTGGCCAGTTAACGAAGTTGGCGCAAACCGGCATGCGATCAGCCGATATGGCGGAAAAAACACGGCTGCGCCCAAATCGTCGAACATGTCGACGCCGGCGCTTGAAATGTGCATTGCAATGGCGGACAAGTTTGCCAAATCTAGCATTTCGCAGGAGCTTTCTCCCATGCGCTGGATGCTTGCAGTTGCCCTGGTTCTGAACGCGTTTGCCACGTCTGCGGGCTTTGCCGGGCCCGGGCCCGGCCTCACTGGAAACGACACCGGCGGCATCATTCAGTGGACGCCGGACGTCGACCTGACCTATCGCGATATCGCGGCCGCACATTGCGCCCGCTGGAACCGCTTGGCCGGCATCACCAGCGTGCACCGCACATATGGCGACTACATCGGCTTTCAATGTATCTACGATCGCCGGTTTGATCCCCGCAAGGCTGGGCTTCCCTGGAACTATTAGGCATTATTAGGTTCACCCTGCCTAATGCTGTCATCGCCCGGCTTGACCGGGCGATCTAGTAACCACAGACCTGGGATACTGGATTGCATCGAAATCGGATGTTTCCGATTTCGACAATTTAATGCCGAAGTCGGGCAGGCCCGACTTCGAGTCAAGCCGGGCAACGACACGGCTGTGCGACGGCACGCCCGCGTTCAGCGTGACGAGGGCGACGGCACCGTGATCGGCGCACAGTTGCGCCGACCGGACGCGACACAGTCATCCAGCCGACGGGTCTCAACCAGTGCGTTACCCAACCACAGCGCGGCGCCCAATACGAACAAAATGAAGCCGGCGAACAGTAAGTTGGCCAACCGACGTTCGCCCGCAGTTTCACGCTGGCTCTCGTGATCCGGCGTCGGACGCCTTGACGGTCGATCGGTCGACGGCCGGACGCTTGGCGTTCGCTCGGTTGAATTCGTTCCCCGGCTCACTTGCCCATCGTTTCCTTCACCGCCCCGACGAGTTGCTTGAGGGTAAACGGCTTGGCGAGAAAATTATACTTGTATTCCTCGCCTTCCGGGAGGTTCTTCTCGAATGCCTCCTCGGCATAGCCGGACACGAAGACAATCTTGACGCCGGGATCGCGGCTGCGCAGCTTGGTCAGCAGGGTCGGCCCGTCCATCTCGGGCATCACCACGTCGGACACGACGAGATCGATCTTGCCGAAGTAGCTGTCGAACGCCTCGACCGCCTCGAAGCCGTTCGCTGCCTGAAGTACGGTATAGCCTCGGGAGGTCAGGCCGCGCGCATTAAGGCCGCGCAAGCCCTCTTCGTCTTCGACCAAGAGGATTGTGCCCTGCCCGGTGTCATCCGCGGGTTTCGCCGCCACCTTGCCGGCGCGGGCGGCAGCGCCCTGCTCCGCGGCGGCAGGCGCCGTCTCATCGGCCGTCGGCAAATGGCGAGGCAGAAAGATACGGAACGTCGTGCCCTTCCCGATTGTCGATTCCGGATAGATGAAGCCGCCGGTCTGCTTCACGATCCCGTAAACCGTCGAGAGTCCGAGCCCGGTGCCCTTGCCGACCTCCTTGGTGGTCACGAATGGCTCGAAGATGTGATCAATGATGTCGGGCGGAATGCCGGTCCCCGAATCGATGACTTCCACCAGCACATATTCACCCGGCGGCACGCCCTTGAGGGCGAACTGCTGGCATTCTGCAGCAGCGACATTTGACGTTCGCAGGGTCAGCTTTCCGCCCTCCGGCATGGCGTCGCGGGCGTTGACGGCAAGATTGATGATCACCTGCTCGAACTGCGATTGGTCGGCCTTGACAGCCCACAGGTCGCGAGGGGCATCGACTGGGTCGAGCGCAATCCGCTCGCCGATCAGCCGACTCAGCAGCATGGAAAGATCCGACAGCGCCTCTCCGAGATCAAGCACTTGAAGATGCTGTGGCTGCCGGCGCGAGAACGCCAACAGATGGCGCACCAGGCTCGCGGCCCGGTTGGCGTCCTGCTTGATCTGCATGATATCCCGGAACGAGGGGTCGGACGCCTTGTGAGCGTTGAGCAGGAAGTCGGTCGCCATCATGATGGAGGTGAGCACGTTGTTGAAATCGTGCGCGATGCCGCCGGCGAGCTTGCCGACCGAATCCATCTTCTGCGTGTGATCGGCCTGGTCTTGCAGCACGCGCTGTTGGGTGGTCTCGATCGCGTAGACGATCGCGGCCTCGCAATCGCGCTCGGCGTCCTCGACCGGCGTCACATAGAATCGCGCCCAGCGCTTAGCCTCGCCGGCGAGCGTCGCGTCGATCGGCGCGATATCGCCTTGACCGCGGGCTGCCGCCGCCAGCGCCTTGTCGAGCCCGGCACGATCGCTGTCGGCCACCACGCTGCGGATGGTGCCCCCCTGCGGCGCCGCCTCACCCTTCAGCACGTTCTGAAACAGGTGCGCGAACAAGGCGTTGTTGCGGGCGATGCGGCCGCTGCGATCCACCGTCGCTATCGCCATCGGGGTGTTATTGAAGAAGCGCATGAAACGAACTTCGGCATCGCGCAACGGGTCGGCGCCAGCGCCGCCGCCGCGGTTGAGCACGAGCGTGCGCGACGCACCCGGGGCGGCGTCAGCTGCGAACGCGATCTTGTGGTAGAGCCGCACCGGTAGAGTGCGACCGTCGCGGCGACGCAGGTCGAGATCGAAAATTTCGGTCTTCACCTCGCCCGGATGCCCCGACAGTGTCGTCAGAAGCGCCACACTGTCGCGGGGCAGAAGATCGGCCAGCCGGAGCCCCCCGGCGCCGATCTGGGCGAGATCGTGATCGAGCCAGCCCGCGAGCGTGGCATTGATGTAGCCGACGTCGCCGTTGCCATCGACCGAGAAAAAGCCGGCAGGCGCATGATCCAGATAGTCGATCGCGTGCTGCAACTCCTGGAACACGTTCTCCTGGCGCTCGCGGTCGCGGGTCACATCGGCGACGGTCCATACCGAGGCGTTCCTGGTCGCACCGGCGTCAACCGCCGCCCCGAGCGGACGGACCCGCAGGCGGATCCATCGCGCGGGCTCCCCGCGCGGTGCCGGGATCCGCACCTCCTCTTGAAGCCGCCTGCCATCCCGGCTTGCCTTGAGCAGGCGATAGAGCGTCTCGGAGACATCCGGATCGCCGACGAACACGCGCTCGATCGGGCGCACGTCACGCATTCCGGTTGCGCCCGAGAACGCCCGGTAGGCCGCATTGGCGCAGAGGACGCGCCCGTTGGCGTCAGTCACCACGATGCCTTCGTGGGCATGTTCGAACACCTGCTCGAGTACCCAGCCGGACGCCTCCCGGCCGGAAATGCGCAACACCCCGGCCGCGAGCGCAAACAGAGAGAAAACCCCGATCATGCCGAGAACGGCCAGCAGGAACATCACGTAGGAACCGGCCTGATTGCGGCCGACCAACATGAGACCCGCGGCAGCGGCGATCAGGCCGGCGGCGACCAGTAGCACCAGCGCAATGCTGCCCCGGCGTTCGTTGCGCTCTCCCATGGTCGGGCTCAGGCCCTGCATTGCCATGACGGACCTCGTATCAAACGGCCCTCGCGCGCGACGGCCTCGTGTTTCCCCTTGCCCCCTCCCTACCCTCCCCCGCATGCGGGGGAGGGTAGGGAGGGGGGCGGCCGGCGCAAGAGCGCGTCCCGGCCCGAACCTTCAGTGATTCTTCTTAAATGATTCTCTCCGGCTGCGGGACTCGAGTAGAGCAGTAGGCCGGATTGAGCGCGAACGAAATCCGCGACCCGTCCTCGCATGCGGCAACGCCCTCCCAGGTTACCCGGGCTACCGGGCGCTAAGATCAAGGCAGGAGATCTTGCCGGGCCGGAAATGACTACTATGACTATAGTGGATTCCGGAGAGCAACGGCCATGAGCACGCAAACATGGACAGTCGCTGAGGCCAAAGCGAAGTTCAGGCGAAATTGTCGAAAAGGCCCGCGTCAGCGGCCCGCAAGCCGTTACCAAGAACGGTCGCACTGCCGTCGTGGTGGTGTCGGCGGAGGAGTGGGAGCGTAAGACCCACCGTCCCGGAAATCTCGCTGCGTTCTTTGCCGAATCGCCTTTGCGCGGGTCCGGTCTCAAAGCCGCCCGCAAAAAGTAAGGGCTGCACGCGATCGAGCTGTGAACTTCAACCCGTGGAGCAAGAGTTGAGACCGAGCACGGAGCTTGCGGCCGTGTTGCCGCGACGGGTTCAGGTCAAGGCTTGGGCTGAGGCTTAGACTCACGCCCCGATTTCTGTTGCGCCCGCCATTGCAAATATTCGCGATAGAGCGTCTGCGTCTGGGCCGTCAGCTGGGGACGTTTTGCGTAGAACGTCCCCTCAATTTCGACGATGTCGTCCTGGTTGAGCCGAAAAACCTCGACGATGGTGCGTGGAGGATAGGGTCCCTGGCCCCACAGCTCGGACTGAACTTTATTCACGAGCGGGCGGAAGCGAAACATGTCGGTGACGTACACGACAAGCCGGACGGCATCACGCAAGCTCGCCCCTTCCGACTCGGCGATCAGCTTCATGTTCAAGAACGCCTGACGAACTCGCGCCTCGTCGCCCTCGACCAACGCGTCGGTCCGCGGATCGATGCCGCGCATTCCTGCGATATAGATGAAGTCGCCCGCGCGCGTTCCGAGGTTCCACGTGCCAGTTGGCTTGATCGCTCCCGCCGGCGCCAGCGTTTTGACGGTAGCTGGTGGATTGATCGTAGCTGGTGGAGGCTTTTGCGCAGAAGCTGAACTGATCGTCGACGCCGTGGTCACGGCGATAACCAACGCCAACCTGAACATTATTCGCTCCCGGATCCCACGCTGTCCAAATCGATCAACCCGAGCCTGTCCGCCGCAATAGCGAAAGCCTTCGCCTGCGGCCGCGTAATGAGTACCCTCCTTGCCGCCTATCTCTTCACTTGGCCCCAGCGTTAGCCCTTGTGCTCGCTGGTTTGCTCGCCGGCGCAAAGAAAGTTCCCTCAACTTCGACGATGTCGTCTTGATTGAGACGGTGGACTTCGATGATGGTGCGTGGCGGATAGGGCCCCTCGCCCCACAACTCGGACTGAATTTTATTCACGAGCGGGCGGAAGCGGAACATGTCGGTGACGTACACCACAAGCCGCGCAGCATCGCGCAAGGTCGCCCCTTCCGACTCGGCGATCAGCTTCATGTTCAAGAACGCTTGCCGGACCCGTGCCTCCTCGCCCTGCATCAGCGTATCGGTTTTGGGATCGATGCCGCGCATTCCCGCGATATAGATGTAATCGCCGGCGCGGGTTCCGAGGTTCCAGGTGCCGGTCGGCTTGATCGCTCCCGCCGGCGCCAACGTCTTGACCAGAGTGGGCGAGGCCGGCTGGGCGGCGACCTTGGCGGCTGGCGCGTAGAACGTCCCTTCGATCTCGACGATGTCGTCTTGATTGAGACGGTGGACTTCGAGGATGGTGCGCGGAGGATAGGGCCCCTGCCCCCACAATTCGGCTTGGATTTTGTTCACCAGCGGGCGGAAGCGAAACATGTCGGTGACGTACACCACCAGCCGGACAGCATCGCGCAACGTCGTCCCTTCCGACTCGGCGATCAGCTTCATGTTCAAGAACGCCTGCCGCACCCGCGCTTCCTCGCCCTCGACCAGGGTGTCGGTCTTGGGGTCAATGCCGCGCATTCCCGCGATGTAGACGAAGTCGCCCGCGCGCGTTCCCAGGTTCCAGGTGCCAGTCGGCTTGATCGCTCCCGGCGGCGCCAATGTCTTGACCCCACTTGGCGAAACCTGCTGGGCGGAGGCGGAACCGACAACGGCCATCATCACCCCGGCGAAAAGCGCCAGTCTTTTCATCTCCCCCTCCCTGGATGATGATCGCTTGACGTGTGCGCCGATGATCTACACCAAAGATGGGAGAAAGAGCAAGCGGGAGGTCCGCACGCGGGGACTCAACCCCTGCGCCGTATCGGATTTCCGACCTCAGCGCTGACGCCGCCGGGCGCTTTGCTTGAGCAGGGCGCCTCCTCATGCTCTCCATGCAGGTCCGCCGCATGGAAAAAACTCCAATATCGGGTATCGTCATAGGGCTGGGGCAGCGAGACCCGCTGACGGGCTTGCCGGCGTTCGTCCGATGGGTAGACCTTGCCGAGCGCATTGGTTAATGAACGTTAAACGGGTCAGCGCTTCGCTGCGTCCCAGAATGCATTCGCGGACCGGGGCGGAAAATCCTGGATTTTGGGGGTATTCGTCGTCCGAATCGGCTATCCGGGAAATCCGCTCAGGGAGTCCGGCCGGCAAAATAGCCCTGTGCCATTAACCCGGCCCAATTGAGGTCGAACTTCATTCACCGCGTTTGCGGGACACGGAGTTACGTCAATGGAACTAATGTTTGGCGGCATGCCGGACGCGGGGAGATTCGTCGTTGCATTCGTGCTGGTGCTGGGCCTCATCGGCGCAGGCACCCTGCTCTGGCGCAGGTTCTTCGGCACCGGACCGCTGAGCCCTGTCGGCCCGCGTGGCCGGCAACCACGGCTCGCCGTGATCGACGCGGCTTCGGTGGACGCTCGCCGCCGGCTCATTCTGATCAAGCGTGACAATGTCGAGCATCTGCTCATGATCGGCGGTCCGACCGATATCGTGGTTGAGTCCAACATTGGTCGCGCCGGTCCGGTCGCGGTCTCTCGCGACCCGCGTCCAATTCCGGAGAGTACGCCTCGCCACTCGATATTGACCGATGGTCCGGATTGGACGCTGCCGTTGGAACCAACGGCGCGTCCCTTGCGAGCCCACAGTGACCTCGATGCGGGGCTCGTCGAACCGCCGCTGCGCAGCGCCAGGGAAGCCATGGTGGAGTCCATGCGGGCGGTGCGATCCGGGCAGGTGGCCCGGCGAAGTGCCAACGCCGAACCCGACACGCCGCCCGACGAGGAAATCGCCGCTCCCGCCCTGACGCCCCCGCCCTCAGCGGCGGAGGCGAATAGCCGTGCGCCTGCAGTAACGGAGCCACGGCGCGCCACGGCGCCGCCGGAGGCGCAACGACCGCAGCTGGCGCCGGAACCTCCCCCACCCTACCCTCCCCCGCAGGCGGGGGAGGGTAGGGTGGGGGGCGACGCCACTGAGGCGAAGCGCCCGGCTGCCCCGACGCCGCGTGCAGTTCAGTCCGAAGAGAAGAGCCTTGCCGAAATGGCCCAGCGCCTCGAAGCGGCATTGCGGCGTCCGCCAAAGCCGATCGAACCTCCGGCCGCGCCCCCGGCAGCAGCGCGCTCATCCATCCGTCCGGAATCGCCTCCACTGCGCAAAGCCCTTCTCGATGCCATCAATGCATCAAAAGCGAGCGTCCGGTTGCCCGAGCCGCCCTCGTCGCCGCCGCCGGATCTCAAAGTCTTGCCGGGAAAGGCAAAGGCCGAGCCACCTCCTGAGAGTCTTGAGGACGAGATGGCAAAGATGCTCGGACGGTCGCCCGGGAAGTCGTGACGAAGCCGCGACGTACAACCGCGTCCGCGCTGGAGGTGCCGCCCTCCCACCCTCCCCCCGCGCCCCCTCCCGCCGAACCGTCCCCCGCAAGCGGGGGAGGGAAGGGTGGAAAGGGGGAGGGTAGGGCGGAAGGGCCGGCCAAGATGGCAAAGACCAAGGCCAACACCCGCATTCACGGCGCAGAGCCACGGGCGTGGCAGCGGATGTTGTCGGGCCGCAGGCTCGATCTCCTCGATCCGTCGCCGCTCGACATCGAGATCGAAGATATTGCTCACGGCCTCGCCCGCGTGGCGCGCTGGAACGGACAGACCCACGGGGATCACATCTTCTCGGTGGCGCAACATACCCTACTGACGGAGGAGATCGCGCGGCGTCGCAACGGCGGAAGCGATCGCAGGCTTGGGCTTGCATTGCTGCTCCATGATGCGCCCGAATACGTGATCGGCGACATGATCTCGCCGTTCAAGGTTGTGATCGGCGGCGCCTACAAGGCCGTCGAACACCGCCTGCTCGAGGCGATTCATCTCCGTTTCGGACTGCCGCGCGATCTGCCGGCTGAGGTCGTGGCCACCATCAAGGCAGCCGACCGCGGCGCCGCATTCCTGGAGGCGACGACGCTCGCGGGCTTCAGTGCGGGTGAGGCGCGGCGATTTTTCGGCCCGCGCCCGACCTTGCCGGCCGCGGTCGAGAAGGATTATCTCACGCCATGGCCCGCAGAGACGGCCAAGCGGAGATTTCTTCAACATTTCAACGAATTGCAAGAAGGTTGAGTAAGAGGGGCAAAACTCGTGGCGGTTTCTACTTGGTCATGGCCGGCTTGTTCCAGCCATCTCGGTAATCGGCGCGCCGCGCCTTTCCGTTATATGACTTTATTCCTATTGAACTCTAAGTCAGGTTCTCGCCTCGGCCAGCGCCATTTGAGCAAAACGAAATACCCCTAAAAAATAGCGTCGAATCAAGGGATTGTGCGCACCCCAAAGTAACAGGGGCAAAACTCGTTGCGGTTTCTACTTGGTCACCGCTGGGCTTGTCCCGGCCATGACGAAGTGGGGGCGGAGGAGGCCGGGGCCAAGCGATGACGAATCGGTCGCCACGGGTCTTGCCGTCTGTTACAGGATCAACCAGCGCGGGCTGCGGGGCGCGCGCGAGAAAGGAAGGTGTAATGATTCACGTATGTTCGTTGGCGCGGCTCGATGAGACCATCGCGACAACCGGAGCCCTCCACGTCGTTTCGCTGCTGGCGCACGACGCCAATTTGGCGCGTCCAGCCACGATCGCGCCTGAAAATCATTTGTGGTTGCAGTTGCACGACATCAGCGCTCCCCAGGACGGCTACGTAGCGCCGCAAACCGACCATGTGGAACAGCTCATCGCCTTTGTGCAGCGTTGGCCGCGCGAGACGGCGCTGGTCATACATTGCTACGCAGGCGTCAGCCGCTCGTCGGCCGCGGCGTTCGTATCGGTATGCGCACTGAGCCCCGCGAGCGACGAACGGGCCATCGCCATCGCGCTGCGGCGCGCCTCTCCGACCGCCACACCGAATATCCGCATCGTCGCCATCGCCGACGATCTGTTGGCACGACAAGGCCGCATGATCAGGGCGGTCGAAGCCATCGGAGCCGGCATGATGGCACCCGAGGCGCGGCCGTTTCGGCTCGGTCTTTCCGGCCATTAACGCGTTATCAAGCATAGTCGGTCATAACCCCTGAAAGCGTAGTCCGGCCGTCTGAGCCGTTTCCTCAGTCATCGCCGGTGTCGGGGATTTGTCGCGTTGCGTCCGCGTCAGCATCAGGCCGTGCGTTGCAGGCCGAAGGGGCGTGCAGCCCACTTCGCCATCGCGGTCGTCGTCCTGACGATGCCGCCAGTCCGGGCGGGCCCCCCAGCCTATCCTCCCCCGCCAGCGGGGGAGGATATTTCGATTTACCCTCCCCGGCTCGCGGGGGAGGGTAAAGTGGGGGTGATCGCTGGACCGCCGGTGGTCGGGGAGAGCTTCCGCGCGCATCTCATCGCCTCCCCGTTTGGCACGATTCATCTCGCGACCTTCAGTTTTCCGCAGCCGGTCGGCACCGGCCTTCATAGGGCGGCGTACATACCTAGCAGCGACGCCACCGCCGCCCGCGCCGGTTCGCTGCCTGCCCACCCTCCCTACCCTCAAGCGGGGGAGGGTAAATCAATTAACCCTCCCCCGCTTGAGGTGGAGGGTAGGGAAGGGGATTGGGATCGGGAATTCCCAGAAATCAACCGCACCCTGAAGGGACCGCGCCTCGTCCCGCGGGTCCGACCGGACTTCTCTTCTTCGCAACCCTCGACCATCGAGGGACCGGGTCTTTCTTCAGGGCCGCAGTCCATTGCCCTGCCGGCGCCGACGTCCGGCGCAAGCGAAGAGCCAGCCCCGGACCGCGCTCAACCGGCGAACGCCAAGGAGACGCCGGATGATGCGGACTTCACGTATCTCGACCCCGAAACCACGGAGCCCTGGCTGATTGACGGCGAGGACGCGCCGCTCCATGCGGCGCGAATTTATTTCGGGACCGCTTCGCTGGGCGGCACGCCGGCGCCGATAGAACCTTGGGGGCCCGGACAGGCGCCGATATTCGAGCCGCCAGAGCCGGAAGCCACAGTCCCAGCGCCGAACGTGGCGACGCGGCTAGAACCGCCGCGCAACGAGACCATCGCGCCGAAAGGCGAGCTAACCGGCGAGGAACGTCGGCCGCAGAGCCCGGCAGAACGCTTGGGGCTAATCGGCGCGGCCCGCGCCAGGCACGAGAAATGCCTTGCCGACGCGATTTATTTCGAAGCCCGAGGGGAATCTGTCCGCGGTCAGATGGCGGTCGCCCAGGTCGTCATCAACCGGGTATTCTCCGGATATTACCCCAGCAATGTCTGCGGCGTGGTCTACCAGAACGCCCACCGTCGCTTCCGTTGCCAGTTCACCTTTGCGTGCGACGGGCTCCCGGAGCGCATCAACGAGCCGGTCGCCTGGGAGCGCGCCAAGCACATCGCGCGTGATGCGCTGGACGGCAATTTCTGGCTCCACGATGTCGGCAAGGCGACCCACTATCACGCCCGTTGGGTGCATCCGTGGTGGGTCCACGAAATGCGCAGGCTCGACCGCATCGGCGTCCACACCTTCTACCGCCCGCGCAACTGGGGCGACGGCTCCAAATCCCCCACCTGGGGCGACGCCGAGGCGACCGCCGCCGCCGCAAAGACGCTATAGGCGGAGCGTCCGCCCCGTCCCTTCTTATCGACGTGCCGCAAGCCAGCCGGCTGCGCGCAGCGCGGTCGCTTGATAGTTTTCGGCACAGAAAATGCTCCAAAGGTGCTCGCTCGTTTGCGAGCAGCAATTCGCGTCGCAACCACCCTACCGCAAATATCGACACCTAGAAGGAGGCCTTTCCATGCATAGCCACAGGATGTTCGAAACTGTCCTGTCGATAACCAGACACTTGCTAGCCGGCGCAAGCATCCTCGTTGCTGCACTGTTCGCCGGTCCGTCGTTCGCCGACCATGACGCACGACCCGTGAAGGTCATGATCATCAACATGTTCGGCGGCGCCCCCTTCCCGTTCTCCGAGGCATCGGCTTTCACCGGCAATCTCGGGTTGACGGAATCGATACCCGTTCGAGGCCTGTCGCCCGACTATCCCAACATTCTGTGCAACTCCGACGATGTGTGCCAGATGATCGCCGGCGAGGGTCACGCGAACGTGGCCGCATCGACCATGGCCTTGATCCTCAGCGACAAGTTCGACTTGCGCCACACGTACTTCCTGATCGCAGGCATTGCGGGGATCGATCCTCACGAGGGGACAACCGGCTCGGCAGCGTGGGCGCGCTACCTCATCGACTACGGCATTTCATGGGAGATCGACGCGCGCGAGATTCCAGGAACCGCAGCCGATCCGACCACCCCGGCGTGGCCCTATGGATACCTCGCAATCTTTCCCACCGATACGACCGTGCAGCCCTGGAACTCGTTGCCCAGTATCCCCACCCCTTATCACAGCGAGATGTATCAGTTGAACGAAGCATTGCTGCAGAAGATCCTCTCGTTGACCAGCAAGGTGGATCTCAAGGTCAACGACAATGCGACTGCCCAGGCCTATCGAGGCCATTATGCCGAGGCGAAGGCCAAGGCCCCGCCCAGCGTCATTCAGTGCGACACGATGGCGGGCGACACCTGGTTTCACGGCATCAAGCTGGGCGAGCGGGCCACAGCATGGAC